>ENA-ORND01002010-ORND01002010.1-human-gut-metagenome-genome-assembly--contig:-NODE-2010-length-12917-cov-9.294355_pt1 | contig 12917 bp, 12 predicted proteins | sample MGYA00242111_ERZ509014 | MGnify/ENA primary metagenome ERZ509014 (study PRJEB26280, sample SAMEA2338694) | human gut metagenome | biome: human gut; feature: human-associated habitat; material: faeces... | reverse complement strand
TGGGCCACTTTCTACCGCGATATTACCGCAGCACCTACCGAACCGGATGAAGCATACTGACTTTTATACTATTTCTCAGATGTGACCGGACTTTCGAGGTGATCTGCGTATGGAGAAGAAACCTGACCGTTCCGAAATAATTGCAATGACCCTCTTATTTGCTTTAACGCTGGTGCTTACGGTATTAAAAGTGACGAGAACGGTTTCACTGCCTTGGTTGTGGGTGCTGGGTCCGCTTTGGCTTGGCACATATCGGTACCGTGATTAGGGCTGCTTGCGCTGGGAGATTTCTCCCAGCGTTTTTTATTCCTCGGAGATGCCGAGATATTGGTCGATCTCCATGATACCCTCCCCACTGACCTCCACCAGATCTTCAAAGGGCACTACGGTGTCGCCCACCTGCAAGGTGCGGAACACCGGGTCGATGCGGTCTGCCTTGCCAGTCAGGGTGACGTAGTTGCCCACTGCGGGAATCTCCGGGTGGGCGGTATCCTCCTTGAAGTACCGCACCGTGATGGTCATGCCCTTGGTGACCTGCATCAGCCGATCGGACAGAGCCGACATTTCTTCCTCGGTCAAAATGCGCTTGGTCACCCGCTCGGTGCGCTGTTTTTCTGCGGCAAGCTGCTCATCATAATACTGCTTCTATTTATCCTTTGGCAATCTCCAGATAAACGCTAAAATGGAGCATCTACTGCACATCCTAACTTAATATGCACTGAATAAAAGAAAAAGCCTTATATTTCAATCCATAGAGGCCAATCTGTGGTATAATTGGAGCAAGAGAACTGGCAAAAATCCAGCAAAAACCTTGTACCTGGAGGGCAACTATGTATCGTTACAGCAATGGCCAGATCAGCTTGGCGGATTAATCGAGTATCTAATGCAGCAGGAGACCATCCTCCGGAAATGTGAGGCAGTGCTGGATCTATCGTCCGTGTATGAGAAAATGGTGCAGTTGTGCAGCAAAGAAGATAGTCGTCCGCCCCTCGCCCCAGCGTTCATCGTAAAGTACCTGCTGGTGAGTTTCCTGTACAGCAAACCATCGAACCGGCAGATTGGGCAGCGCACCCCCTCACCTCAAAGCTAACGAAGCTGATGAACTGCACCCTGCCACCAGCCTTCAGTACCTCCATCACAACTGCGACGTGGACGTTCAGTGCCGCCTCCCTGTCCTTTCTTCGTCAGGTCAGGCTTTTTTCGCAATAGTGGCAACGAATTCGTTCTTGCTGTTTTTCGTTTGAAAAGAGCCTTATGACCTGGGCACTCTCCGGTCGTGGGTGGCGTAGTAGGCTCGCTTATTTTCGTACATGCAATAGTCGGCCTTGTCCAGCAGCGTTTGCATGACGCAGCCTTCATAATACAAAGAATCTGTTTTTCAGCCAAACTTTGCGTGTATCATAGTACGCTTCCAAGCGCAACAAAAGTGCAACAGGCAGAAAGGTGTCTCCCCATGTCACTATTCACATACTACTACGTCAGTGCCGCGCTGGAACTGTTCGCTGCGTTCATCACGGTGGTCATGCTGCTGATCCGTCCTCTTATCCAGGAACAGCACTCTACCGTGGACGCCTTCCTTGTGGCATTGCTGTGCGCCCATGCCCTGTCATTGCTGCTGGACGCGCCTATCTGGATCCTGCTGGCAGAGCCGTCTCCGGAGCGAGTGCCGTTGATCAAGGTGCTGACCTTTCTTACGGATCTCTTTCTCATCTCCGCCCCGGCGCTGTACGCATGGTGCCTGACGGCGTATATTTCGGAGCGGCAGTACATATCCCGCCGCCCGGTTTGGTACATCACCGGGTTGTCTGCAGCAGCGGTGCTGACATGCCTGCTGTCCGCCTTCAATGAAATGTACATTGGCTATGACGCCTCCGGAGCGGACTTTACCGGCTCGCTGTACTGGCTGTATCTGCTGTTCACTGTGCAACTGCCCGCTTCCACGGCACTGCTGGCCTTTCAGCACCGCCGGATACTGGGGCGGCGGGATACATGGGTATTCGCTTCCTACGGCTTGATCGTAGTGGTCAGCGTCCCGCTCCAGCTTTTCTGGGCCATCACCCCCGTCTACCTGGCAGCGGATGTGACAGTTCTGCTGTTGGCCTGCACGGTGATCTATACAGCGCAGGTACGCCGCACCGCCCAGGCAGAGAAAAAACTGGTAGAGCAGGAACTGTCTCTGTCCGAAAGCCGCAATGCGCTGATGCTTTCCCAGATCCAGCCCCACTTCCTCTACAACGCGCTTACTGCCATCTACTGCCTCTGCGACACCCGTCCGGAAACCGCCAAGACCGCCGTCAGCGATTTCTCCCGCTATCTGCGGGGCAATCTGGACTCCCTCAAAAGGGAGGGCCTTATCTCCTTCTCCGACGAGCTGCGCCACACCCAGGCCTATCTTTCGCTGGAGAAGCTGCGCTATGAGGAGGCGCTGGAGGTGGCCTATGACATCAAGGTTAGCGACTTCCTGCTGCCGCCGCTGACCATTGAGCCGCTGGTGGAAAACGCCGTGAACCACGGCATAGGCGTTTTGCCTTCCGGCGGATGCGTGACCATTTCCACCCAGGAGCTGCCCGAGTACTACGAGGTGCGCGTAGCGGACAACGGCGCGGGCTTTGACCCCGATGTCATCCCCGCTGACGGACATGCCCATGTGGGCATATCCGCCGTCCGCAGCCGCCTGCACATCCTGTGCGGAGGCACGCTGGACATACGAAGTGCCCCCGGTCAAGGGACTGCCGCCATCATCCATATTCCGAAAGGAGCATAAGCTATGCGGATTATCGCCGTTGACGACGAACGTCTGGCGCTGGAAGCGCTGGTATCCTCCATTGTAAAGGCCGTTCCGGACGCCGCTGTCCACGGCTTCCGGGACCCTGCCGAGGCCATGGATTTTCTCCGCAGTCATATCTGCGACGTGGCGTTTCTGGACATCCGGATGCGGGGCATCAGCGGCCTTGAGCTGGCCCGCCGCATCAAGGAGTTGCACGGCAGCACTAATATCGTCTTTGTCACCGGCTACTCCGAGTACGCGCTGGATGCCTTCCGCGTCTACGCCAGCGACTATCTGCTCAAGCCTCCCACCCCCGGCGCCGTGGCACAGGCACTGCAACAACTGCGCACGCCCATCGTGCCAGAGCCCAAGCACCGCATCCGCTTCCAGTGCTTCGGGAATTTCGACGTCTTTGCCGACGGCAAGGCACTGACCTTCCATCGGGGCAAGGCCAAGGAACTGCTGGCCTATCTGGTAGACCGCAAGGGCGCCGGCGTGACCATGGGCGAGCTGTCCGCCGTCCTCTGGGAGGAGGGGCCGGACACCCTGTCCCGCCAGAGCAACCTCCGCAATCTCATCAGCGACCTGCGGAAAACCCTGTGCGATGTGGGGGCGGAGGGTATCCTCCTGAAAACGCGCAATGCCATCGCCATCGATGCCGATGCCGTAGACTGCGACTATTATGACTTCCTGCGCCACATCCCCTACGCCGTCAACCGCTATCAGGGCGAGTATATGTCTCAGTACTCATGGGCGGAGTTGACCGCCGCGTCCATCGTCTCTGGATAGGAACGCATAAGCCAAAAAACAAACGCTTACCGGCGCGGCACATCGCGGCGGTAAGCGTTTGTTGCGCTTTTGTTGCAGTCGGGCGGGTATAGTAATGTTGCTCTTACCGGAAAACGACAGCGAAAAATGGCGCAGGAGGCCCTCTCAGCCGCTTCGCGCAAAAATACAAACAGGAGGACAGTATCATGTCAGAATTTTTGAATGCGGTCCGCTTGGCGGCGGACGGCAGTTTGGACGGCGTCTCGGATGCCGTTATCCTTGCCATGGGCGTGGTGGGCGCGCTTTTGCTGGTAGCATCCATATTTGCCCTTTTCGTGTCCATCTATTTGGCCATCCGCTACACCCGGTACAATCGGAAGCAAAGCAGCTGCGGCATGACCGGCGAGCAGGTGGCTAGAGACATCCTCGATCAGAATGGCCTGCAGAGGATCAAGGTCTCCAAGACAGGCTCCATTCTGCTGGGCAACAGCTACAGCCATTATTTCAAGAAGGTGCGGCTGAGGCGGCTTACATGGAAGAAGCAGAGCGTCACATCCCTTGCCATGGCGGCGCAGAAATCCGCTCTTGCCGTTCTGGACAAGGAGAATGACCCGGATATGCAGACCCGCGTCCGCCTGACGCCCGTCATCTACATCGGGCCGCTGGCCTTCGTCCCCATGGTCATCATCGGCGCGCTGCTGGATCTGTACATGTTCAAAACCACCAACGGGATGTACACCATCCTCCTGACTGCCATCGCCCTCGTCTTCTACCTGCTGTCCTTCATTATGTCCATTCAGGTGCTGAAAACTGAGAAGAAGGCGCAGCAGCGCGCCTACGATATCATGAAGGAAAATGGCATGGCCACCGACGAGGAGCTGGCCATGTGCAAGAAGCTGTTCCGCCTGTACAACATCGAGTACATCAACAACATGGTCATCTCGCTGCTGGAACTGGTCTATCGGGTGCTTCAGATCATCGCGTATGTCCAGAATGCATCCTCGTCCGGCAAGTCCTGACGGGGCGGCACGCCTGCCGCTGCCGGGTTCTTCATCGGCGACAGGCGTGTGAATTTGTTTGAAAAAATGGGGTTAAAAAGGAGAACTTACTTTGAATGAGAATCTTTCGTTCTCTGTATTCACAGCGGACATCGTAAGCTTACTGCTGCTGGGCACGCTGTATCTCAGCAACTGGCAGCGGATGAGCCATGACCGGGACATCAGGATCGTCGCACGGATGATGGCCATCACCGCCGTCTCCAATGTGGCGGACTGCTGCGTATTTTATCTGGACGGCAGCGCCGGCACGGTGCTGCGGATCGTGGTGTTCCTCAGCGGCTCGTGGCTCTTTCTGGGAAATGTGCTGATCGGCTATACATGGGCGCGCTTCCTTACCATGCACATGAACATCCCCTTCACGGAGACGCGCAAAAGGGTGTACCGGGTAGGCGGCATTGCCGCCGGTGTCCTGCTGGTCATCAATATCTTCTATCCGCTGGTGTTCTGCTACAAGGACGACCTGTATGAGCGGGGCCCCGCCTACGGCGTGTTCCTGCTCTTTGCCTTCCTGTACATGGCGGACAGCCTGTATCTGTACGCCAAGTGCCGCAGAAAGACCGGCACGCTGAAGCTGTTCCCGGTGCAGGTCTTTTTCGTCCCGGTGCTGATCGGGGTGGTGGTGCAGGCGGTTTTTATGGAGGTCGCCATCACGTGGACGTCCATCGCTGTAGCCATTGCGGGTATTATGACGGCGCTGAAAAACGAGACGATCTTTCTGGATTACCTTACTGGGCTGTACAACCGCGTGTATCTGGAGTTTTTGCAGAAGCAGGCGTACAAGAGGAAGGACGCGTGGGTCTGCGGCATTATGATCGACCTGAACGGCTTCAAGGCGATCAACGATACCTACGGGCATGCTGAGGGCGACACCGCGCTGATCCTTGCCGCCGGTCTGCTCAAAAATGCCTTCGGCGAATACGGTGTGGTGACAAGGTACGCCGGTGATGAATTCGTCGTCATACTGAACACCGCGGACGAGCAGCTTGTCCAAAGCCTTATCGCGCGGGCAAAGGAGAATTTTGAGGAGGTCAACGGGACGCACGACAAGCCCTACCGTCTCTCCGCCTCCATGGGCTACGCCATCGCCGACCTGCACACCGAGACCATTGCCGACTTCATGAACCGCATCGACCGCCAGATGTATCAAGACAAGCTGGGCTATTACGCGAAAAACGACCGCCGGAAGGGCCAGCCGGCCGCCGCGGACAATGACGCCGGACAGTAAACGAAGAAAGAGATGTGACACATCTGATGTGGTTCGCCCTGATCGCGGCGCTGCTGGGAATGTCCGCGCTGACCATCATCCAGACGCCCCGGGAGTGGCTGAAGCGCCCCCTCCCTCTGGCCCTGCTGATCCTGTTCCATGCCGCCGGCATCGCCAGCATTCTGCTGATCCTGTTTGCCGTTTATCGTATGCAGGATGGGCCGCTGCGGGAGCTTATCATCTGGACGGAGACCGTTTACGTCACCGTAGCCCCGTTCAGCCATGCGCTTGAGGTATCGGCCGGCAGTTGCCTTAGAGACGCCCCAGCGGGAAGCCAGCTCCGCGTAGCTGACCAGCGGACAGCCTGTACCGTTGCGGAGGTAGACCACCGGCCCAACGTCTGAACCGAGGACCTGCGGATCGTTATAGACAGTGTTCAGCCATAGATCCAGTACGGCGTCAATCTCTGAGCAGTGACCGGCACTGACCAGTTCTGTGGCAGTGGATACAGGGAAGAAGAAAAAGCCGGTATCCTTCTGACAGGGCGCATTGTAGTCGAGGATCGTGTTGTGACGCCGCCAGCCGCGAATCTTGAATTTGACCAGCTTGCCATGTCCGAGAACGAGAAAGCTGATAAGCCCTTTCTTTTGCAGTCCCTCCAATGCGGTTAAGGTCTGGCGGCGGAAACGTGTGCGGAAATACTGGGACAGTTCCTCCACGGACATGATCCATTCGCCGGGGTAGATGGTGTAGCTGATGCCATCAATGCGCTTGTATGAGGTGCGGAAGTTGGCATAGGCGCAGAGCACGACAAAATAAATAAATATCCCCCGGCTAGGCCGGGGGATATTTATTCGTACAGATAAAAAGAGCACCCTATGGGTGCTCTTTTGGCTTTCGCTTAAAATTCCGCGTTTCCCACCGTGCGGGGATGCAGCTCCACGTCGCGGATGTTGCTGACGCCCGTGAGGTACATCACCATGCGCTCGAAGCCCAGGCCGAAGCCCGCGTGGCGGCAGGAGCCGTAGCGACGCAGGTCGCAGTACCACCAGTAATCCTCCGGGTTCATGCCCAGCTCACGGATGCGGCTCTCCAGCAGCTCCAGGCGCTCCTCGCGCTGGCCGCCGATGATCTCGCCGATGCCGGGCACCAGGCAGTCTGCCGCGGCCACGGTCTTTCCGTCATCGTTCAACCGCATATAGAACGCCTTGATCTCCTTGGGATAGTCGGTGACGAACACCGGCTTCTTGTAGACCTGCTCGGTGAGATACCGCTCGTGCTCGGTCTGCAGGTCGGTGCCCCACTCCACCTTGTAGTCGAACTTGTCATTATTCTTCTTCAGGATCTCCACCGCGTCGGTGTAGCTGACCCGGCCAAAGTCGCTGGACGCCACGTGCTCCAAACGCTCCTTCAGCCCCTTGTCCACGAAGCTGTTGAAGAAGTCGATCTCCTGGGGGCAACGCTCCAGCACCCGGCGGATGATGTGCTTGATCATGGCCTCGGCCACATCCATGTCACCGGCCAGGTCGCAGAAGGCCATCTCCGGCTCGATCATCCAGAACTCGGCGGCATGGCGCTGGGTGTTGGAGTTCTCCGCACGGAAGGTGGGGCCGAAGGTATACACATCGCCGAAGGCCATGGCGAAGTTCTCGGCGTTCAGCTGGCCGGACACCGTCAGGCTGGTTTTCTTACCGAAGAAGTCCTGCGTGTAATCCACCTGCCCGTCCTCGGTCTTGGGGACATTGTTCAGGTCGAGGGTGGTCACCTGGAACATCTCGCCGGCGCCCTCGCAGTCGCTGCCGGTAATGATGGGGGTCTGCACATAGACGAAGCCCCGGCTCTGGAAGAACTCATGCACCGCGTAGGCCGCCACGGAGCGTACCCGGAACGTGGCGGAGAACAGGTTGGTGCGGGGCCGCAGGTGCTGGATGGTCCGCAGGAATTCCACGCTGTGGCGCTTCTTCTGCAGGGGGTAATCCGGCGTGGACTTTCCCTCTACCTCGATGCTGTGGGCTTTCACCTCCAGGGGCTGCTTGGCATCCGGCGTCAGCACCACGGTGCCCTTGACGATCAGCGCCGCGCCCACGTTCTGTGCGGCGATGTCCTTATAGTTGGCCAGCTCCTCGGCGGACATGACCACCTGCAGATTTTTGAAGCAGGAGCCGTCGTTCAGCTCGATGAAGCCAAAGGTCTTCATGTCGCGGATGGTGCGTGCCCAGCCGCACACGGTCACGTCCTTGCCGCCCAGGGACTCCCGATCGGCGAAGATCGCGGCAATTCTCATTCGTTCCATATCATTCTCACCTTTTCTATGTTCTTCTGCGTTGCATTCCGCAGCCGTTTTGACAGTACACTATATTATAAACCAACGCGCCGGGATTTACAAGGCCGACTTTTGACCTGCAGACACCGTTCATAAAAAGAAAAGGCCCCGTAGCTTTCGCCGCGGGGCCTTTTGTCATGCCTGCCAATCCTTCACCTGCTTGCGCAGCCAGTCGCACCAGGCGTCCATGCCCTCGCCGGTCTTGGCGGAGACAGGGAAAATCTCCAGTTTCGGATTGCGCCGGTGGGCGTATTCGATCACCTTCTCCATGTCGAAGTCGAAATAGGGCAGCACGTCGGTCTTGTTGATGAGCAGCACATCGCACACGGTGAAGATCAGGGGGTACTTCAGGGGCTTGTCGTGGCCCTCCGGTACGGAGAGGATCATGGCGTTCTTCACCGCGCCGGTGTCAAACTCCGCCGGACACACCAGGTTCCCCACATTTTCCAGCACCACCAGGTCCAGATCGTCCGTGCCGATTTCCCGCAGGCCCTGTTCCGTCATACCCGCGTCCAGGTGGCACATCCCGCCGGTGTGCAGCTGGATGGACCGCACCCCAGCGCCGGCGATGGCGGCGGCATCCACATCCGAGTCGATGTCCGCCTCCATCACGCCCATCCGAAGCTCGTCCTTCAGCGCCTCGATGGTCCGCAGCAGCGTTGTGGTCTTGCCGCTGCCGGGGGAGGACATCAGGTTCAGCAGGAACGTTCCCTTTTGCTTCAGCGCCTGCCGTACCCGTACCGCCTCCCGGTCGTTGTCGGCAAACACGCTCTCCTTCACTTCGATGATCTTATAGGTATCCATACTACGCACCCTCTATCTCTTTAATGCTGATCTCGCTGCCCCGCAGCAGCCAGGTATCCCCGCTGCCGCAGTGGGGGCAGACCCGCCCGTGGGCCACAGTGGGGTAGTCCGCACCGCAGCCGCCGCAGTGTGTCACGGCGGGCAGCGTGTCGATGTGCAGCTGCGCGCCCCGCAGCAGGTCGGACTTCTGCACGGCCCAGTCCCAGCAGCTGACAAGCTCCCTTGGGATGGCGCCGCACACCTCGCCCAGCTCCAGCGTTACGCCCGCCACGCGGGTCAGGTCATTCTCCGCGCCCACGCGCTCCACTGTCTTGATCACGTGGAAAACAATGCCCAGCTCGTGCATATCACTTGGCCGCTTTCTTGGCCCTGCGCTCCGCCTTCTTGATCTTGATGTTCCGCTTGATCATGTAGGGCAGGATGGCCTTCATCTTGTCCTCGCAGGCGTACATGGTGCTGCACTCCGGGCGCTCCCGGTGCAGGTGGATGGCGTCAAAGGCGCACTTGGTGGTGCACACGCCGCAGCCGATGCACTTATTGGGGTCCACGATGCTGGCGCCGCAACCCAGGCATCGGGCTGTCTCCGCCTTCACCTGCTCGGCGGTGAAGGCCACGCGCTCGTCCCGGAAGGTCTTACGCAGGGCGTCGTTGTAGCCGATGCGCTGGCGCGGCGTGTTGTCGTAGCTGTCCACGGCGATCAGCGCGTTTTTCTTGTCCAGCTCGATGAACTGCCGGCGGTCGCGGCCGATGGTCAGCGTGGCGCCCTGCACATAGCGGTGCAGGCTGATCGCGCCCTGCTTGCCGGCGGCAATGGCATCGATGGCGAACTTCTGGCCGGTATAGGCGTCGCCGCCCACGAAGATGTCCGGTTCAGCCGTCTGATAGGTGACGGGATCGGCCTTGGCGGTGCCGTTGGGGTTGAATTCCACCTGGGTGCCCGCGAGAAGCGTCTTCCATTCCGCCTTCTGGCCGATGCAGTACAGCACCGTGCCGCAGGGGGCCATCTGCACGGTGTTCTCATCGTACACCGGCGCGAAGCGCCCGCTTTCGTCCTTGACGCTCAGGCACTTGACAAAGGCGATGTTGGCGGCCTTGCCGTTCTCGGTCTGGACCTCCTTGGGACCCCATCCGGCGTAAATGGCGATACCCTCGCGCTCACACTCGCTTCGATCCTCCTCGCCCATGGGCATCTCCTCATAGCCCTCCAGACAGTACAGGCTCACGCTCTCCGCGCCGCAGCGCACGGCGGTGCGGGCCACGTCGGCCGCGATGTTGCCGCCGCCGACGACCACCACCCGGCCCTTCAGCGTCTTTTCGTCCCGCAGATGCACGCCGCGGATGAAGTCGATACCGGAGATCACGTTCTCCGCGTCGCCGCCGGGCACGGCCAGGGTGCCGCCGTGCTGCAATCCGACGGCCACATAGAAGCCCTTGTAGCCCTCCTCACGGAGCTGGGCAATGGTGATGTCCTTACCCACCTCCACGCCGCAGCGGAACTCCACGCCCAGCGCGCGCAGCACGTCGATCTCCGCCTCCACCACGTCCTTTTCCAACCGGAAAGAGGGGATGGCGTTCATCAGCATACCGCCGGGGCGGCTCTCCTTTTCAAACACAGTGGGGCGATAGCCCTTTTCCGCCAGATAGTAGGCGCAGCTCATGCCGGCGGGGCCTCCACCGATGATGGCGATCTTTTCACTGAATTCGCCGTCCACCTTGGGAATGACCTTCTCCGGGATGAAGCGCGTCTCCGCGTCCAGATCCTGCTGGGCGATAAAGCGCTTTACCTCGTCGATGGCCACGGCCTCGTCCACGGTGCCGCGGGTGCAGGCATCCTCGCACCGGCGGTTGCAGATGCGGCCGCACACGGCAGGAAATGGGTTCTCCCGCTTGATGAGCTGCAAAGCCTCCCGGTACTTGCCCTGTGCCGCCAGCTTCAGATAGCCCTGCACGGCGATGTGGGCGGGGCAGGCGGTCTTGCAGGGTGCGGTGCCGGTGTCGTAGCAGTTGATGCGGTTGCGGTCCCGATAGTCGATGCTCCACTTCTCCGGGCCCCACTTCACCTCGTCGGGCAGCTCGGCCCGGGGATACTCGATATAGCCGTCCTTGGTGCACAGCTTCTGGCCCAGCTTCACCGCGCCGGCGGGACAGTTCTCCACGCAGCGCCCGCAGGCCACGCACTTCTCCGTCTCCACCGCGGCCACATAGGCGCTGCGGGACATATTGGGCGTGTTGAACAGCTGGCTGGTCCGCAGGGCGTTGCACACGTTGACGTTGCAGTTGCAGATACCAAAGATCTTCTGCTCGCCGTCGATGTTGGTGATCTGGTGGACGAAGCCGTTGTCCTCCGCCTGCTTGAATATGGCCATCGCCTCGTCATAGGTGATGTACTCGCCCCGCTGGGTCTGCACCACATAGTCGGCCATGTCGCCCACGGCGATGCACCAGTTCTCCACATCGTCGCCGCAGCCCTCGCCCAGCTTGTCGCGGCTGGCGCGGCAGGAGCACATACTCTTGGCGTACTTGCCTTCATACTTGTGCAGCCAGTAGGAGATCTTCTCCAGCCCGATGGCCTCCTGTTCCGTCTCGATGGCCTTCTCCACCGGGATCACGTGCATACCGATGCCCGCGCCTCCGGGAGGCACCATGGGGGTGATCCTCTCCAGCGGCAGCATGGTCATGCGCTCAAAGAACGCCGCCACCTCCAGGTGCGCGTCGATCTGGCTCCGCCGCATATTCAAAAACTCGGCGCTGCCGGGCACGAACAGGGGCAGGATATACCGCTTCTCGTGGTTCGGGTTTTTGCCGTCCAGGTTCTCCCAGTTGTACTCAATGAGACCCAGCCAGGCCATTTCGTCCAGCAGCTTCTGTAGGGGCGCCTGCTCCATCTTCGTCAGCTTCATCAGCTGCTCGATGGTCTTGGGCTTGCGGACGCCCATTTTCAGTGCTACGTCCGCCATCTCATCGGTCACCAGCGCATCCAGCCCCCAGTATTCGGGATCGTCAGCGGTGGCCTTCAGGCCAATGCGGTTGGTGATCATGCTGCCCAGTTTCAGGATCTTCTCCCGGGGCGGCCGGTCGGGACAGGGGATCTTGAACGAGAGCTTTTCCTCGTCCAGGGGGAAGCTGGTAGGCTTGCTGCCGTTGATGTCGCGCATCGTCTCTCTCCTCCGTTATCTGCTGCTCTGACCAGAGGCGTTTTGCCCTTATAGGGGAGCAGCGTTGTGATTTTAAGCTCTATTGTACTTATAATACCAACTTTTTTGCCGATATCCTATTGACTTTTCCGCCAAAGGTGTGATAACTTTTTATATGGTCCTGGTCGGACCAGAAAAGAAAGCAAAGGAGCATGAGCTATGGCCTTTCGTGAGATCGTCGCCCCCACCGTCAAGGAGCTATTCATCCAGCAGCTGGAGGGCATGATTCTCTCCGGCGAGCTGCGCCCGGGGGATCGGCTGCCCACCGAGCGTGAGCTGGCGGATGAAATGAAGATCAGCAAGACCGTGGTCCATGAGGGATTGCGGGAGCTGCATCGTCTCGGCTTTCTGGACATCGCCTCCCGCCGCGGCGTCACCGTGGCAGACTACGCCCAGACCGGCAGCCTGGAAACGCTGCGGGCCATCATGGATTTCCATGGCGGTCTCCCGGATGCCAAAACGGCGGGCAGTATCCTTCAGCTGCGCTATTATCTGGAGGGCCCCGCCATGGAGGAGCTGGCTGCGCGGCACACACCGGCAGACATGGCAGCGCTGCAGGCCTTACAGCGCCAGGCGGAGCAGGCGGCGCAGGAGGGGACGGATGCGCTGGCCGAGGCCCTGTTCCGCTACCACCGGGGCATCACCTTTCTCAGCGGCAACACCATCACACCGCTGCTGTTCAACGCCTTTACCCGGGTGAACCTGGAGTTCTGGAAGGAGTATATCCAGCTTACCGGCATCGACCGCTGTCTGGAACGGCTGGCCCAATTCACCGCCCATATCGAGGCGGGGGAGGGAC
>ENA-ORND01002009-ORND01002009.1-human-gut-metagenome-genome-assembly--contig:-NODE-2009-length-12924-cov-4.913202_pt1 | contig 12924 bp, 10 predicted proteins | sample MGYA00242111_ERZ509014 | MGnify/ENA primary metagenome ERZ509014 (study PRJEB26280, sample SAMEA2338694) | human gut metagenome | biome: human gut; feature: human-associated habitat; material: faeces... | reverse complement strand
ACACGTTCTTTTAATTGTTAATTGCGTGTGAAGTAAATCTGTATCATGTCAGTATATTTGTCTCTATAACTTAATTCTTTAAACCGTATAGATAAAATGAAAAGACTAGCATTACTCGCGGCTCTCTTACTGCCGCTATCCATGGCTTTCGCCCAACAGAACGTAGGATTCAAGACCGATAAGGTAGAACCTCTCGTGATCAACCCAGACAATAGCGTCACTTTCTATGTAGAAGCCCCAAAAGCGAAGTCCGTCTCCGTAAAAGGAGACTGGGAAGCCAACGAGGGCAATGGCCAGATGACGAAAGGGAAAAACGGTACATGGAGCTATACGACTCCCCCACTGTCATCCGAAATGTACACCTATCGTTTAAATATTGATGGTATTTATAACATCGCCCCAAACAACCCATTCTCTTGCCGTGACGTAGGCACCTTGTTCAGCCTGTTCTATATCAACGGGGGAAATGGCGATTATTATCAAGTACGTGACGTACCTCATGGCAATGTTACAACCACTTGGTATCACTCGGACATCCTCGGGAGCGAACGAAGACTTAGCGTTTATACGCCTCCTTTTTACGATAAGAACATCCAATCTTATCCCGTTCTGTACCTGTTACATGGCAGTGGCGGCGACGAGAACGCTTGGCTGGAGCTTGGCCGTACCGCCCGTATCATGGATAACTTGATTGCCGAAGGCAAGATACAGCCAATGCTTGTCGTTATGCCAAACGGTAATCCCAGTAAACAGGCCGCTCCCGGCGAAACATCCGATAACCTGAATTACAAGCCGGCCATGAGCAACAGCTTCCCCGGTTATAAGGATGGCTCGTACGAGAAGAGTTTCACCGAGATCATTCATTTCATCGATAACCGTTACCGTACGATCCCGGATAAGCGACACGGAGCCATAGCCGGACTTTCGATGGGTGGTTTCCATACATTATATATATCATTGAATTATCCGGACTATTTTAACTATATAGGACTTTTCTCCGCCGGGCTCAGCGCAAATGGTGTAGACCCCAATAGCCCGATGTACACGAACCTCGACGAGAAGTTAGGAAACCTCAAGAGATCCGGTTATCAATTGTTCTGGATCGGTATCGGAAAGGACGATTTCCTGTACGACGCGAACCAGCAATTCCGCCAGCGAATGGATAGCCTAGGTATGAAATACCAGTACGTAGAATCCACCCGAGGGCATATCTGGGCCAATTGGCGGGCTTATCTCCTCCAATTCGCTCCTATGCTTTTCAAATAAAAGACATGAGCAGATGAATCATAATATACCGCAATACGACTTCTATAAACACAAATACGGCGATGAGCTACTTATCGACGTCGTTCCCTTGAACACGATCAAGAAGTATCTCAAGGAACAACCCGTACATATATTGACGTATTACGATATAACATTGATCACTAGCGGGGAGGGAGAATTCCTTATCGATCATCAAGCGAACCGGGTAAAGCCTCAAGATATCATCTTTACCCGGCCCGGCGAAATACGCAAATGGGACGATAAAACGATACAAGACGGATTCGCTCTTATCTTTGAGGAAGAGTTCCTGCTCTCTTTTTTCAATGATCCGGCATTTCTCCGGAACCTCTCTTATTTCCATACGGAAAGACGGTCTTCCAAGCTCAGTCTCGACAAGAAAGCCTATGCCCGCATCTCCGAGTTGATCTCGGAGATCGATAAAGAGATCAAGAACTATCAGTCGAAAGACAAACACTTACTCCGGGCCTTGTTGTACGAGACATTAATGTTGCTCAACAGGTTATATTCTAACTCGAACGCTTTACCACCAGACACAAACACCCGATCTAAAAGCATCTATGTAGACCGATTTATCGAGTTAGTAAACCATTCCTTCAAGCAAGATCATTCCATCCGGAGCTATGCCGATCGGCTTTGCATCACCCCGAACTACCTGAATGAGATCGTGAAAAACGCTACAGGCATCAACGCTAAACAATACATCCTAAACAAAATACTAATCGAGAGCAAACGACTATTGACTTATACAGACTTACCTATATCCGCCATAACGGAAGCTCTAGGTTACGAGGATCCATCCTATTTCATCCGTCTATTTCGTTCCCAAACAAACATGACCCCGCTAAACTATCGCAGGAATACAAAACCGTAAAAAGTACTATTTCCTCCTTTATACGTATTATACGAACTCCATTCGGTATGTCTAATTTTGCCTCTATCAATAAATAAAGCATCATGAGACAATACAAATCATGGATAGCGGCTCTCATATTAGGAAGCACGTTATCCGCTAACGCACAACAAAAGAATATGGAGAACAAAACATTAAACGAGAACATCCCGGAGATGATCATCTCCCTTGAAAAAGAGGCTCTAGCCTCGACCGACCCGATGGCATTCGTAGAGCTTTCAGACACCGACGTGATTTACTTCGATCCTTCCCTAGAGACGAAAATAGAGGGATTGGAACAACTGCGCACTTATTATAAAGGTATGCAACTTCCTCCGGCAGATCATTTCGACATGATCCGCCCGGTCGTACAAGTCGCGCAAAACATAGCGGTCCTCACCTTCAACCTTGATAGCTACTTATCCGACAAGGTAATAAAATGGAACTGCACCGAGGTTTACAAACGCAACCCCGACAACCAATGGAAGATCATACAAACCCACTGGTCTTACGTGAAACCGCTAGATTAAAGTTAAAACATTTGCCGCTTTCTGAACCAAAACGGTTCGTAAAATGTATTATATAGACTATTCACTAAACACAAATTATATGATACGGAATTTACTGAAAGCGGCAAATGCGCTTACATTTAGCACGATGTTCCTGTTACTCCTCGCCGGATGCAACAAGAACACGATTATTTTTGAGGATGGAACAACCCCGAACGGCTCTTCGGGAAACGAGGACCCGGGAAACAGCACGTTGGTGACCTTCAACGCCTCCGTGGAGGGCCGGAACCTATTACGTTCCATGTCTCCCATGAATAAAGGGATACAAAGCAGGGTTTATGTCTTCGACAGCAGCGCAGGAACCAAGGGAAGCCCCGAGGCGTCAGGTCTTTACATAACCTCATCTCCCGGGGTGTTAACAGGAAGTGACGGATATAAAATGTTTCTCTCCAATGGCACTTATAATTTCTACGCCGTATCCGACAATTTCTCCACGATCCCCCCGACATTCACGAGTGGCGTATCCGAACCCCTCTTCAACGGTATCGATTATCTTTGGTGGAGTGCCATACAACAGGATGTAAATAGCTCCCAAATCAATATACCGATTGTTTATGGGCATGTGGCTACCCAAGTCGTAGTAGAATTAACCGGCGGTGAAGGCATCACGATCAACCAACTAGTCTCCGCCATGATCACTCCTCCCGTGGTTGGGGCTACCATGGATCTGGGCACAGGTGTCATCACTCCTGCTACCGCCTTCGGAAAAGCGGATAAGATGGGCATAAACGGATTAACCGCCCAATATATCATGTTGCCGATAAGACATTCGGCTCCAATGACTCTCACGTTGGAAATATCCGCCGACAATGAAAACAGCACCCGCACCTATACCACCCAGATCCCTCTTCCGGATGGCGAGTTGAAAGCGGGAAACTCTTATTTATTTAAAGCGGTAATCAACGGTAATTCGGTCACTTTGGCCAGTGTCAACGTAAAAGACTGGACAGATGTGGACGAGACAGGAAAGCCCCTTTATCCGACCCAGAATTAAAGCCCGGTTCCTATTTTCCGTATCAATGAATATTGGTACGGAAAATATGCCTATATTTACCCCGTCACCTCTAAAAACAATACGAATATGATTGAGATTCCCGAATCCGCCACCATTGGCAAACAGGCTAGCGAAACGCTAAAGGGTAAACGGATAGCGCATGTTATCGAGTCGAACAGTCCTCACCGTTTCACGTTCTATAATGGCGATCCGGCGGAATACTCCAATAGGCTGGTAGGACGAACGGTCCTAGGCGCCCAAGGCTATGGCGCATTCGTGGACATCCTTATGGACGCGGATACCCACCTCTTAATCGGAGACGGAACCAATATGCGTTATTATACCTCCGCGGAAAAGGCCCCGAAGAAATATCAGCTTATGATCGTATTTGAGGACGACTCGTTCCTAGCTTTCACGGTTTCGATGTATGGTTCCATCTACGCTTTCAAAGGCGAGTTTGACAATCCCTATTACCAAGGTAGCATCCATAAGCTATGTCCGTTGGACGAGAGATTCGATAAAGCCTATTTCCTTAGTCTCATCCGGAATCTCAAGAAAGATATATCCGCAAAGGCGCTGCTCGCCACCGAGCAACGTATTCCGGGCCTGGGCAACGGAGTCTGCCAAGATATCTTGTTCAATGCCCGGATCTCCCCGAAACGAAAAATATCGACTTTATCAGAAGAGGATATAGACCGCCTCTTCAACACCGTGAAATCCACGCTGGAAGAGATGACTCGCCGAGGAGGCCGGGATACGGAGAAGGATCTATACGGCGCCTTAGGCAATTACCGCACGATCCTATCGAAGAACACCTACCATGACCCTTGCCCCGTCTGTGGCGAACGGATACAGAAAGAGGCTTACCTCGGAGGCAGCATTTATTATTGCCCGCATTGCCAGCGAGAAAGATAAGTAATACGCTCAAATTGACAATATGACAATATGTAATCTGAAACCCCGGAGAATCGTTTTTTCCGGGCAAAGATACATGCTGTTACCAAATACGAGAAAAAATATCAGCAATCAATTGTATTATAACACTTTGCTTAAATATACCCTTTCATTCTAGCGAGATTAATTCATCCTATCTCATATTTATGCAGGAGAAAGGTGCTTTTCATACGGATGCATCGCCCATTTCTATAGGTTGCGTACCCAATTCCTACCGTATGTATCGCCAAACACATACGGTAGCGTTGCCTAACACTGGCTTTTGCGTTACCTAATCCCATTACTTTCGTCTCCTAATAGAGATATTCATACAAAAAAACAGGGTAAAATGGATAATTTGACCATAAAGCACTCCCTATTTCTTCTATTCGCAAAAAGGCCCTGTCATCATAATCCCGGATTTTCAAACAAAACGTCAAGGTTATCGCATTTTCGCTTACAACATCATTGAAGCCTACCGCAAAACAGATTGCCGCCCCCTGCTTTTGCGAATGTTTTACAAACATAGAGTTTTGCAGGTGAGCCGTCATTCTTGATAAGTGAGGAAAAAGAAAAAGCCCTGTAATCTTTAAATTACAGAGCTTTACTTTATTTTGCTTTCTTTGAAAGCGGTCCGGACGGGACTCGAACCCGCGACCCCATGCGTGACAGGCATGTATTCTAACCAGCTGAACTACCGAACCATTTTATAATCAATAATAATTTTGAAAAAGAGGCGGTCCGGACGGGACTCGAACCCGCGACCCCATGCGTGACAGGCATGTATTCTAACCAGCTGAACTACCGAACCTCTTTTCTTTATCGCTATCTCTCTCGATTGCGGTGCAAAGGTAAGTATTATTTTTAAACCTGCAATAGCTGGAGTAAAAAAAATCAACTTTTCGCTGAAATATTCTTTCCATAGGTCCACATAAGCGATCGTCCCTTTCTTTATTTCCCCTTCCCGATCACACCAGTTTATCACAAATACATTTCATTTTGGAACTTTTCAATCGCCATTCATAATTATGTAATGATAATTTGTTACTTTTGCGACTCAATATAAATGCTTAACAACAATGGACGTTGCCATTATTAAATATAATGCCGGAAACATCTACTCGGTAGATTACGCTTTGAAGCGGTTGGGCGTTACCCCGATCATCACGGCTGATCCGGAATTATTAAATAAAGCGGATAAGGTTATCTTTCCCGGAGTAGGTGAAGCTTTCACGACCATGGAGTATTTAAGGGAGCATAAATTGGATCAGGTGATCTTGAACCTAAAGCAACCGGTACTCGGGATATGCCTCGGCATGCAATTGATGTGCATGCGTTCGGAGGAGGGAAACGCAGATTGCTTGGGGATCTTCCCTACGGAAGTAAAACGTTTTATTCCGCAAAAGCATGAGGACAAGGTTCCTCACATGGGTTGGAATACCTTGACAAACGTTAAAAGCGGCCTATTCAATGAGCGATTGGAGAACAAATTTGTTTACTTCGTACATAGTTATTATGTACCTGTAAATGAATATACGGCGGCTACGACCGATTACATCCTTCCGTTCAGCGCCGCTTTACATAAGGACAACTTCTACGCAACACAGTTCCATCCGGAAAAAAGTGGATCGGTAGGAGAGGTTATATTGAAAAACTTTTTAAAGATATGATTGAGCTTATTCCCGCTATAGATATAATAGATGGCAAATGCGTCCGGTTGACGCAAGGAGATTACGCGACCAAGAAGGTTTACAACGAAGATCCTCTGGAGGTGGCCAAGATGTTCGAGGGTAACGGCATCCGGCGTTTGCATGTGGTAGATTTGGATGGAGCCCGTGAAGGACGCATCATCAACTACCGTATCCTTGAGCGGATAGCGACCCGGACTTCCTTGATCATTGATTTCGGAGGGGGCTTGAAACAAGAGGATGATCTGGAGATCGCCTTCGAAAGCGGCGCCCAGATGGTAACCGGGGGCAGTATCGCCGTGAAGAACCCGGAAATGTTCACCTCTTGGATCAGCAAGTTCGGTAGCGAGAAAATCATATTAGGGGCCGATGCCAAGGAAAAGAAGATCGCCATCAGTGGTTGGGAGGAAACGACCAGCCAGGAGTTGATTCCTTTTATCAAAGGATATTACGACAAGGGGATTACCAAGGTGATCTGCACGGATATCGCACGGGATGGTATGCTGCAAGGCCCGGCTATCGATTTATATAAAGAGATACGGGACGAGATCCCCTTCCTTTATATCATAGCGAGCGGTGGCGTAAGCTCGATCGAGGATATTGAGAAATTATCTGAGGCTGGGATTCCCGCTGTCATTTTCGGCAAGGCCATTTATGAAGGGAAGATCCAGTTGAAAGATTTACTTCGTTTTACTTGAAATAATAAAATAGATATATGCTAGCCAAGAGAATTGTTCCCTGTCTGGATATAAAGGATGGAAAGACCGTAAAAGGCATCAACTTCGTGAACTTTCGCGACGCTGGAGACCCCGTGGAGTTGGGTGCCCAGTACAGCCGTGAAGGGGCCGACGAATTAGTGTACTTGGATATTACCGCCTCACACGAGGGGCGAAAGACTTTCACCGAGTTGGTAAAACAAGTGGCGGCCCATATCAGCATCCCTTTTACCGTGGGTGGAGGTATCAACGAATTGAAGGACGTGGATCGTTTGCTTAGCGCTGGCGCCGATAAGGTCTCGATCAACTCGGCGGCTTTACGTAACCCGGCATTAATCGAGGAGATCGCCAAGAACTTTGGTAGTCAGGTATGCGTAGTCGCTATCGACGCTAATTTTGAGAACAATGACTGGCTATGCTATCTAAACGGAGGGCGTGTCCCGACGGATAAGTATTTGTTTCAATGGGCCTCGGAAGCGGAAAGCCGTGGCGCCGGCGAGATCCTTTTCACCAGTATGACGCACGATGGCGTAAAAGACGGATACGCGAACGACGCTCTGGCTACCTTGGCCGATACGTTGCATATCCCGGTTATCGCCTCCGGTGGAGCGGGAAAGATGGAACATTTCCGGGATACGTTTTCCAATGGGAAAGCGGACGCGGCTTTAGCGGCCAGCGTTTTCCATTTCGGCGAGATACGGATAGGCGACTTGAAGCAATACCTCAAGGACGAGGGGATCAATGTAAGGATATAACACATTATATATAAAGATGAAATTAGATTTCGAGAAAATGGGCGGATTAATACCCGCTATCGTACAAGACAACAACACTAGTAAGGTATTAATGTTGGGCTTCATGAATCAAGAAGCTTATGATGAGACAGTAAGTACGGGTAAGGTTACATTCTTTAGCCGCACGAAAAACCGTTTGTGGATGAAGGGAGAGAGTAGCGGAAATACGTTGCAGGTGGTTAGCATCACGGCGGATTGCGACAACGATACATTATTGATCAAGGCGATTCCAGCCGGACCGGTTTGTCATACGGGAGCGGATACTTGTTTCGGCGAGAAGAACGTAGAGGATATCATGTTCTTGAAATACTTGCAGAACTTCATCGAGCGTCGCCGTCAAGAAATGCCGGAAGGTTCCTATACGACTACCTTATTCCAGAAAGGCGTGAATCGCATGGCCCAGAAAGTCGGCGAAGAAGCGGTAGAGACCGTTATCGAGGCGACCAACGGAACCGAAGACGGCTTCATCTATGAGGCATCCGACTTGGTTTACCACTTAATCGTATTATTGACAAGCAAGGGACTTCGTCTGGAAGACCTCGCCCGTGAATTAAAGAAAAGACATAAAGGTTGATAAATTCTATGGAAGAAGATATTCTACTCAAATTAGAGAACGTGGAGATATGCCGTGAGGAAAACAGGGTATTACACGACGCATGCCTCACGCTTCGTAACGGAGAGTTCGTATATGTGATCGGGAAGGTAGGCTCCGGTAAAAGCAGCCTGCTCAAGTCCTTGTATTGCGAGATACCGATCTTGCGAGGCGAGGCACGTATCATGGATTACAACCTCACCAAGATGAAGCGGAAGGATATCCCTTATTTGCGTAGGAAACTAGGTATCGTCTTCCAAGATTTCCAATTGTTGACCGACCGTTCCGTCTCCAAGAATCTGGAATTCGTGCTGAAAGCCACCGGATGGAAAAAGAAAAGCGAGATCAAGGAACGGATAGACAACGTGCTCCGTCAGGTAGGCATGCAAGACAAAGGCTATAAAATGCCGCATGAGCTATCCGGCGGGGAACAACAACGTATCGTTATTGCCCGTGCCCTTCTGAACAACCCCAAGTTGATACTGGCGGATGAGCCGACCGGCAACTTGGACCCGGAGACGAGCGGACAAATCGTACAACTCTTACACGACATCTGCCAGCAGGGAACGGCGGTGATTATGACCACTCATAACTATACGATCGTGCATAATTATCCTGCCCGCATAGTAAAATGCGAGAATGCCTGTCTAAGTGATGTCAGAGAATAATTTTTTTGTAACTTTGCGGTCGCATTCGATTGAAAAAGAAAACAATTTAATATAGAACAAAAGAAGATGAAAGTTTTAAAGTTTGGCGGTACTTCTGTGGGATCTGCACAGAGAATGAAAGATGTAGCAAAACTGATTACGGGAGAACGTAACATTGTAGTCTTGTCTGCCATGTCCGGTACAACCAACTCATTGGTTGAAATCTCGGATTACTTGTACAAGAAAAACCCTGACGGAGCAAACGAGGTCATCAATAAACTGGCTCAGAAATATTATGGCCATATCGAAGAACTCTACAGCACTGACGAATATAAGCAGAAAGCCAAAGAACTGATAAAACATCATTTCGACCATATCCGCACGTTTACAAAGGATCTTTTCACGTTGTTCGAAGAAAAAGTTGTCCTGGCCCAAGGCGAACTGATCTCTACCGGTATGATGAACCTCTATCTGAACGAATGCGGCATAAACTCCGTTCTGATTCCGGCACTGGATTATATGCGTACAGACAAGAACGCGGAACCGGATCCTGTGTACATTAAAGAAAAGCTTATCAAGCTATTAGACGGACACAAGGATGCAGACCTCTTCATAACACAAGGCTATATTTGCCGAAATGCTTACGGCGAGATCGACAACTTGCAACGTGGTGGCAGCGACTACAGCGCCTCTCTGATCGGCGCGGCTATCGGTGCAGAAGAAATCCAGATATGGACAGACATAGACGGCATGCACAACAACGATCCCCGTTTCGTCGACAACACCCGTCCGATCCGGACGATGAGTTTCGACGAGGCGGCCGAGTTGGCTTATTTCGGTGCGAAAATCCTGCATCCGGCCACGATTCAACCCTGCAAGGATCACGGGATAGCCGTGCTGCTTAAGAACACGATGGACCCCGAGGCTCCCGGCACGACGATATCGAACCGCGACGACGACACGAAGTCGTTCCACGCCGTCGCGGCCAAAGACGGCATCACGGTCATCCGCATCCACTCGGCGCGCATGCTGATGGCATACGGTTTTTTGCGCAAGGTGTTCGAAATTTTCGAGCAATACCGAACTCCGATCGACATGATCACCACGTCGGAAGTCGCCGTCTCGCTGACCGTCGACAACGACAGCCACATCGACGAGATCGTTCGCGACCTGAGCGCGCTGGGTTCGATCGAAATCGAGCGCGGCAACTCGATCGTTTGCGTCGTGGGACGCATGGAACACGGCGACGCGGGTCTGGCCGCCCGTGTCTTCGAGTGCGTGCGCGGCGTTCCGATCAAGATGATTTCCTACGGAGCCAGCCACCGCAGCCTGGCCATACTGATCGACACGGAGCACAAAAAACGGACGCTGCAATGCCTTAACGACGGACTGTTCTGAATATGGGAGCACGCAAATATATCGGACGACTGCAGGAGTTGCCCACGCCGTTCTACTTCTACGACATGGATCTGCTGCGCAGTACGCTCGCGACGGCCGTGAGCGAAGCTTCGCGCTACGGCTATCGGATACATTACGCGCTGAAGGCCAACTTCGATCCCCGCATCGTCGAAACGATACGACAAGCGGGACTCGGAGCCGACTGCGTCAGCGGGAACGAGGTCCGCGCGGCGATCGAGGCGGGCTTTCCGGCCGAAGGGATCGTTTTCGCCGGCGTCGGGAAAACCGACCGCGAAATCGAATACGCGCTCGGACAGGATATCTTCTCGTTCAACTGCGAATCGGCCGCCGAAATGGAAGCGATCAACGCCATCGCGGAGCGAATGGGACGCAGAGCTCGCGTCGCGCTGCGCATCAATCCCGACGTCGACCCGATGACGCACCGGTACATATCGACCGGCAAAGCCGATAACAAATTCGGCATCTCGTACACCGAGATCGACCGCGTGATCGCCTCGTTGAAGCGACTGAGCCATCTGGAAATCGTCGGTCTGCACTTTCACGTCGGATCGCAAATCGGATGCATGGAAGTGTTCGAGCACCTGTGCGAACGGGTCAACGCGATCCGCTCCTGGTTCCGCGAGCGCGGAATCGTCCTGCGCCACCTGAACATGGGAGGTGGTTTGGCCGTCGACTACGAAAACCCCGACCGGGAACCGATACCCGACTTCGCTGCCTACTTCGCCGTCTTCAACCGCCGCCTCGAAACCGAGCCGGGACAAACCGTCCATTTCGAGCTCGGCCGCTCGCTGGTCGGACAATGCGGCGATTTGGTGACGCGCGCATTATACGGCAAGACGACCGCCGCAGGAACCCAAGTCGTCATCGTGGACGCCGGTATGACCGACCTGATCCGCCCGGCCCTGTACGGAGCCCGCCACCGGATCGAAAATCTGACCTCCTCGGGCAAGCCGCGCACCTATACCGTAGTCGGTCCGATCTGCGAGTCTTCCGACACGTTCGCCACAGGCATCGAGCTGCCCGAAACCTCCCGGGGCGATCTGCTGGCGATCCGGACGGCGGGAGCCTACGGCATGGCCATGGCTTCGCGCTACAATCTGCGCGACTTGCCCGGAGCCGTGTACAGCGACGCGCTTCCGACCGGACGGCAATGACCGTCCGCCGGGCATGCGACCTCGCCCGGACTGAGGCCCGCAAACCTATATCCGACCGAAGTCTTGTAAAATACGAAGGGGGGGAGATGATCTTCCCCCCCTTTTCGTATTCCCGTCCCGCATGAAATCCGCCCCGCCGCGAATCAACGCGCCAGAAGTTGGCTACTTGACAAACTTTTCGTAACTTTCGCCACATTTCAACCGGCGACAGCGCCCGCAATCGGCCTTGTACGCACGACGCGCGCGACCGGAACGGAGCAAAAAAACATCAAGCGCTATGAAAATATCATTCAACTGGCTCAAACAGTATATCGAAACCGACCTCGACGCCGAGCAGGCCGCCCGAATTCTGACCGACATCGGGCTGGAAGTCGAGGCACTCGAAAAGACGGAATCGATCCGGGGAGGACTCGCAGGAGTGGTTGTCGGCCACGTACTTACATGCGAGAAGCATCCCGATGCCGATAAGCTGCATGTCACGACGGTCGATCTGGGCGACGGCACGCCGACTCAGATCGTCTGCGGCGCCCCGAACGTGGCCGCCGGAGAGAAAGTGATCGTAGCGACGATCAATTCGACGCTTTATCCCACGGGAGAGCAGAACGGATTCAAAATCAAGAAAAGCAAGATACGCGGCGTCGAGTCGCTGGGCATGCTCTGCGCCGAGGACGAAATAGGCGTCGGCACGGCCCACGACGGAATTATCGTGCTGCCGCAAGACGTGCCGGCCGGTACGCCTGCCCGCGACTATTTCCAACTGGAAGACGACTACCTGCTCGAGATCGGCCTGACGCCGAACCGTGCCGACGCGATGTCGCACTACGGCGTAGCGCGCGATTTGGCCGTTTATTTAAAAGCCAACGGCCTGCCCTGCAAGCTGAAGCTTCCGCCGGTGGAAGCCTTCGCACAGGACAGCGACCGGAAAGAAATAACCGTCGAAGTGCAGAATGCCGAAGCCGCGCCGCGATACATGGGCGTCACGATAACCGGCGTGAAGGTGGCTCCCTCGCCCGAATGGCTCCAGCGACGGCTGCGCGCGATCGGAATGAATCCGAAAAACAACGTGGTCGACATCACCAACTTCGTTCTGCACGAAACGGGACAGCCCCTGCACGCGTTCGACGCGGCGAAAATCGAGGGCGGCCGCATCGTCGTGCGGACCTGCCCCGAAGGAACCCCTTTCACGACGCTGGACGGAGTCGAGCGCAAGCTCTCGGCCGACGACCTGATGATCTGCCACGC
>ENA-ORND01002004-ORND01002004.1-human-gut-metagenome-genome-assembly--contig:-NODE-2004-length-12932-cov-3.980508_pt1 | contig 12932 bp, 10 predicted proteins | sample MGYA00242111_ERZ509014 | MGnify/ENA primary metagenome ERZ509014 (study PRJEB26280, sample SAMEA2338694) | human gut metagenome | biome: human gut; feature: human-associated habitat; material: faeces... | reverse complement strand
CAGCCGCTCTCCGCAGCTCCGGCGTTCACAGCCTGCTCCCAGGCATGAAGCCCCGGGAAGGCTGGAAGAAGGGAAGGGTGGATATTCAGGATGCGGGAAGGAAATTCCTTCAGCAGCGGAAGTTTCACCAGGCGCATGAATCCCGCCAGGCACACGCAGTCCACGCCGTATTGCTTCAGGCGCGCGGCAACGGATGCCTGGGATTCCTCCGGAAATCTGGGTTTAAATCCCCCGCAGTCAATAACCTCCGCCGGAATGCCCCAGGAACGGGCGCGTTCCAGAATATAGGCGTCCGGATTGTCAGACATCACCACGGCGATTTCCGCCCGGAGAGAACCGGACTGGATGGCATCATAAATGGACTGGCAATTGGAACCGGAACCGGAACCGAGTATTCCTAACTTGGGCAATCTGGACATCCGGGGGATAAAACCACAGTTTTTTGCCCGTGGCAAGTCTCCGGCTTGACAAAAAGGCTGCCGTATTTGCCTAATAAAGGCATGAGAGACCCCCGTTTTCAGGCCCTTGCAGCCCAGCTTGCAGGGTATTCCACAGCCCTGCGCCCCGGAGACAGGGTTCTGCTGGAACTGACGGATATTCCGGAGGAAATGGGAATAGCCCTCATCCGGGAGGCGAGGAATGCGGGAGCAATACCCTTTCTGCGCCTGAACCAGTCCCGCCTGAACCGGGAAATGCTCTCAGGAGCAACGGAAGAACAATACGGCATCATCGGCCGCCACCGCCTGGCGGAAATGGAGGACATGGACGCCTACATTGAAATACGCGGCGGGGGGAACGCCTTTGAACTGTCCTCCGTTCCACAGGAAAATATGGCCGCCGCCATGAAAGCCCTGAACCCCGTCTCCCAGCGGCGCATCCGCCATACGCGCTGGTGCGGGCTTCGCTGGCCGTCCGGGGGAATGGCCCAGCAGGCGGCCATGAGCACGGAAGAGTTTGAGGATTTCTATTTCCGCACCTGCCTGATGGATTACGCCGCCCTGCGTCCCGCCATGCGGAAGCTGGCCGCCATGATGGAAAAGGCTGAATATGTGAAAATTACCGGGCCGGGAACGGACATTTCCTTTTCCATCAAGGGGCTGCCTGCCATCCCGTGCGCAGGGGAATGCAATCTGCCCGACGGAGAAGTGTTCACCGCCCCCGTCATCGACAGCGCCAACGGCTACATTTCCTTCAATACGCCCAGCCTGTTCCAGGGAATCCCCTTTGACAACATCCGCCTGACGCTGAAAAACGGACTGGTCGTGCATGCGGAAGCGGGAGATAAAACAGGGGAGCTCAACGCCATTCTTGACACAGACCCCGGCGCGCGGAGGCTGGGGGAATTCGCCTTCGGCGTCAATCCGGCCATCACACGCCCCATGCGCAACATCCTGTTTGACGAAAAAATTTCCGGCTCCTTCCACTTGACGCCGGGGCAGGCCTACCACGTGGCGGACAACGGCAACCAGTCCCGCATCCACTGGGACATGGTATGCATCCAGACGGAAGCGGCCGGGGGCGGAGATATTTACCTGGACGGGAAGCTGGTGCGCCGCAACGGATTATTCACCCTGCCGGAACTGGCCATTCTCAACCCCTCTCTATCATGACCACCCACCCTTTCTCCAAAAAGCGTTCCCAGCTCCGCAAGCTCCTGTATGCGGCCGCGGCGGTCATTCTGCTGGGGTCCCTGCTGGCCTCCTACATGCATTGGGAAGCCAATCATCTGGAATTTAATGAAAACACGGCCCCTGCCGGATGTGTACCCGGCCTTTCCGGCCTTCGTATCCTGGTATTGTCGGATATCCACACCAATCTGCCCCTGCTGGAAAAAGCGGCAACAATGGCGGAACAGGCCAGACCGGACATGATCGTGTTTCTGGGAGATCTGTACACGGATTTTCTGCGGGTCACTCATGCAGGCGACTACATCACCCAGATGAAACGCCTCTCCTCCGTTGCCCCGGCCTACGCATGTCTGGGCAACCATGACATGGCCCTTGCGGACAATGTGGAACGCGTCCTGAAGGAAGGGGGCTTCACGCTGCTCAGGAATTCCGCCGCCTTCGTCTCCATCCCCAGGCTGGGAAACGTGGAATTCAAACTGGTGGGGCTGGGAGACCTGCGGGAGGGTGACTTTTTCCCGGACCGGTGCATGAGCCCGCGCGAATTGGAGGAAAACTCGCCCATGCCAACCATCGTCCTGAGCCACAACCCCAAAGGAAGGGAATTGCTGGGAAATTACCGCTGGGATCTGATGCTCTCCGGCCATACGCATGGAGGCCAAATCAAACTGCCTTTCTTTTCCACCCCGCTATTGGCGTCGGAAGGGGAAACCATGCACTCCGGGTTCCATCCTTATGAGGACAAGCAGGTATTCGTCACCCGCGGCATAGGCTATATAGGGCCGGGCCGCTTCAACTGCCCGCCGGAAATCAACCTCATTACCATTCCCTAACTTCCCGACCTGACCGCCATGGTTCTCTCTCTGCTGGCCTCCGGAGGCCCTAATGACGCGCCTCCATTCTTCATTCTGCTTACTGTCGTCTTCATGGGAATCATCGCGATTGCCCTCATTCTGGCCCACTTCCGGCAGTCCCTGCTGGCGGGCTACTTCATCTGCGGGGTAATTTTGGCCAACTGCGGCATTCTGGACCACATCCCCAATTCCGACGTCAGCATCCAGGCTCTTTCCGAGGTAGGAATTATCCTGCTCATGTTCACGCTGGGGCTTGAATTTTCCGTCGATGAACTCAAGCACCTGCGGAAAACCGCTCTGGTCGGCGGAGGTATTCAGATGTTCATCTGCACTGCGGCTTTCGGCCTGGGGCTTCATTACGCCACAGGCATGGACATGAGCCACTCCCTGACGGTCGGGGCCATTATGGGACTATCCTCCACGGCGGTGGCGCTGAAATCCTTCCAGGAATTCGGCCTGAGCGGAACCTCCGGGGCAAAAATGGCGGTGGGAATTGCCCTGTTCCAGGACATCGCCGCCATCATGCTGGTGGCAATCATGCCGCAGATCTTCACCGCCGCGCCCGACTCATGGGAAACAGCGCTCAACATCGGCATGGCCGTGCTGCGGGGGCTTGTCTTTCTGGGAGCCGCCTGGCTGATCGGCCGCTACCTGCTTCCGCGCATCATGCTGGCCGTCGCCCGGACCAAAAGCCGGGAACTCTTCACCCTGATGGTGTTCGCCATCTGTTCGGGAATTGCCATGCTCGCCAGTCTGCTGGGCCTGAGCATCGCCCTGGGCGCTTTCACCGCCGGCCTCTTCGTCAGCAGCTCTTATTACAGCCACCGGGTTCTTAGCGAAGTGCTCCCCTTCAAGGACCTTTTCCTGACCATCTTCTTCGTTTCCGCCGGGCTGTTGATTGACATTGATGGACTGTGGGAACACATCGGCCAGGTGGCAACCTTCGCCTCCTTTGTCCTCGCGATCAAATTCGTAGCCTGCCTTACAGCCGCAAGCTTCCTGAAAATTCCCGGGCGCATGGGCATCATGGCCTCCACCGCACTCACCAATGTGGGGGAATTTTCCCTGGTGCTCATCCCTTTCATGCAGGAAATATCCCCCATCCCGGCGCTGGTGACCACCAACGTTTACGCCATTGCCGCCGTCTCCATGGGCATGACTCCGCTGCTGATGAAGGCGGCACGGAAACTTACCCCGCTGCTGGTGCGCATTCCCGGGTTGAAAACAAAACGGGAACGCCTCAACGTGGAAACCCTGATCACACGCATGGAAGGCATCAGGAACCATGCCATCATTTGCGGCTACGGCCCCGTAGGCAGGAGGCTTCATGAAAGCCTGTCCCAGTACGGCATCCCCTGCATCATTATCGACCTGAATGCGGACACCGTCAAATCCCTGCTCAACGGCGGCCATCTGGCCTTTCTGGGAGACATCCAGCACCAAATCACCATGGACCTGGCGGGCGTCCGTACCGCGCGGCTGATTGCCTTCACATTCCCGGACCCTGCCCCGGCCCTGTCCACCTACATGCAGATCAAGGGAGCCAATGCGGACATCACGGTGATTGCCCGCGCCAAATTCCGTTCGGAAGTGGCTTCCCTGCATCACGCGGGCATCACCAACGTCATCCATGATGAAATGGAAACGGGCGCCGCCGCCGTGCGCCTGGCGAAACAGAGTTTTGATATCATTGAACCGTCGGACGCGCCATCTCTGTCCCATTAAGCAACGATGAATCTGCCGGACGCCCACACCCATTCCTCTACAGCCGCTTCCGGCACGGCGCCGCAGTTCATCTGCGGCACCTCCCCGGCGGACTGGAAACAGGTGGCCCTTCTGGCGGAACGGGATGAACACGTTACGCCCTTTTTCGGCATTCATCCCTGGTTCCTGAACCCGGCTGAATGGAAAGAGGAAATGCCCAGGCTGGAATCCCTTCTGCAAAAAATCCCCCATGCGGGCGTTGGGGAAACGGGGCTGGACAAATGCCGGCGCGGCATCCCGGGGCTGCCTCTCCAGAAGGAAGCGCTGGAACGGCATCTGGAACTGGCCGCGCGTCTGGACCGCCCCGCTTCCCTGCACTGCTGCCGCGCATGGGGCACGCTGGCGGAAATGCTGACAAAATATCCCCGTTTGAACATTGTCCTGCACGGCTGGACGGGGGCACTGCATCCCGGCACGGAACTTCCTTCGGGAAACTGGCTTCTTTCCGTAGGGCTGCGGGAAATGGAACGTCCGGGACTCCTTGCCTCCATACCGCTCCATCGGCTGGCGCTGGAATCGGACGGGCATCCGGAAACCCTTCCGGAACTTTACCGACGCGCGGCTCAGGAACTGGGCATGACCGTCAACAACCTGGTTGACCTGGTCCAAAGCAATATGGAAAACCTGATCCGCCCTTGACGCCTCCATTCAACGGGCGGACATGGTTTCGCGGCGCCTCTTCATTCACTGGGTTTCTATTTCCATTGATTCTTCGTTCAATTATTTTCCCAGAAAATAAAAATATTTCCGTTGACAGTTCATCATCTTTTTGCCATATGATGGATTATATTAGGTATGGATACAATTCCGCCCATCTCCCATGAATAATATCTTCCGTATTCTCCTTTTAGGAGCGCTCCCCCTGGCAGCCTTTCCCGTTATCCAGGCGTCAGCGCAGGAACCGGATATCCAGACACTACTTTCAGCCGAACGTTCCTCGTTCATCTCCGGAAAAGCCCGGGATATTCTGTGCAGGAAGCTGGGAACCGCAAACCTTGACACGGATAAAATCCGGGCCATGGCACACGCCCCGCAAGTCGCCCTGTTATGCCACCTGTACCAATTTTTCAGCACCGCGGAAAACGGAGAACCGTTCACGCAGCATGAACTCAAGGACGGGGCATTCAGGAAATGGCTCTCCACCCACCCGGAAGTCTTCAGAATGCTTGCCCTATCCGGGGCAGCCGGCAAACAAACCCTATCCATATTTTACCGCATCTGGAACGCGAACAATAAAACGCTCCGCCCCGTTGAAACCAGCATGGCTCTGGGGGCAGGGCTTGCCTCAAATGTCATCCCTCCTGAAGAATGCCTGTCCAAATTCAATTTTTACCGGGAATCCTACTTCCAATCCGCATGCCATCCCCAGGCGGACACGATGCAGCCGTGGGAATGGGCCATCGTTTTCCGTGGCAGAGAGAGCCTGGAAGACCTGTCCTGGGCCCAGCAGTTCATAGAGAAAAAACAGATCCCTCCCGAACAGGCTGGAAATAAATTCATGGGTTTCATCCCCTATCGCAGGAAAAACCTCCAAGGAGTCAGCGTTCATGCCGGAGCCGCTTTTTACGACCACAAACCGGTCACATTAAAGCTTTATACGGAATACGGAGGCGTGTGCGGCGCCGTCTCCAAAGGAGCGGCAGGCTTTCTGAGAGCCAAAGGCGTCCCCGCGTGGGCCATCGGGCAGCCGGGACACTGTGCCTTTATCTGGAAACACCCCGGCGGACACTGGAAAATCGGCAACAATATCAGCGGATGGAACTGGTCAACGGGAAAAAGCCAGATACCCTGGAACGGCCCCGTCCAGCTCATCCCGGCTTACAATGCCTTCATTCATCACGGTCTGGCGGAAGAATCCTTCCTGATGACGGTTTTATCTGACTGCTCTCCGCGTCCCGTCCAACGGGAATTGTTGCTGAAAGAAGCCTGCAAGATGAACCCATTTAATTATCCGGCATGGCGTCGTTACCTGAGCATGAAGGCCAAAGGAATCAATGACCGGCAAAAACTCACCCTGCTTAAAGAACTGGCGCAGGCCATGCCCCATGAACACAACCTCCTCCATCATGCAGCGGTAAACATACTCAAAATCCGGGAAAGCAAAGTCAATCCCTATGAACTGTACGCCTGTTTCCTGGACTCCGACTGCTCTCCCGCGGCAGAGGAACTCTTCACGAGGCTGTGCTGGAACAAACTCGTGGCGGATTGCCCTGAAATCGGCAAGATAATCAAATACAGGGAGGGATTCATCGGGAAGCATCTTTCCGTCTGGGCCAGGAAAGGGAACAATGCCTCATGGACGCCTAAAATGAAAAGATACTCCGCCGGCATGATGGAAGGCGCCATCACGGCATTGGAAAAAAGAGAACAGACCCGCACATACTATGTGGCAACCTACCGCCGTCTGCTGGAAATATGGAATGACAAAAAATTAAAGCATCAAGGGGAAATATTGATCAACAAAATCAGCGGCAATAAAGTCTCGCCCCTGCGGCAGAACCGGTAACCAGCACAGAAAATTTTAACATGAACGCGAACGCCATCATCCGGGCATCCTCCCCGTTTTTCCAAAAATACGTCTTATCCCCGGGAATGCCGGCAAAACGCCATCTCGCCATGATGCTGCTGGGCCTCTGCTTCACAGCGCCTTTACTGGCAAATGAGGTATTGCGCATCGAATCACAGGCGGCAGAATACTCTGCCCAAATTTATATTCAAGAAGAAGAAAAAGGTTCCGTACCGGAAAAAGAGAAAGAGAACGATCAAAAAAGAAAGAAATTGGGCATAGGTGAAACAGTAATATTAACCCTGGTTTCAGACAAGCCCCAGCTCATTGGAGACCCATCCCAGATCGAATGGACAATCGAAGAAGGAGAAAATCTGGCTTCTTTTCAAGAGGAAGACAACTCTGTCATTCAAACATTGGTTATTAGAAATGACCTCTCCCAAGGAGGCGACATTACTGTTAAAGCAGTCACGGAAGAAGGAAGAGAAGCGAAAATCACGTTATCAGCCATTGTTCCCGAAGGGATCAGCGCAAAACATTTACGGAAATCATATGACAGAAATCATCCGGATTTTAATAAAAGAGGAGTCATTTATTTTGATCTGCCAAAGGATGGTGATCAAGAAATGGCAGGGGCATCAGCTGTCTTGGAATTAACGTTCCTCCCTATAAGCGTGAATTTTCGAAATGTCTATATTATTGAACGGGATAAGGGCTGCGTTCCCGCCCCGGCTGAAGGCAGCCTGGCAGCCCCACATGATCCCAATCCTGCACCAGTACGCCTTGACACCAAAAACAGGCTATCTGACAACATTGGATGCCGAGAACCTATTGCAAAATTAAAATTCTACGACTTGCCTCAAACTCATAAATGGATTTGCGACTGGAACATCAATGTCGACGGGAAAGATGTAAAAACCATTCAGACTGTTGAACAGCATTTTTTTTACGACTGGATTGACGTCGTCAACGAAATAGCTACGACGACGGTTTCCAAATTCAACTGTTTCGTCAGCAGGTCCACAGAAAAAAATAACAAGCACGTATTTATCAACCAGTCAAAATAAATGAACCTAAAAAAATGATGAAATATTTTATTTACGCGATTGCCGCCATACATCTTGGATGTTCAACTTCCCTGGGGGAAGAGACCGGATTTGATCGCCAACTCCCGGCTCCTGATTCCATCCATATTCGCGGAAAAATGGGAGAAAAATCAAAAAAATTAAAAGAATTTTTAAAATCAGGAGATTTTAAACAATTCTATGGATGTTCAAACACAGTTCTGTCAGAATTGAACGCCATGCGGCGCCATGGAACGATGACGCGGGAAGAGGCCTGCGACATGCTCTGGAGCCTTTATCTGATCAGCGGAGCCCCCATGTATGAAGCTCCGGATTACGACAACGTTCAGCCATGGCCTTATAAAGATGAGCGGGACAACGACATTGCCGCCAAATCAGGAGTCATTTCCGCGCTCTCCATCGTGGATACGAAACAGATGTCGCGCAACCTGGGCATCCACGAACAACGGCTGAAACATCTCCATGCCGCTTACGCCGCCGCCATCATTAAAAGGCTGAAATCTCTACACCTCCCTGATTTCGGAAAAAAAGAGACAGCGCTGAAAGATGAAATAATACGTTTCCATCCTGCCAATCCGGACGGGAATGTCATCGGCTCTGACGTTAAAGATTACGAATGGACTCACAAATGGAATAACCTGGTTACATTTTCGTCAAGAAACAGCATGTATCATAGCTATGTCTCTAAAATCATGGAGAAAAGATTCATCCCCATGCTGGTGAAGTACTTCCCCGACCAGGCCGGGGAAGTCGTCAAATACATCAGGAAGGCGGGATACGGAGACGGCGAGGTTCTCGACCTCATCGACCGAACGGCAGGATACAACTCCAAAACCGCCTACCTCTACCAGGGGAAAAGCGGAGAGGAACACAGGAAAAAGCTTCAGCGGAAACAGAGCAGAGAGTGACGCCGAACGTTCATTCATTGCGCCATCTGCCTCCTCCCAACCAGGAAAAACAACCCGGACAAGACGGTGAACCACGTTTTCCATATAATCATCTTCATCTGCCTCGGATGGAGCCTTTCCTCCGCGGAGGGACATTCATTCGATCATGAACTCATGCCGCCCGATTCCATCCATATCCGGAGAAGTACAGAAGGGCATGCTCCGCTCCTGAAAAGCCTGCTGGAACAAAATGATCTGAAAGCATTTTATCACCACGCCAAAACGGCTCTGTCAGAACTGAACGCCATGCGGCGCCATGGAACGATGACGCGGGAAGAGGCCTGCGACATGCTCTGGAGCCTTTATCTGATCAGCGGAGCCCCCATGTATGAAGCTCCGGATTACGACAACGTTCAGCCATGGCCTTATAAAGATGAGCGGGACAACGACATTGCCGCCAAATCAGGAGTCATTTCCGCGCTCTCCATCGTGGATACGAAACAGATGTCGCGCAACCTGGGCATCCACGAACAACGGCTGAAACATCTCCATGCCGCTTACGCCGCCGCCATCATTAAAAGGCTGAAATCTCTACACCTCCCTGATTTCGGAAAAAAAGAGACAGCGCTGAAAGATGAAATAATACGTTTCCATCCTGCCAATCCGGACGGGAATGTCATCGGCTCTGACGTTAAAGATTACGAATGGACTCACAAATGGAATAACCTGGTTACATTTTCGTCAAGAAACAGCATGTATCATAGCTATGTCTCTAAAATCATGGAGAAAAGATTCATCCCCATGCTGGTGAAGTACTTCCCCGACCAGGCCGGGGAAGTCGTCAAATACATCAGGAAGGCGGGATACGGAGACGGCGAGGTTCTCGACCTCATCGACCGAACGGCAGGATACAACTCCAAAACCGCCTACCTCTACCAGGGGAAAAGCGGGGAAGAACACAGGAAAAAATTTCATCAAAAAATACGGAACTCCTGTCCGGACGTGAGCCGGAATGCCAATAAATAAAGGATAAAACGCCGGTCACACTCAACAACATGCCTCAACAGCGTTCACCGGAAAACTCCGGGTTCCTGTAAGCAGTCCACGGTTTTTCCTTGGCAGGTTTCCGCCTCCGGCTATCATGCGGGCATGGGCCTTTTTCAGGATCAAACCAGCTCTTTGTCGGAAATCAAGCGGCTTGCCGCCCTCGTCACGGATCCCTCCCGCAGGGAGGAAATCGGTTCGGATCAATGGCCTCTGGCCATGATTGCCTACGGGCTGGTCACCTGCAATGAAACGGGAAGAGAAGAAGAAGGCGTCACCATTTACAATATGTTCCAATCCCGCTGCGCTCCGGACGCCCGCCGCAAATGCGCTCTGCAACTGGCAGCTTTTATCCGGCAGCGCAAAGGGGACGGATGGAGGGCCCTGCTGCCTTTTGCCATGGCGGATGAGGCGCCGGATATTCGCAGGCAATCCGCTTTCCTTATTTATACGCTGGCCGCGCCCCAGCCGGAGGAGCGGTTTCCCGGAATTGCCGGATTGGCGAATGTCATCTGCGCCTCTCCCTGCCCCGGACAGGCGTCCATGGCTCCGGCGCTGGACGCCCTGATGAGCCTGGGAGACATGCGGTTTGCCCCTTATCTGTCTTTCATTTCCAAAAATCTCCCTCCCGGGCGCCTCGCGGACCTGCTGGCCGAAACGGAGGCCATTCCCACGGACCTGGGCTGCGGATGGCTGCTGGATATTCTGGATGAACATCCGGAGCTTTCCTCCACCATTGCGGCGGTACTGGCCGGGATGCCCTCCAGAGCCGGAGAAGTGCTGGACGTGGTCGTTCCCGTCCCCTCCTGGCAATTCACCAATTCCGCCGTCCAGCCGCTCCATTCCTGGAGTATTCCCGAATACAGGCTGCGCATGGAAGAGCGGCTCTCCAGATATCTTGCCCCGGAAGAGAGGGAAGCCGTGGACCGGGCATGGAACTGAGCCTTCCGGTGTATCCCAACCCGCTGCATTTTTCAAAAAGCCGTCTCCCAAAAATGCGGAACGGCTCTTCTGATTCGGAAAATACAGGCTCATATCGGCAAAAGCCCCCAAGGATAATCTGCTTCAAGAGGAGAAAATCCCCCATGGCGCAGATTTTCCCCGGCCATTCATTCACCTCGCCACTACGTGGCGATGGTGGAAATCCACAAAGCTCCGGTATGTCTCCTCATCCAGCAAATCTCCATGCGTCATCAGCAGGAGCGGGAAAGGTTCACCCTCATCCGTATAAGGAGGATGGATATAATCAAACTGCGGATTGGAGACAAAGCCGTGCCTCTGATAAAACCCCAGCCGCCGACGTGAGATCCCGTCCTCCGGAGGATCAATTTCCAAAATAACCTTGTGCGGAAACGCATCCCTCAATTCTTCCAGAATCCTTTGCCCGGCGCCCTGGCCGCGCAGGGAGGCATCCACGGCAAAATACTCCAGATACACGAATTTTTCCCGACGCCACGTCACCAGCATCGCAACCACCCGGCCTTCCCCATTTAAAAATACTTCATAACAAAAACCGGGGTCTTGAAACGCCAACGGGAAATCCTGTATCCGCCGCTGTTCATGCACCGGAAAGCTTGTCCGGTAAATATCCAGAGAATCCAGGAACAGCGGATCATCCACACCCGCCACACGGCGCTTGGTCAGCGGCTCAGACTTCATGAACCATATCCAACCACACCCGTCTCCTTTCGGCAAGTCCTCCGGAAAGCCTTCCCCAGTCATACAACCAGTTGTTCAGGCTTCAATTGATGCAGTGCTTCCCAATCAAGGAGAAGGAAGAAAAATACCTTCGCGCGGCGATACGGAGACAAGGAAATCCCCGTCTGCCTGCCGGGACTGACGGCAGCCTCGGCACCCGTACAAGGGATGCCGAAACAAAGGCATTCCATGTTCTCTTTTATCTCTATGAATTTACTTTTACCTGATGTATAGAAAGAGTCTGCTCACGTCATGAATTCCATTTGAAATTTTATTCCGGAAACATGGGAACCCGTCTAAAGCCATGATGCCGCCCATCAAGATATTCCTGCTGCTGATTTTTTCCTGGGCAGCTTTCCCCCGCCCTCTCCAGGCCCGGGAAGAGCCGCCCACATCCCCCTCCTGGCCGTGCTGTGTTCCTGCACGCCCCGGCAGCCGTATTCTCTTTCTGGGAAACAGCTATACGTTTTTCAACCGCATGCCCGCCATGGTTAAAGCCATGGCAGACACCAAAGGATTGCGGCCGGACGTGCACATGCACGCGGCTCCGGCAGCATCCCTCCAGTCCCATTGGAATGACAGGCGTGCCCGCAGCAACATGGAAGGAACGGCATGGGACTTCGTTATTCTCCAGGACCAAAGCGCCACACCTATCCGGACTCCGGAACGAACCATGGAGTTCGGAGAAAAATGGTGCTCTCTGATACGAGCCGCCAAAGGAACGCCCATCCTGATGCTGACGTGGGGGAAAAGAGGAGCTTCCGGAACTCCGGACCCGCAGGAGCAAAAGGCTCTTCTTGAAACGTATTTGAAACTTGCCCGGAGGGAAAAAGCAGCGCTCGCCCCCGTGGGCATTGCCTGGGAGAATTGCCTCAAACGCCATCCAGGCATTCAGCTGTACCAGCCTGACGGCCGGCATCCGACGGAGGAAGGGAGCTACCTGACGGCATGCGTAATCTACTTCACGTTATTCGGAAAGTCTCCGCTGGGCCTGCCGGGCCGCTTGTCTTTGAAAGGGACGCGGCTGAGCAATCTTCCCGCAGACAGGGCCAGAATATTGCAGACCGTCGCCAGGGATACATGCAGGCAGCTCTTTTCCGCCACTGCTGGAACCCGTCCCGCAACCGCCGGATTGCAGGCCGCTGCATTGTCTCCGCATAGCGCAAAATCTACTCGCAAAACGGGCACGGGCCCTTTACCATGGCAACGGACATATATACTATTATGAGCGAACAAGTCATTATCATCGGTGCCGGCTGCGCTGGTTACACGGCGGCCATTTACACCGCCCGCGCCAATCTCTCTCCGCTTCTGATCACGGGTTCCCAAATCGGCGGACAACTGACCACCACGACGGAAGTGGAAAACTTCCCCGGCTTTCCGGACGGCGTGATGGGGCCGGACCTGATGTTCCTGATGCAGCAGCAGGCGGAAAAGTTCGGCACCCGGTTTGCATATGAGGACGTCAA
>ENA-ORND01002003-ORND01002003.1-human-gut-metagenome-genome-assembly--contig:-NODE-2003-length-12940-cov-2.687466_pt1 | contig 12940 bp, 6 predicted proteins | sample MGYA00242111_ERZ509014 | MGnify/ENA primary metagenome ERZ509014 (study PRJEB26280, sample SAMEA2338694) | human gut metagenome | biome: human gut; feature: human-associated habitat; material: faeces... | reverse complement strand
TCGTGACTGCGCAGATTTGCTGCGGTGTGTCGATTGCGAAAACGTATGTAGCATCGGTAAGGAACAGAAAATCAAGGAAAACGAAAATCAGTTTACAAGAATAGAATCTTTAATTTAAAACTAAAAACTGATTTGAAACAAAAGAAATGAAATAGGAAGAAAGTGTCTGTGAAATATTTTTTGCAGACACTTTTTGCTATAGCAAAAATATGATAATCTGTAAGAAGTGGCTTGATATTCATGGAAAAGGGGAAATCTGTATTTATTCGCAAAACGATACTTTTACGAAAATATTGATATTATTTGAGACTTGACAGCTGCTATAGCAATATTTTATTTACATAATAAAATTATGGTTAATCTTATTTCTTTGCAATAAAAAAACAGGATGATACCATTTTTTTGATATCACCCTGTTTGTTCCTTATTTCTTATAAGTAGTTTCTGGGATTTACATACGCGCCATTTTTCAATACGGAGAAATGACAATGATTCCCTGTAGACCAACCGGTACTGCCGCATTTTGCTACGGTCTGACCGCGGCTGACAACCTGTCCTACTCTTGCAACCAGAGAGGAATTGTGTCCGTACAATGTACTCAATCCACCACCATGGTCGATGATAATGGTATTCCCATACCCATTCATCCAGCCGGAATATGTAACCTTACCCGCCTCTGCCGCAACAATCGCTGTACCATAAGGTGCAGGAATATCCAGACCGCTGTGGGATTCTGTTCTACCGGTAATCGGGCTGGTACGAGTGACAAAGCCGCTGCTGACAGTGGTACGCCCGGGAACAGGCCAACCCAGAGAGCCGTTTCCGGTATAATATACCTTAGAGCTGCCGCCGCTGCTCTTGCTCTGTTGCTGCTGCTTCGCAATCTGGTTCAAAACGGCTTTATCCGCCTTTTCATTTGCTGCAACCATCTGTTCATATTTCGAGAGATCGTTCTGATAGGATGCAACCAAGGCTTTCTTTTCGTTTACAATTTCCTGCTGCTCGGCAAGCTTTTCTTTTTGCAGCTTAACAACCTCTTCCTGCTCAGCCTTATTCTTTTCAATCTCTTTTTTCTTTTTCTCAATCGTTCTTTGGGTTTCTTCCAGTTCCTCCAGAATTTCCTTATCGTAGCCCATGATATCGTTTACATATTGCATACGAAGGAACAAATCAGAAAAGCTCTGTGCATCAAAAAGGATTTCCAGATAGCCGCTGGAGCCCTTCTGTTGCAGGAAACGCATACGGCTGCCCAGTAATGCAAACTGCGCATCTCGTTTTTCCGTTGCCTCCTGCAAAGCTTTTTCGGCTTCTTCCAACTGCTTTGTCAGAATATTCAAATCTTCTGTTGCTTCATCCAGTTCTGCCTGAATGCTGGTCAAAACCTTATCCATTGCTTCCATTTCCTGTTCGGCGGAAAGCTTTTTATTTTTGATATTTGCAATTTCCTGTTTTGCTTTTTTTGTACTGGATGCCAGATTTTGGCGTTTTTGCTGTAATTGTGAAATCGAAGCTGCATCTGCCTGATACGTTGGAACGGCGCACGCCGAAACTGCCGCAACAAAGACAGCACAGACGAATTTTTTAAATTTTTTCATATTATAACCTCATATTTTCAATCTTTATCTTCTTATTATAAGGATTTATCTGAAATATTTCAACGAAAATTCATATTTTTAAAAAATTTTTAACATTTCTGCAGTTATTTCCTCTGCATTCCGCGCAAAATCTGTGCCCTCTTTACAGATGCAAACAGCGTATTTCTCGTTGATTTTCGGATATTCCTTGAAATATAAGGTCTTATCCTCCCATTCCAAAATGTCTGTCAGGGTTCCGTTTTTGATAAAAGAAATTTCCTGCAAGGGCAAGCGAAGTCCCCTGCCATCCCATTTAATAAGGCTTTCCTTTCTTGCCCAAAGTCGATAAAACAGCTGTGTTTGTTCCGGCTGCGTAAATTTTGTCAGAAAAGATGTTTCGTCCTTCGACAAGATTTTTTCGGTTTTTTCGGGAAGCTTCTCTTTTATCTGCTGTAAATCCGCACCGATATTCCTGTTACTGTAAGCACAAAGCGCATACGTTCCCGAATGAGACAGGTTGAACTGAAAATCAATTCCCTTCAAATATGGCTTTCCCAAGGGTGTTTTTTTGATTTTCTCTAGCTGCTCTGTATAATTGCATTTCTGCAAAGCAAAAAACAACAGCACACCTGCACCCAAAGAAAGTCTTGCCGCCTTCGGATTTTTCAGCTTTTCCATATACATCCTACGTTCTGCGGAAAGTAGCGTTTTCCCTTTTTCATATAACAGAACATCCTCAAAAACAGATACATCCATATACAAAATACCGTTCATGCTCTGCCCCTTTCCATAGGCACAAAAAGCAGAGTCTTTCGACCCTGCTTTTCTTTCGTGCTTCAATTATTTTACAATCAGATTGATGATTTTGCCGGGAACGTAAATTTCCTTCACAACTGTTTTACCTTCCAATCTGGATGCCAGCGCTTCTTTTGCCTGTGCAATCGCTTCTTCCTTGGAGGCATTTATGAATAAAATTAAGCAATATTTCTTTTACAAAGATGGTGAATTTTCTTGGTGGAAAACTATACAGAATATCCTGCTTATTTATGTTGTTTCATACCTCATTGGGCTTTACTATGATTTATTTTATAATCCTTCAGCCACAAGAATTTCTTTGGACTGCTTGGATTGCGCTTTGCCAGTAATGTTAATGGGAATATTATGTTACATTCTGACATTTGTAATTTCCATCTTAAATTTATTTTATGCTTATTTTGAAAAGAGGTTTTTAAAAAGGGTAGTAAAACTAATTGAGTTTGCCGTATTTATGACAATTTTATATTTTTACAGACGGACAATCAGTGACTGTGGGAATCCAATTTGTTTTTTGCATCCATTTTCCTTTCCTGCTGTTGTTTGGGCTTTTGTCTTAATCTTCAAAAAGTCAAAATATTTTACTCCATTCTTTATCATTCTGTTTCTTATTCCGGCAAGTATCATCATAACGGATGATTGGATGGGCGCTCCATCTGAAGCAGACTGTAAACAGAATATGGCGAAGGTTTCATTTTCTCCAATAACGCTACCTGAAACATATTTTCATCAAGATAACGAAAAAGCCACATGGCAACCTAACATTGTATTTCCCGTGGATTTAGAGAAAGAATATGAAAATAAAATTTTATATGTTCCGTCTAGCTATTGCAGTGAAGGTACAAGACAGTTAAGAAAGAAATACAAAGAAAATAACATAATCCTTTGTGTTTATAAAGATGCAGAAAAAATTACCATTTCTACTTTCGATGAAAATAAGCAAATTCTTGTTGATCTAAAATTTACGAAATTTAATCGCAAACGAAACGACTTAGATTTAATTTTACATACGACAAAAGGAGAATATTCATGTGCAGAGAAGTTGTCTGCTGATTTTATAATCAAACATTTGCCATACAAGAAATATTTGATTCCTGTTAACAATTCCAAATAAAATTAGTTATTTATGTAGGAGATTACCATGAGCAATTTAAACGATTCAATTTTAGTTAACCCTAGTGATGAACATATAAAAGCTTTACTAAGCAAACTTGCTTATGAAAATCTTTCCACAGGTTTTAATTTTTCTAATCTTAATAGTAATTTTTCCATAGCTGAGAAAAATTACTTAAACGAAAATTTTGAAGTATTATCTGTTTCTGACAGTAATGAATCTGGATTTCAAGGCTGTTTTTTGAAAAATACAAAAACCAATGAAGTTATATTTGCTATACGAGGAACAGATGAACTAAAAGGTGCAGATGCTGACGATGATCTTGATATTATAAATTCAGGAATGGCATACAAACAATTTATAGATGCCTATAACTACTATATTAAAACTGTAACAGCGACTGGAGATATTGGAAAACTTTTAAAGTATGGTAACCAACAACCAACTGAAGGTACTGCTTATATAGATACAGGTGATGGACACTATATTTATTTTGAAGATTTTACAGGTACAGGAAATGGATACTCAAATGTTTCCATTACAGGACATTCTTTAGGAGGACATCTGGCAGCTTTACTTGGTGTTGTAACAGGAAATAAGGCAACAATTTTTAACGCTCCCGGATACAAAGACCAACCTAAACTAGATTTTTCTTATGTTTCGGAGGATGGAACTACCGAAAATACAATTTCTATGATATCTGGTATCATTTCTAAATTATTTGAGAAAAATATAAATTCTCAAGCGGATGTTAGCCATATTTATAATGACAATAGTCAAGAATGGATTGCTAACTACGGCACTAATTGGAAAAACAGTACCCCTATTTACTGTTTACAAGAAGAGAATAGTGTCCATGCCATAAATGAAATCTGTACGGCCTATTATGCTTATGAAACGATTAAAGATATTGCTAATGGAGCAGAAAGCTTTAACAATGATAAAATGGGAATCTCGTTTAATGAAACATTTGAAAATGTTTACAAAGCTTATTGTCTACAGTTTAATTTAGCTTATCAGACGTTAGATTATAGTAATTATACGTTCATCCAATCGTTAACGTCTTTGATTCAGGTATGGTCAGAGACACAAAAAGCAAATGGTGGAGCAATTAAAGTCGATTCCTTTAACCATTCTACCTCACTATCGATGACGGGAACAGATGGAGCTGATATTATTTACACCGGTGGGGGTAATGATACGATCAATGCCGAAAAAGGTAACGATATTGTATACGGAATAGATTTGAATGGAGATACTAAGGCTGCGGCAACATCGACAAAAACTATAAACCTAGGCTCTGGGAATGATACTTATTATGGCTCAAATGCAAAAGACACTGTTTCAACAACAGGAACAAATACAGAAAATGATACCAACCATATTTATTTAGGTGCCGGTAATGATAACTTTACCGGAGGAGATGGTGCTGATATCGTCGATGGAGGAACGGGAGCGACAGGTGGCTTGACTGGAATAAGCCAAGAAATCATGGAAGATACAACCTCTAATGTTAATGATATCAGTCTTGGAGGTGGAGATGATATCTATGTTGGAGGTCTTTCTAAAGATCTGGTTAGTGCCACATCAGGAGATAATCTTGTTATTTTAGGTGCAGGTTCAGATACCTATACCGGTGGCTCAGGTGCGGATGTCGTCGATGGCGGATCAGGTAGTGTTATAAAAATTAAAGAAGATCTGATTAATGCCGGGTATACTGAAGTTTCCCAATTAACTATGGATAAATTAAAAGATAATACCAATGATACCAATACGATTCATTTGGAAGCAGGCAATGACGTCTATACCGGTGGTGTTGGTATTGATATTGTTTACTCCGGTCAAGGCAATGATACAATCAATACCGGTGGCAACGATGATATTGTTTATACTGATGACAGTACAGATTCAAATGATGTCAATAAGGTTTTCCTTGGTTCCGGGAATGACAAGTTTTATGGCGGTGATGGCATTGATATTGTTGATGGCGGCAGCGAAAATCCGGATATTGAAGGTATTTATGATCCTACGAATATGGTAGATGATGAGGATAATGAAAATACGGTTCATTTAGGCGGCGGTAACGACAGATACACCGGCGGCATTGGTAAAGATATCGTTTATTCAGGTACAGGTAATGACAATATTTCTACCGGAGAAGGTAATGATCATGTTTATACAAATGATACCAATAACAAAAACGAGGATAAAACGATTGACCTTGGTGGCGGCGATGACAAATTTACCGGAGGGGATGCAAATGACCATGTTACATCCGGTTCCAGTAATGATACGAATAATAACCACAAAGATATAGACTTAGGAGAAGGTAATAACAGTTACGTTGGTGGAGATGCACAAGATAATGTTACAGCCGGCAGCGGAGATGATAATATTTCTACGGGTGGAGGAAATGATATAATAGATACCGGTGATGGCAATAATACTGCCAATGGCGGAGCTGGCGATGACCGTATGACTGGTGGATCCAATAACGATACTTTAGACGGGGGAACGGGCAAGGATGTTTTAAACGGTAAAGGCGGCAACAATACGATAAATCCGGGCAATGATAACGATGATGATACGATTATTGCCGGTAAAGGGCCAGGAAAAGATACCGTTTCCAATTTCAAAGATAACGATACGATTATAATTCCTGAAGGTATCGCAGATAACAGAAGTGAGAATGGAGATCTTATTTTTACTACCCCGAGCGGACGGGAGGTTATCTTGAAGGGGCGTGGTGAGCCGGAAGACCCGGAAGATGAAGATCCGCAGCCAAATTTACCGCCGAATGTTTTTGACGGTGAAGGTAATTTATATAAGCCGGATGAAAAAGGAAAATATCGTCCGGTAGATAATGGTTTACCTCCATTTACACCGGATGAACCCAATAAAGATAAAGGGAATACCACCGATGGCAAAAAACATGCAGAAAGTCAGAGTTCGCCATTGGTTGTGGATTTAGACGGTGATGGAATAGAAACTTTAGGAAGCGGTGTTGGAATTTATTTCGACCATGATAATAACGGCTTTTCTGAAGATACCGGTTGGGTGGGCAAAGATGACGGTTTGCTTGTTCGAGACATTAATGGCAATGGCCAGATTGATAATGGTACAGAACTTTTTGGCAACAACACACTTCTTTCAAATGGCGAAAAGGCAAAGAATGGCTTTGAAGCCTTACGCTTGTTGGCAATGCTGGCAATGATCGCTTAATTGGCGGCAATGGAAATGATACTTATATTTTCAATGCCGGTTGGGGTAATGACACCATTGACAATTCAAGTAATGATGATCCTTCCTCTTGTGAAGATACAATTCAATTTGGTTCAGATGTTTCTGTTGATGATATCGTCATCAAACGTCAGGAAAACGATCTGATCTTGAGCACCAAAGATGGCTCAAATACGCTCCGGGTATTTAGTTATTTTGTCGAAGCGGGAGCAACAAATAATACAATAAAATATATCAAATTTGCCGATGGCACAACATGGACATATGAAGATGTACGCCTCGCCTGGAATCAAAATCCGGTTTCTGTTGATGGCGGTGTAACCTTAGAAGGGGATGATGACGATAATAGTCTTTCCGGTGGCTCCGGAAATGATATTCTTATCGGCAATGGCGGAAATGATAATATATCCGCCGGCTCTGGTAATGACACCATCCTTGCTGGTAGCGGTGATGACTATATTGATGGCGGAAGCGGAAACGATTCTTATTACTACAACTACGGTGATGGGATGGATACCATCTCTGATAATGGTAATTTTGACGTTATTGTCTTCAATCGGGGTATCGATCCTGAAAAGTTAGTCTATCGCAATGAAGGAAACGATCTGAGAATTATGATTGATGGCAGCGAAACGCAAGGAGTGTTAATTAAAAACTTCTTCTCATCCATAGATTATAAAATTGAAGAATTGCATTTTGCTGATAATGTTGTTATTCGCTTATCGGAAATTGGTTTGGTACTGACGCAGAAAAATATAGGTGAAACTGTTACCGGTACAGAATTTGGAGATACTATTTATGCTAATGATGGTTTTGATACGGTAAATGCCGGAAAAGGCGATGATATTATCATCGGTGGCAAAGGTAATGATCAGTTGAATGGAGGAGAAGGTAACGATACCTATATATACAATATTGGAGATGGACTGGATACAATCAGCGATTATCAAAACAGTTCGACAGAAGGCAGAAATGATAAAATTAAATTTGGAGAAGGTATTAAATTCAGCGACTTAACATTCCGTCAAAATGGCAATGACTTAATCATAACCTTATTCAATGATATTACCCAAGGAATCGTGATAAAAAGTCAGTTCAGTTCTGACTATGACAGTATTGAATACCTTGAGTTTGCTGACGGGAGCCAGTTTAACTTAAAAGAAAATGGTTTCACTTTTCAACAGACAGATGGTCATGACGATGTTACCGGTACCAAATATGATGATACCATTTACGGTGGCGCCGGAAATGATACACTCAAAGGCGAAAATGGCAATGATATCCTCATTGGAGGTAAAGGCAATGATGTCTTAAACGGTGGCTATGGTAATGATACTTATATTTGGAATCTGGGAGATGGGCTGGATACAATTGAGGATTATCAAAGCAGTTCAACAGATGGACGTATGGATAGTGTTTCGTTTGGTCAAGGCATCTCTTTTGAAGATTTAACCTTTGAACGTTCTGGATCTGACTTAATTATTTATGTAAAAGGCGACAGAACCCAAGGTGTCATACTAAGGAATCAGTTCAATTCTGATTATTACCGTATTGAATATCTTGAGTTAGCCGATGGCACTGTTAAAAATCTGACCGAAATGGGCTTTACATTCCAGCAGACAGACCGCTATGACGATGTTAGTGGTACCCAATATGATGACATTATCTATGGGAATGGCGGTAATGACACAATCGAGGCCGGAAAAGGTAACGATATCCTCATTGGTGGCAAAGGTAATGATTCCTTAGATGGAGGTTATGGTAATGATACTTACGTCTGGAATCTGGGAGATGGTTTCGATACCATTAATGACTACCAAAGCAGCTCAACAGAAGGCCTTGAAGATAAGATTAAATTTGGCGAAGGCATTTCTTTTGAAGACTTGTCTTTTGAAAATTCAGGAAATAATTTAATCATTTATGTCAATGGAGATAAAACACAAGGCCTTCAATTGAATAATTATTTCTATGGCAGTAACTACACCGTAGAAATCTTAGAGTTTGCAGATGGTTCGACGGTAAATCTTACGCAAATTGGTCTTACATTCCAACAACATGATGGTTCTGAAACAATTACCGGAACAGCTTATGACGATGTCATTTATGCCAATGGCGGCAACGACACGGTCAATGCTGGCAGTGGCAATGATACCATTTACGGCGGAACTGGAAATGATACGCTTAATGGGCAGAATGGTAATGACGCACTAATAGGCGGCATTGGCAATGATACACTCAATGGCGGTGCCGGAGATGATACTTATATTTATAACCTTGGTGATGGATATGACATTATCTCCGATTCTTCCGGAAATGATAAAATAAAGTTTGGTGAAGGCATTTCCTTTACAGATCTTAAATTTGCCAACGGTGATAACAATTCGCTGCTTATTTTCCTCAGTGATGACAAAACAAAAGCAATTCAGATTAATAACTTTATATCCGATGGCAATTACAGGATCGAACAGTTGGAATTTGCCGATGGAACAACGAAGAATCTATCTGAAATGGGCCTGACTTTTGATCAGTACAATTGCGCGGAGACCATTACCGGAACGGATTATGATGATGTCATTTACGGTAATGGCGGCAATGACACATTGTATGGCGGAAACGGCAATGACATCCTTTCGGGCGGAGCTGGGCATGACCGTCTGGAAGGAGGCTCTGGCGACGATACCTATGTTTGGAACCTTAATGACGGTATTGATACCATATCCGACTATCAGGGAACCAATAAAATCAAATTTGGATCCAACATTGCACAGGAAAATCTGTCTTTTGCCAAAACCGGCAATAATCTGCGGATTATCGTCAATAATGATCCATCGCAAGGTTTAATTATTGAAAGTTATTACAGCGATACCCGGCGTCAAATTGAGACGATTGAGTTTGCTGATGGTTCAGAAGCTTCCGTTGCTGATCTTATTGAAAACTTGGTTTCTTTGCCCGATCAGGTAATTGAAGGCTCTGCCGACGATGATATATTAACCGGAGGCAATGGTAACGACACAATCAATGCCGGAGACGGTTACAATGATATTACCGGCGGCAAGGGTAATGATACCTTAAACGGGGGCTATGATAAGGATACATATTATTATAACTTGGGAGATGGCTATGATGTCATTTCTGATCCTTATGGCCGTGATAAAATTATTTTTGGCGAAGGTATTTCTTCGTCAGATTTAATTTTCCAAAGAAATGGAGATGATTTGTTTATTTCATTTAGCAATAATGACAATGATAGTATCCGAATTTTACAGCATTTTTATAATGATGACAAAAAAATTGAACAACTTGAGTTTGCCGATGGTTCAACCATAAACTTGTCCAAAGGCGGTCTCGTTTTGCAAGGAACCGATAAAGACAATACAATAGATGGAACATCGTACAATGATACTATTTATGGTGGTTTTGGCAGAGATGTCATTGATGGGGGTAAAGGAGCAGATATCATCAATGGTGGTAAAGGAGACGACACTATAGATGGTGGTGTTGGTGAAGACACTATTATATGGAATTTAGGTGATGATATGGATACTGTCACTTTCTCGGATGTTGACCATCTCAAGTTCGGAGAAGGTATTACTTTTGAGGACTTAACCTTCTACGCAGAAGGAAACAATTTGAGAATAGTTGTCAAAGGAGATATGACTCAAGGTGTCATCTGTCGCGATTATTTTTATAGCAATAATAATAAACCGGAAAATATCATTTTTGCCGATGGTTCTGTATACTCTCTCCAGCAGTCAGGACTGATTATCCACCATGGAGATCGGTCAGAAAGCATCTCGGGAACGGATTATGCCGACACCATCTACGGAGGTAAAGGCAATAACACTATTTCTGGCGGAGACGGCAATGACATTATCTATGGTGAAGATGGTGACGATACCATTTCCGGCGGTAGAGGAACAGATACTATTGTTGGCGGTAAAGGAAATGACACTATAGATGGAGGAACAGATGCTGATACCTTTATCTGGAATTTAGGTGATGATCTTGATACCATTACTGCTTCCAATATAGATAAGCTTCAATTTGGAGAAGGTATAACTAAAGATAGCTTAACCTTCCGGAGTGAAGGAAACAACCTCCGCATCATCATCAACAATGATGAAACACAAGGCATTATTCTGGTTAACTTCCTCTATTGCTCAGAATAATCTTAGTTTCACTCAAATTGATAATAATCTGTTGATTTACTTGAATGGAGATAAAGATCAGGGAATTATTATCGAAAGCTTCTTCAGCAGTGATTCCTGTAAAATAGGAGAAATTCATTTTGCTGACAATTCGGTATTTTATCTCTCCGAGACTGGACTGACGTTAGACCAATCTGACCGAAACGACGACATGACCATAAACGGAACTGATTATGATGATACGATTATAGGCGGTTCCGGCAACGATACTATCAATGCCGGAGACGATGATGATGTTATTACGGGAGGTAAAGGCAATGATACTCTAAACGGAGGCTATGGACGTGATACCTACATCTATAATTTAGGAGATGGTATAGATACGATTAGCGAGACCCGAGGTAACGATAAAATTAAATTCGGAACTGGAATTGCCTTGGATGATTTGAAATTTACCCAAGAAGGCAATGACTTAAGAATCACTATCAATGATGATGTAAGCCAAAGCATTTTGATAGATGACTTTTATAGAGGGACAAATTATCAGGTTGAAACACTCCAGTTTGCTGATGGGTCAACCTTTAATCTCTCAACTCAGGGGTTAACGCTGCAACAAACCGATGCAGACGACACAGTCAATGGAACATCCCATAATGATGTCATTTACGGAAACGGCGGTCATGATACCATCAACGCCGGTGAAGGTAATGACACGTTGATTGGTGGCATTGGAAATGATTATCTAAACGGCGGTAATGGCGATGATACCTATATTTACAATCTTGGTGATGGCTTCGATACTATCACTGAAGCCGGAGGCAATGATAAGATTGTCTTTGGGGAAGGTATTAGCCAGAGTGATCTGTCATTTGAGAAAATTGGCAACAATCTGAAAATCTCCATCAACGGTGATGAAATTAAGGGCATTCAGATAAATGACCACTTCCGTTATGACAGTTCCAAAGTTGAGACTATCGAATTCCATGACGGCAGTACGCTGGATATCAGCAATGCCGATCAGCTGATACAGGCGATGAACAGCTTCAGTATCAGCAATTCGGCTTCGACAGATACTCTGTCCAATCCGACACAGGATGTCAGCGACATGTATTCTCTGGCTGTCAGTCAGGAGTTGACCAGAAAAGCAATCTAAAGGAGGTATTAAACGATACAAAGCCCCCTACTCCATAGAGCAGGGGGCTTTATTATACCTCTGTTGCGCATGAAAACTTATTAAGAATTTCTTATTGAAGAGTATTTTCACAAATAGCCTACCCACTGAGCGTTTTAAGGTTTGTTCATGAAACATTAATAGAACAAAGCATAAATAAAAAAAATTTTACTTGCATAATTAAACTTAACGATAGAGAATAAGGCTATCTTAATCTCGTTAAGAGTGAGGGAGAATGAATAATTATACTGAACCGCCCCAAATTGGGTTTTCTTCCAGACTACTTCCATCTTATGGCTTTTTAGATGTTTCTTTTCATGCGCTCTGCTTAAAATTTTCTTCTTCTCGATTCTTCTTCCTGATTTTTATGTTTTATTCTCCGCTTTTAAGTTACGCTTTCCAAAGTGCTAATTTAAATTCTTCCATGGGAGGTGTTTATGAACAAGATTAAACAGACTATAGAAAAGTCAACTGATTCAATGGATAAAAAGGTTAAACAGAAAATAACAACTTCCATATATGGAACGAGAATTTATCTATTTTTTCTTACCATAATAAATTTTATTTGGTTATATTGTATGGATGTGAAAATCAATCTTTTTTCTATTATCTCAGCATGTATTATATTATTATTTCTCTTTTTTTTATATAGAAAAAATGGAAAAGAATATATGTTGGAAATAGTTCACAGTAATTTGTTTTTTTCTCTATTTTTTTTAGTTTTTCCCTTTTCCTTTTTAACTTTAATTGCCGCGGTAGCAAAAGATTTTTTTCTTCGCGATTTTATTATATGGTGCAGTTTTGCATCAGTTTCTGTATTTGTTTTCTCTGCATTAGGTGGGCTTATCATCTCATTTTTTCCAAACAAAGAAGTAAATAT
>ENA-ORND01001996-ORND01001996.1-human-gut-metagenome-genome-assembly--contig:-NODE-1996-length-12980-cov-73.785455_pt1 | contig 12980 bp, 15 predicted proteins | sample MGYA00242111_ERZ509014 | MGnify/ENA primary metagenome ERZ509014 (study PRJEB26280, sample SAMEA2338694) | human gut metagenome | biome: human gut; feature: human-associated habitat; material: faeces... | reverse complement strand
GGTCGATAGGCATCAGCTTTCCGTAGCTCATCCACTCTTCTCCAGGGTAGTCGGCAAATTCTTTTTCCTTTTGATCTTTATATGACTCGAAACGAGACTGAACAGATTGTTTGTACGAGTCAAAGTCTTGTGCCTTTGATGGCATTGACACAAGAATAATGATGAATATGGTTTGTAAGTGTAATTTCATAATACTATAATGAAATCGTATTCGAAGTGGTATCTGCGGTATATTTAAGTTCAAGGGAATCGAAATACTGAATTTGAACATTCATCAGTTTCGTATTCTTGAATTTCATTGAAACATTTCTAAAATGTGCATATGTGAAATCACAGTGCATTATTTCGCAATGAACAAACTTAGAAGCAGATATGTCGGCTGTGTAGAATATTAAACTGCCGAAATCAGTTCTGACAAATTGCACGTCGGATATTTTTGCTCCTTTTAATGTAGAATCTTTTATTACAACATTACGAAACAAAGTCTTGTTATTAATACTGGCTTCATTCAAAAGACATTTATTAAGTTCTGTATTGTTCTTGAATGTACAGTTATTAATTACAACCTCGCTCATTTTGCAATTATAAAAGATAACACTATGGAACTCGCAGTCCGTGAAGTTACAACCTGAAAAATTTACATTTCTTACGCAATGCGTCTTACCCAAATGCCAATTCAGGAAAACGGTATTTTGAAGATCTTTCTGTTCTTCTTCGAAGACACTACCAGCAGTAAAGAGTATATCTAAAATTTTCTTAACCTCTGGTATATTACCTGCTTTACCTAAAACCTGTGAAATTTCAAATGCATTAATACGTTTGATGTGTGAGCATAAAATATCGCAAATAATGGCTCGATACTCCTTATTTTTAATAGCAAATGCGTTTATCTCATTGACAGCTAAACTTCGCTGGCTCTCACTACCTCCATCAAGCATTTCTGCATACTTTGATATTAGGTTCCTACCATTATGTGATGAGTTCTTCCCCCTAAAACTTTTCCAACCGATATAAGCAGAAAAAACTGTAGCCACACAAGAAATTATAGCGAAGACAAACTGATCATCCATAGTCAGAACTAAAAAGTTATATTAAAGGCCAGACCTGCTGAATAGGGATTTACGTATGGCGTCATCGCCAATGCAGCGTTACCGACAACAATGTGCTTGTTTCCTTTGGCAACAACACCATCTATTACATTCCATACATATATCGCAGCGGCTCCGGCTATAGATATATTTCTGACCATCAAAGAGGCGTTTGCTCTATCAATATATGCTTTGCGAGTTTTTGCGTCGTATTTCTCTATATGGCTTTTCTGATAATAATTATCTGCCAAAAGCTGCCCAGTCACTATTCCTGCGACGAACAAGCACTCTCCTGAAATGAAGAGCGCTCCTTTTGTTACCGACCCCTTATGAATCTGAGCCATTCCAGGAACAAATACTCGTGCTGAAAAAGGATAATCTTCAGAAATCGCTACTGGCTCATATTGATAAGTTGGGTTTTTCGCGGTCTGAACCAACAAATAAACAGTATAACCTCTTGAGGTGTGGTGGATATATTCGTCAACGATTCGTGCTTTTACGATTACGTCATGATTCGAATCCACTTTCACCTCATCTCCGAAAATTCTTACGCTTGCTTCGGCTCCGGTTGCAAGACTTCTTCGATGGATAGCCTCTTTTGCTGCTTTGTCTCGTGCTTCTTTCAGGTCATATCCAAAAGCTGATACAACCTCAACATATGAATTAGGCATCTCCTTGAAATATCCTTTTGTCCAGTCAGGTCTTTCACCCGAATAAGCACTTTGCCCCATTGACAGCAATGGGAACAAAGTGCATAAAAGCATTAATATGTATCTCATGTTACTTGTTCTGTTCCTTATAGTCGTTGAAACGCTGTTCCATCTGCTTCCTGTACTGATCTTCCTCAAAATTAATCTGCATTTTTTCATCAGGAGTGAGAACGTCGGCAACAGTCTTGGCAACTTGAGCAGCAATAGCCTGCTTCGGAACTTTGATTCCAACATAACACTCTATCATGCCATCCTCCTGAACACCAGAGAATTTAATACAACAAGCCTGAATGTCATTAAGAACAGCTTTTACAACTTGATCTCCCGCTCTCTGAAGTTTAGTCGCGATATCATTGCCACGATTATTGCCAATTGAAGAACTATAGTTGCTAATCATTCCATTGTATGCGTGATGATATTTTGCATACACAAGCTGTTTTGCATTCTCTAGAGCATTGAGCTGGCATTCGCCTTTCTGATATGATGAACCACGATAAATACCAGTCGCTGCAAATTCATTGTTTGTGTCATAGACCTCACAAGGTAGTGAATAGACTTCTCCAAAAGGAGCTGATGATTGAGACTGAGATTGTGTCTGGGCTGGAACTCTTTTTTGTGCTCCACATGCAGTCGCTACTATCGCAACGGCTACGAAATAGATGATCTTTTTCATTGATTCTCTAAATTAAATGGTTACTTATTTTATAGATATACTTATTTATGCCTTGAGCATAGTTTTAATGTTACATACTGGATATTCCTAAGTGGTCTGCGTATCTCTATCCTGAATTAGAATAACAAAATCAGTGATTACCTCACGATCTATCTAGTTAATTGTTCTAACACATCTAACGCGACACATTTCATCTCTTCGTGGATACGAAGTTTCCCCTGAGGAGAAATTCACCGCATAATAATATTTCCCAGCGACAAAGCTGCCATTAAGGGTACTTGACCAATATAGTCTAGCATAAAAATCACCGATCTTATTTTTGTTCACATACATGAGAGTAAGTTCGCTTAAGCTTGGCAAGTGCCAATCTGAATATCTGCCAACTCGTGACTGTTTGCATAAATCAACTGCCGTCTCCCAATTCGTTCCGTTGCTTGAATCACTTCTTTGGACAGCCAAGCCATCAATGACCACATATGGAACATAACTAGTTGCAACAAAGGAAATAACATCACCATAAACAGTCTCATCATCGCTTATAGCATACGCACGTACATTATATTCTGAATTGGTGGATAAGTCTGCGATGTTTGCACTAAAATCATCGCTATTGCCACTTACTGGGACTCGTTTTGTTGAAGACGAAGGGTCATCTATAGTTGGTTTCGGAAAATCCTTAGAATAAACGAATCCCTTTTCATAATAGGCTGGATCACCTTTTGATACGATCTTTCCATTTAAAGTAGCTGTGTGATCCCCTATATTGGTTACATCAAGTGTGCTTACTATCGGAAGACTTTTTACCTCAAATGAAAGGTTCGCTCCATATGAAACGCCGTTACTGTTCTTCGCGTATGCTCTCACATAATATACACCTTTATCCACATCTTGAATTTCTGCTTCAAAATTCTTATTCTGTACTGTTGTCGTGCTGATAACTTCATCATATGTGAGCGATGGATTTTGCTCCATGCCATAGACAAAACCCCATTCGCTGGGATAATTACCGGAAGTATATCCAAAACTACCTTTGAATTGTACATTTTTCCCATCAACGATTGCTGCTGAAGTTATTACCGTCAAACCAGTTTCAATTTTCTTTAATTGCATATCTGCTCTAGCAGTTCTGCCAGCTTCAACTGTAATGTACATACCTTCTTCTTTATACCCTTCCATTTCAACTATCAAAATATACTGTCCCGACTTTATTTTATTGAATTCAAAATGTCCATCATCGTAAGTTACAGTTTTGAGCAAAAGAGATGGCATAGTTTCATCTTGAATATATAAGGAGACACCAGCAGCACGAACTGGATTAGCAGTTGTGGATTCAACAACAACTCCATAAATGTCACCCTTTCCGTCAAGTTCATCTACGGAATCTGTACAACCATATAGGAATAATGGCAATAAGTAAAGCAATAAATATTTTTTCATAACGGTTATGTTGTTTATTTTAGTTGCATTAATCTAATTGTAGTAGAAATATTTTCACCACTTATTATATTTATGGTCACACTGTTATATTGAAATCCCGTTTTTTGCACCGATATAGTGTATTGTCCCTCCTCTAATTCTTGAAATTCAAAAGTTCCTTCGATTGTTGAATTTGTATTCTGAGAACCAGGCATAAGTAGGACATATGCATCGGAAATGGGAGCATTAGTTTGGCTATCAATTACAGTACCCTTAACACCTCCGTAATAGTCATATTCATAAGTATGACACCCTGCAAATAAAACGGCGGTTAATAGAATCAGAAATAGTTTGGCAGATTTCATCAGAATGAATCTTTATTGCGTCAGGCACTGCCCCTTCCCGACCATATAAAACAAAAGACGTGGGAGTCTGTACTCTTACTTATCCTACCATCAGGCCTTCGCATTGCCTTTCTACCAGAATAAGCAACGTCGCTAGCCCACGTCTAGGATATACATACAAAACTCCACGCCAAGCGCGGTGTCCGAATATACACCTTATGTGGACGTTCCCGTTGCGTTTCTTCCGGTAGTAAATCAAAGTTGCGAAGTTTGATGGTGGAAGATAAACGTCAAGTAACGTCTTCAATATTTTATGCCCCGCCACCCACAAGGGCTAGCGATGCGACCACAAAGATAAAAACAAATTTCAATTAATGTCAAGTTGTCGTTAAATTTCTCAAGATGCTATCAGACTGAGTGCTTTCTATGTATTCAATAATCCCCTCAATGTGAGTGTCGACAATCGCTTGCTTACAAGCTTTGCTCTGCAGGAATTCGAAGTCTAAGCCGTCCATAAAGAAGTTTTCGGTGAGTACTGCAGAACACAGGGAATGTCGTAGGATATAGAAGTTTTCTTCCCAGTCGTGATCGCCGTCGGAGTAGTCTGTCCGGATGCGTCTGCCTGGGAAGTTTTTTATTGCTGCTTGGCAGAGGCAGTCTGCAAGGTGGTCTGAGGCAGTCTGCCCTTTACATGTATATACGCTCCATCCTGTGGCGTTTGTCCATTTTGATCCGTTGCCGGCAGTGTTGATGTGGATGCTGATGAGGATGACATTCGGGGCGAGATGCCCGGTCTGGGCCGGGCATGACGAAGAGATGGCGTTTACTCTCTTGACGCGTTCTGATAGGGAGATGTCTTCATCTTCTGGAACGAGAAGTTCGGCATCATAGCCTCTGTCGGTTAGGTATGAGACTATTCTTCCAATTTTTCTTGTGTATGCTGCTTCTATAAGTGTTCCGTCTGGGGATCGTTTACCCAGAGTGTTGAGGCCGTGGCCATTGTCCATAAGGATTTTCATAGTTCTTCGGGTTGAGGTGATTTCTTTACTCTCACTACTTCCAAGTCCAAATCTTCGATAAGTGCCAGGACTTCATTGTAATATTCCGGGGAGATATATTTCTGTATTTCTTGAAAGACTGGGTTGATTGAACGCACTGATTTCGAGGATGAATCTGAATGAACCCATCGGATAAGCAGATCCGCTATGCCGATATGGGCGTCTCGATCTTCTTGAGTTGCATTTCGTTCCAAGAGGTCAGAGACGATGATTCCTAAATGTGGGCGTTCTGCTGCTTTCTCCTGCCATGTATCAAAGCCATCAACATCGAAAAATGCGATTATCTTGCGGCCTGAGAGTACCTCAACTCTGTCGTTGAGTTGTCCTTTCCCTCCGGTGGCAAGCCAGGTGCAGTCGGGCATCATGGCGGAGCAGATGACGGCTGTCTTTTCTGATTCTACAAGGCAGACGACATGGTCGGGATAATGTTTCAGAAGGGGTTCTCCGAAGAGGCATTGAGTGAGTTCCCAGTCTTGTGGGAGCAGCCCCTGCTGTTTGAGCAGGGAATGCACCCAGGTGATTGGAGTCTTTACGGATGGTCTTCTGTACTATGCTTTGCGGAATGGTGCAGAGGTTTGAGATAGGCTTAGGTCGTGGTTTGGAGAGAATTCTATTCTGATGTTGAGGCTGATAGTGTTCTTCCGTTGGCGGATATAGGACATAGCCGCAACTGGATTCGTGGTCGCAGCGGCCATATTGAGGGGAAACGATCTGGTCGTTATCATCAACATAAGGGGTAAAGCAATGATGTCGTCCACATTCAGGGCAGGTCAGGCGCGATTTCTTGCCGGAGTATTTGAGGAGGTGGTATTTATATTTCATTGGTGTCGTCTTTATATGGTAAGGTGTATTGTTTCACTTGTTCCGTGTGTTCCGCTTGTGGAACGGGTGGAACAGATGGAACGGTTTCTTCAGGAATGGTGATGTTGTTTTCTTTGGCTTTTTTGATGCGGCGGAAGACTGTGGTGCTGGCCATTCCAAGAAATTCAACAATCTCGCGGACGGATTTGCCTTGTTTCTGAAGTTTGAGGATTTCTATTATTTCGTCATAGTCATCCGAGCCTTCACGGTTCTTGAGGTGTTCGGATTCCCTGCCATATCCCTGTATTTCAAATTTGAGGAATCCGCTGGTCTTGCTGATGTCAAAGATGATGACGTTCTCTGCATCGTATCTGTATTCGCCTGTGCGGACTTTTACCTGCTTTAGATAGCGAAGGTTGTTGTCTTTTGCACTGCGGGCGAGGGCTATGCCTGCATCGAAGAAGTTGATGAGTTTGGCACTTCCGGCAAGGTCGTTCTAGGTGATTGGTTCCCAGGCTCTTCTTTTGGGAGTGTGGGCTATGACGACTGTGGTGAGGCCATATTTCTTTTTTAGCCGTATGAGTCTCATCATGAAACTTCCTGCGGTTGCTCCTTTCTCGGAGTCGTTGCAGATGAATGTAATGTTGTCGATGACGAAGAACCTTGTTCCTTGCACTGCCGCTTCTTCAATGGAAGCGAGGATCTCCTGTTCAAGGTCGGCTCCGACGATGAGTTCAGGATTGATCTCTGCTCTTGTGAAGTTGGCTGGGAATATATGGATTTCTCCTGTGCTGATGTCACTATAACGCATCTGGAACTGCTTTGATGAGAGTTCAAAGTCGACATATAGAACTTTTTCGGTCCGTGCTATGTCTTCTGCTATCTGAATTGCCAGGATTGATTTTCCGACATTTCTGGAGGCGAAGATTACTGTGTTCTCATATTGGACGATGAGATAATGGAAGTATGTCTTTGGGGCGGGTGCGTTGAGGGATTCTTCTATCCAGGCGTTTGCGGATTTGATGGAGAGGAGCCCCACTCGCCTGGGGGCTATCTTGGCCTTTGCTACTTCGGCGCTGATGGCGTCGATCGGGTTGATGATCTCGTTCTTTTCTCTCCGGTTCATTAGGCGTCCCTCCTTTGGTTAAAGAGTTCCATTGCGAGTTGCGCATCGATTACGATCTTGCGGCCATTCTGCCTGATGGCTGGCTGCAGGAAGGTATTCTTGTAGTCCTGGGCAGTCTTGTAGCTTACTCCAAAGAGTTGCTGTATGCCTCGGAGTCCGTAGACATAATGGACGGATGGTTCCCGTTTCTGTGGCTCAACGGGTTTGACGAGGTCGGCTAATATGGTTTTCAAGTCGGCCACTGTAAGGACGGCGATAGGTGTCGTGTCTGTGTAATTCATGTCTTTACTTTTTTGAAGTTTAACTATGTACACGACCGGTCGTGCAGAGGGTTCTGCGAAGCTTCTGATGAAAAGGTGTAGATATTTTAGTTTCGCTACAATAGGCTATGGGATAGCACTTTACACCTATTTATGATTCGACTGACTATTGGAAACTAATGGAAATAAAGTGATGTCTTGTTTATATGCATATAGTTTACTTTAGTGTGAACTAATGCAATTATATTTTGGAAAGTGTCAAATGTGCCATTTGAGTTCTTTCCATAGTTTGACGGTGGCTTTGAGGTCGGCCTTGCCGGTGGAGTTTACGACAAGCCATCCTTCTTCTTTCCAGTTGCAAAGGGTCTGGCGTGACATGCCGAGGCGTTCAGAGAGTTCTTTGAGGTTCCATATCGGGCGTAGTTCTGCTAGGGCTTGGAGTTTCTCAAAGCATTCCTGGCCTTTCTCTATGCGTGGGGCGCAGAGTTTTACGATCTCTCCTATGCTTATGAAGGGATTATTCCAATCCTGACTCAGTTCCAAGAGGCCTTTGAGGTATTTGGCGTTGACCTGAATGTTGAGGATGTCGAGGGTGGTCATGGGAGATGGATTTATTTGAGTATTTTCCAACAGCCAGACTTATTAGGGCCTTCGTGCTTTATTATTTCTTTTTCCACCATCTCTTCAATGCGCCTCTTGACAGTGCTTGTAGAGATATTCAGGGCTTCTGCAATTTTTGGTTTTGACAGGGTTGGCTGAGCCTTTATGAGCCTATAAATGCTTAATGAATCACCACTGATAAGGTCTTTTATCGGTCCATCATTGTCATTTATCGGTTCAATATCGGTTCTTTTCGGCTCACCACCGTTGTTTGTCGGTTCATCTTTGACCCCATTATTCAAGAATAGAGTTAGTTCGACCTGCTCAGGATCCGCGATCTCCCTGACTGCTGGTTCTGCCCATCCATTTTCTTTCCACCCTTTCTTGATAGTGTCAATTCCACTGCCGGCGCGTTCTCCTTCGCCAATGAACTCAAACATCTTTTGAAGGTTGGAGTTACGGCATATACTGGTGCCTCCTTCGTAGTATTGTTCCAATGTTACGAGAAGTGAGCCAGGGTTTCGGAATATGAATCTATCTGGATAGTGTTCTATCACTATGCAGTGCATAGAGTTGAATCGCGAGTGGATTATGGTGTTGATAATGGCTTCTCGCAGAGCCTTGTGTGCTGGGGTGTCATCTATTCTCTGTATGCCTTCCAACTTGAATGGTGTAGGAAGTGACTGTGACATTTTCAGGTAAACTCGGCGGTGGAACTGATATAGGTTCGCCTCCCATGTGCCATCTGGGTGGATTCTATCGGTCCAACGGATTTCCGAATCCGTGCTGAGCTTTTCTCTGAAATCCACGTAATAATGCGGCAGGAAACGCAAGATGGTCTGCTCAAGTCCAAACATAAGGACAGCAGCCAATGTAAAGCCTTCTTCTCCTGTGTCAGGGTCAGACTTATATCCGCCTATCTTTTTGAAGAAATCAAGATCAGAGAGCACGCTCCACGGATGACCTGCGTGGGTGTTATTGTGGAACTGACGATATTGCCTTATTGTGGTGGCATCGAAGTCTTTTTCCAAGCTGAGGTCCTTTAGGATCTTTCCGTCGAGAGGATGCGTCAAGACGTCTGCATCAGCAAACATTCTACGCACAGCATCTGGTTCGAGTTTATAATCGCCTTCATGACGGCGGACATAAGTTCCTTCAAGCGGATTCGGACCGATGTAGATAGGTCTTTTGCTATATTGAGCTCGCGGAATGCGGAAAATCAGGACATGAGAGCCTTCGTAGTTTTCTTCAAAGACATCACTGTCCATTGTGAGACAAGTGTTCACTTTGTTGCGATTGTGAACGTCATCCCAATATTGTTTCTTGTATTTAAGGATCTGTTCTTCGGTGAGTTTATCTGGGCGGAATTTATGATTCTTCTCCTTTATACCAAGGACGATGATGCCGCCATTGGTATTTCCAAAGGCTGAGTATGTTTCCCAGAAACTTCCGGGAAAGCCTCCGGCAGCACTTTTGAATTCCACTTCTGTGCTTTCTCCTTTCTTACATAGGTCTTTGATGTATGCAGTCAGTTCCATTTCCGATTTCGTTTTGTTTTGCAAAAATAAGGAATTTAATCGTTTTCGTTTATCCCATAAATCCTTTTTCAAAAACATTCATGGCTTCAGCCTTGGTCTTTTCAGCGATGTCAATGTATGGCTTCATGGCTTTGTAATCGCTGTGGCCGGTCCACTTCATCACTACTTGTGGAGCGATACCGTTGGAGAGGGCGAAGCAGATGAAGGTTCTTCGGGCTGCATGGGTGCCGACAAGTTCGTATTTCGGATATGTTTCCTCAACTCTTTCGCCTGCCCTGTAGAATACCTGGGTAATAGGTTCGTTAAATTTTACGCATAAAATTACGCATAAAACTCAAGAAATCCAAATAAACTTTGCAAAACTACAATTTACCTATTATGCTATATATCAACTACTTAACAACCTTGTATAAACTATAAAATATAGGCAGAATACTCCGCCCATCTCCACTATATTGATCAAATATCATTGTTGATTTTCACATTCAGGGCTCTAATCTGTTCAATCAGATCGTCAAATGCCGGTGAATCTCCATAGATAATAATCTCACGCATTGATTCATAGTCCTTGCGCCATTGGTCAATAATTGCGTCCGGTGGTACAATACAGATTCTTTCAGGAGTAAGTGAAGCGTAGTCAAAACCTTTAAGTCCTATGAATTTCATACTGACAACAAAATTTTTCTTATCCAAGCCGGGGACAAGGCAATGTCGTGTTTGAACTCGACCTCATTTACACTGTCCACAACTGAACGAATCCGCTCTATGACATCTTCGTCTATGCTATCTTCCCCCAACTCTCTCAATGCAGACACGATCAATTGCATCGCCTTTGATTTATACGCAAAGTTCCTGGATTCGTCGGAATGCTTGAAGAGGATGCCTTTACCTTTTCCAATGTTAACTTTCCTGGGTGCGCCGTCCGTTATGAATACGACATTCCCCGGAACCTGTGTAGATAAGCCAAGAGCATTCACGGCAAACGCTCCTGTCGGGCATATTCTCGCCTTGTCTCTTTTAGCTATCGCATATGCCGTTTCCTCTAATGTGGGAGGAATTATTCCTAACCCATATTTTTTGTCTATTTTAGGATAATAGTATATTCCGTGCACCACGCGGATTATCACTCCACTTGACCTTAATCGCTGTAGACTTTTCGTCACGGTCTCCGGTGTTCCCAATGATGCAAAATCAGTGGGGAATACAAATGTTCCTCTTCCAAGAGACAATATGGCGTTTTCTATTTGACCGGCAATACTTTCCATTAAGCACATGTAATTAAAAGTGTCCGAAATATAGCACATATTTCGGACATAAACAAGGGCGGTTCGCCCATCTCCACTCTTCTTTTAGCGGTCTTCGGCCTGATGGCCAGTGCGGTCAACCTGGTGGTAGAACTGGGTGTACGGCACGTCGGTGCGGCCGGTGCCCTTTTTCATGAGTTCCACGAGCTCCTGGAACCAGGTCGTATAGACGTCGCGAGGCATTGACCCTCTTCTGCAGCATACTGCGGCGGCCATTCCCACTACCTCTCCCATCATTGCACAAGTACGCATAACCCTCACTGAGCCAAGGGCTACGTGTGTCACGCTGATATCGCGGCCTGCCATGAAGAGATTCGGCACGTCACGGGAATAGAGACAGCGGTAAGGAATCGCGTACGGGTCGATAGGCATCAGCTTTCCGTAGCTCATCCACTCTTCTCCAGGGTAGTCGGCGGAGTTCTTCTCCATCGGATAATGCTGGTCAATGCGCCAGGTCGTGGTGCAGGTGCCGTCCTCGTAAGGAATCGGTCTCGTAAGATCCTGCTCGCGGAGAATAAGGTCACCCACGATACGACGGCTCTCACGTTTGCCGCTCACGTGGCTCACCCAAGTCAGATGGGTACATTCCCAATCCTCTTTCTTGGCAAGACGGTTCTTGCAATATGAGAAAGTGCTGTAGGCCACATACATACCGTAGTCACGGATCTTCTCGGCATCTGCTATCTGGTCATCACGCATTCCCACTTCCCAATACCAGTTGGCACGGTGCACAGGCTCGACAGTATCCTCGTCCAGTTTCAGTCCCCAGTCAACAGAATCAGGGAAAGAACAAGGCGTGTTCCAGTCCTCGCAATACCACTCGATGCTTACGCCCATCGTAAAATCATCCGCCTTTTCAGGAGCAAGCGTCTCACCGAACTCACTGCGCGCCTCGCGTCCCATCATTGTGGCAGCGCCCGCCATCACGGCAAGATTGGCGTCTCCGGTACAGTCAGAGAACAGATTTCCGCTTATACGTATAAGACTCTGATTTGTTGCCTCAACAGCCGTCACGGCAACTATCCTCCCGTCCTTCATCTCTGCATTGACCACAGTGTAGCCGGCAAAAAGGCTGATGTTCGGCTCGGCGGCGATCACATCCCACTTCTTCCAGTCCTGATAGTGGTGGGCGCCCCTCGCATTGCCGATACGGTCCGGACCGATTTCATTCAATATATATCCCAACGAAGGATACGGAGGCATATTGATCTGACCGCCGAGCCCCACGCGGACTTCAGACGAATTGTTTCCGCCGAGGATATAACGGTCCTGGACAAGTGCCACCTTGAGGCCGAGACGTGCAGCGGCGATGGCGGCGCAAAGGCCTGACATTCCGGCTCCTATGACCACAAGATCATAATTTCCCTTGTCTTCAGGCTTCCCCGGACCGAGCAAAGCCTCGCGCAATGCCCTGTAATCCTCCAGGCTGTCACCAGGGACCTCGTCCGTAGAAGTCAGGATTATCGCATCGCATCGCCCGTCCAGACCCATCAGATCATGAAGGGCAATGCTGTGGCTGCCTTTGGTGAGGTGATATGCTTCGCCCTTCTGCCAGTACCATTGAGCCCTTTCGGCTCTCGCTTCGCGGGAAGTGTCAATGTCATCAGGAAAGTCAATGCCGGCTTTCACGTCCAAAGGCGTCTTGCCGATACCGAACTCTGAAGGGTCAGCTTTTCCGTCGACTAAAACCTGAAAAATGCCGGGAGTCTTGCCCTCTGACCAGAATGCGGTCCAGTTTTTCGTGCGAACCCATAGACGATAGTCTCCGTCCTCAGGTATATTGATTTCTGTCTTGGCATCTTTTGAAAGAGGCGTTCCCAAACCATGCGCCATAAGATAACTGGAACCCATCTGAAGTACGAACTGCTGTTCCAGTGTCCAGTCGCCTTTGTCATTGAATCGGGTGGCAAGAGCCATCACAGAATTATTGGTGTTCATATAAGATATAGTGTTTTAAATCGGTTCAAAGTTAGACAAAAAATTATTCCGGGCAAACAAAAAAATCATTATATTCCTGTCTTTGACACTTTGATTTTGTAGAAACAAGGATAATTCAAGGCTC
>ENA-ORND01001986-ORND01001986.1-human-gut-metagenome-genome-assembly--contig:-NODE-1986-length-13026-cov-7.910647_pt1 | contig 13026 bp, 8 predicted proteins | sample MGYA00242111_ERZ509014 | MGnify/ENA primary metagenome ERZ509014 (study PRJEB26280, sample SAMEA2338694) | human gut metagenome | biome: human gut; feature: human-associated habitat; material: faeces... | reverse complement strand
CCAATATGGATCAGTTCATCGTGGTCATTGAGCCCGGCTCCCGGAGCGTCCAGACCTACCGCAACGTCTACGCCGGCGACGGTACGCTCCTCCGCAGCACCAAGGAGGCGTACAGCGACTATGACCGGGCCGACAAGATCATCCTGGTCGCCCCCGGCGAGCTGCCGCAGTAAATAAAGAAACAGCCCCCTGCCGGGGGCTGTTTTCTGCTTTCGCTGTGTCTTCGCCGGGAGCAGACAGAGAAAAAGACCGGCGAAAGCCGGTCTTTTCTTTCTGCGTATCATTCTCTCCGTAGGGCTTCGATGGGGTTCAGCTTCGATGCCTTCATGGCCGGCACCAGGCCGAACACCACGCCGATGACCATGGAGAAGGCCACCGCGATGATGCACGCCGGTACGCTGATGGCCACCGGTGTCCCCATGATGTGGGACATCATCTCCGCCAGGCCGATGCCCGTAGCCACGCCCAGTATGCCGCCCATGCTGGTCAGCACCGCCGCCTCCGTCAGGAACTGCCAGAGGATGCGGCTCTGCTGCGCGCCGATGGCGATCTTCAATCCGATCTCGCGGGTGCGCTCGGTGACGGACACCAGCATGATGTTCATCACGCCGATGCCGCCCACCACCAGCGAGATAGCCGCGATCCAGATCAACTGCTTGTTGGTGCTCTCCGACAGGCTCTGCAGATCGCTGGCCTGCTGGAGGAGGTCCTTGGACTCGTACTTGTACTTCGTGGTCCGGATGGCGTTCTCGTTCAGATACTTGGCCACATTGTCGCCGGCGGCGGTCATGTCGTTGGTGCTGGTGGCCCGCACCGCCGCGTACTGGGGTTCATCATACCGGTACGGCACCGACCAGCACACGTCCGGGATGAAAATGGTCCCCGCTGTGCTGCCGGCGTACATCTGATAATCCTTAAAGCTGTTGATTACCGGTCCGCTGCTGGACCGGGAGGACACCACACCCACCACGGTGAACGGCATCCCGTTGATCTCGATGGTGCCGCCGATGGGGTTCTCGCCCTGGAACAGCGACTTTGCCGACTTCGCGTCGATCAGCGCCACATTCCGCCGGTTCTCATAGTCCCCCGCCGTGAAGGAGCGTCCGTAGTTCACCGCGTAGTCCACGGCCGTCAGATAGTGGTCGTCCACGCCGTACAGCGACCCGCTAAACGCCGTATTGCCCACGTACACGTTGTCGCACCAATCCCGGGAGTAGTACATACTCACCAGCGACACGCTGCCCAGCTTCTCCATCTCATCCCGCATCTCCCGGGTCACTGGGTCGATACCCTCCGGCAGCGCCGAGTAGTTCAGGTCGAAATAGTTTTGGCTGTCCGTGGCGCCGATGGTCACCCGCACCACGTTGTTGCCCGCGCCGATCAGGTTCTGCTTGATCTGCTCGTTGGTGCCCTGAATGGTGGACACGATGGTGATGATCGCGGCGATACCGATAATAATGCCCAGCATGGTCAGAAACGACCGCAGCTTGTGGCTCCACACGCCCTGAAAGGCGAGATTTATATTTTCCAACATATGGTTATCCCGCCTCCTTTATATGCCGTAGTTGTACAGCTGGTCGGTCGTGGCCTCCTGGGTGTGGGCACCCTCCACCACGTCGCGTCCATAGGGGAACGCCACATAGTCGTCGATGGTCAGCCCGCCCCGTATCTGGGTGTAGCTGCCCCACAGATCCCGGCCGGTCTGCACCCACCGCTGCTCCAGTCTGCCGTCCTCGCCCCGGGCCATCACATAGCTCTTGCCGTTGTCGGTCCGGATGAACATGCTCTGCAAATACAGTGAGCTGCCGCTTTCTTCCGCGCTGGTGTCCTTCTGGTACTGTATATCCACATAGTCATTGGGCTGCAAATTCGCGTCCTCGGTGACAAACACCTTGAAGGGGTAGTAGGACACGTTACTGTTGCCGTCGCCCCAGTTGTTGCCGTTGCTGGTGGGATAGTCGTCGATGGACACGATGGTGCCCTCGCAGGCCGCTCCGGTCATCCAGCTGCTGATGGATACGCTGTCGCCCACCTGCACGCTGCCCAGATCCATCTCGCTGAGGGTGCCGGTGACGTAGTAACCGCCGCCGCCGGACAGCTCCACCACGGCCTCGCTGTTGTTATAGGCCTCGTCCGGGTCCCGCACGGCCTTCACCGTGCCGTCGAACTCCGCGTACACGTTGCCGTCGCCAAGCTCCGCCAGCTTCTTGTCCAGCTTCAGCTTCGCCACCTTCAGGTTGACCTCCTGCTCCTTTACCGCCTGAGCCTTCTCCAGAATGGCCTTGTTCAGATCCAGCTGGGTCATGGAGGACTCCAGCAGCTCGTCGATCTGGGCGATCTTCTTATCCAGCTTGGAGATCTCTTCTTTCTTGTCGCCGTAATCCAATGACTTATCCTGATAGGGCGCTAGGTCGGCCGGTTCCATACTCACGGAAGCGATGGTCTTCTTGGCGGCCGACGTGGAAGGCGCATTGGGATCAGTGGTGGTAGTACCGGGTTCGGGATCGGCGCCCTCGGTCTTAGTGACGGCTGTCAGCTTCAGCCCCCAGCACCGCTCCACAAGACCGCCCACCTTGTCGTCCGTGCGGTATACCAGCACCACGTAGAGGGGGTCATCTCCGGATTTGCCGTAGCTGGTGAACATACCGATCAGGGCTGTCTGTGTCAGCGGCGTTTTGGAGATCCACTGATAGTAGTACGGTGTTTTTTCCGTACCGTTGGGGATCACATTGGGGTCGGTGGAGGGAAGTATATGGGTGTGGGTTATCGTTTCATCCAACCCCTTATCATCGTATATCTTTTTGATGATGTCATCCCGCTGTTTCTGATACCCGTTGCGCTCCGCCTGCAGCGTCTCCTTGTTCTTCGCCTTCTTCAGCAGCTCCAGCTCGTTCTTCATGACCTCCAGGTTCTCCGTCTGCCGGTCATAGTCGATCTTGGCGCGCTCCACGGTGGCCTGTGTCAGGGTGGAGTCATAGCTCACCAGCACCGTGCCCTTCTTGACGCTGTCGCCCTCCTTGACCCACACCTTCTTCACCGTCTGGCTCTGGGAGATGTAGATCTTCTGCAATTTGTCCGTGGTCACCATGCCGCTGGTGTTGGAGGTGTCTCCCCAGTAGTCGGTCATGGCGCACTCGTTGACGGCGTATACGTTCACGTCGCCCCGCTGGGCGTTCCGGGCGATGGTCAGTCCGCCCCACACCGCGCCGCACACGCCCACCACGCAGGCGGCGGCGATAATGCCCTTTTTCAGCTTCTTGCTCATGCGGGGCTTCTCACCGGCGGGGCGCTTTTCGCCGATATGCAGCTTTTCCCGCAGCGTCAGCTTCTCACTCATAGTCGTCACCTCCCGACAGTACGCCGTCCCGTATGGTCATGACCTTGGCGGCGTGGTTGGCGATGGAATGGTCGTGGGTGATCATGATGATGGTGGAGCCGCTGTCATGCAGCTGCTGAAACAGCTCCATCACCGCCGCGCCGCTGGCGCTGTCCAGCGCGCCTGTTGGCTCGTCGGCAAGCAGCAGCTTCGGCTTACCCACAATGGCGCGTGCGATGGCGACGCGCTGGCACTGTCCGCCGGACAGCTGGTCAGGGCGGTGCTCCACCCGGTCGGAAAGCCCCACCGTCTCCAGCGCGGCCCGGGCGCGCTCCAGCCGTTCCGCCTTCTTCACCCCGCCGTACAGTAGGGGCAGCGCCACGTTTTCCAGCGCCGTCAGCTTCGGCAGCAGATTAAAGCTCTGGAACACGAAGCCCAGCTCCTTGTTCCGCACCTCCGCCAGCTGCTTGTTGTTGCAGGTGGTCACGTCCCGCCCACCCAGCAGATAGCTGCCGCTGGTGGGCACGTCCAGACACCCGATCAGGTTCATCAGCGTGGTCTTGCCGCTGCCGGAGGGACCCATGATAGCCAGGTATTCCCCCTCCTCCACGTCAAGGTTCACGTTTTTCAGGATATGTGCCACGGACTTTCCCATGGGATAGTCCTTGCATATATCGCGCATTTCCAAAATCATGCTCAGCCCTCCATCGGCGGAATGACCGCTGACGCGGAGGCGGCCTCGCCGCCGGGAATCACGGCTGCGGTGCTGCCGTCGTCCGTGACGGTGTCGTTCTCAGCGGGCATATCGCCGCCGTCCATGCCGTCCATGGGCACGTTTTCGTCGATTTTTTCACCGCCGCCCTCGGGGTATACCTCGCCGCCGCTGGCGCTGGGGTCAAAGGTGGCGTCGTCATAGGTGATGCACGTCATGCCCGCCTTCAGGCTCTCGTCGGGATAGGCGATGTAGTCCTCCGCCGTCAGGCCGTCCGTCACGGGATAGGTGTCCGTCTCCGTGTTGTACTCGCCCAGGGTGATGCTCCGCTTCTCCAGCTTGCCCTTGCTGTTCTGAGCCCACACCCAGGGCTTGCCCTCGGCGTCGTTGATGAAGTAGCTGGGCAGGTTGATCAGGCTCTCGTCCTGGGTGTCCTCCTGACCGTAGTCCGGCTCTATGTACACGTGCTGGCCCATGAGCAGGCCCTCGCCGTCGCCGTCCAGCGTCACATAGAAGGGGTACTTGCTGGACATGGCCGTGTCGCTGTCGCCGTAGTCGCTGCGGCTCTGCTGGGCGTTGTTCCAGTCGATGGAGCTGATGCTGCCCTTCCACGTCTGGTCGCTGACCCGGGAACGGATGACAACCGCCGTGCCCTCGGTCAGCACGCTGGCGTTGTTTTCATTCACATAGCCCTTGATGCGGAAGCCGCCCGTCTCCACGATGGTCATGAACGGCAGGGCGTTGCCGGAGTTGTCCGTGCCGCCGTCCGGGTTCAGGGACTGCACCTCGCCGTCCACCGGGGACTTGACGGTGCTGTCGGCGGTGTTGGCCTTCAGCTTCTCAATGTCCTTTTTCTTGGTGGCGATGTTGGCCTTCGTCTCCAGCACCTTCACGTTCTGCTCCCGCAGATCCAGGGCGTACTGCCGCTTGGTGGCGTCGTCATAGGTGCTGTCCATCAGCTTCTGTATACGCTCCAGCTCCGCCTGCTGGTCCTCCAGCGTGGCGTTCAGCTGCTCCAGCTCCAGCTGGGCCATCTCCAGGTCGGTGCGGATCTGGCTGAGGTCATAGGTCAGAAGCACGTCGCCCTTTTTCACGCTGTCGCCCACCTTCACCTTGATGGTGTCGATGGTCATGGCGTCGTTTTTCTTGATGGTCGTCTCGCCCAGCGGGCTGACGATGCCTGCGAACCGGTCCGCCAGACCTACGGACCCCAGCCCGCAGATCATAGACACCGACTGCACGGAGGCCTCGCCCTCCGCTGCGCCGCAGCCGGACACACAGCCCAGCAGCATCACCAGCGCCAGTACAAAAGCCGCTTTTTTCATGTCGTGTTCTCCTTTTTCCTTCCCGCGCGCCCGCGGGATGATTTGCCTATTTACTTAGACGGCAGAAATTGTCATTCCGTTCCGCCGCTGCCCCCGACAATATCATATCATGCGCCTGGCCCTCAAAATGTGAACAAATCGTGAACACACGCTTAAGACCTTACTAAGGTTCCGTATCAAAACGGTGGCAAAACGCCCCGCGGAATATTGACAGCGTGCGGGGGAGTGTCCTATTATTATGGTGTGCCGTGTCCATCCCGGACATCTTACCGGTGTACGGGCGCCTTTCCGGCGGACACGGCCCGCGTACGATACCACCGGCAGGAGGTTTTGCCATGAACAAAAAACGTATCCGCCAGATGGACCTGGCCCTGCGCCGCCGCCTTTCCGACCGTCCCGCCGCGGACTATTTTGCCCCCGGGGACGCCCTGCTCCGCACCATCGAGAGCGAGGGCTATATGCAGCGCTTCACCGGGCTGTTCAACGGCACGCGCCTCCGCTGCGCCGACGTGCTGTCCCTCTGCCGCCCGGAGCTGGAGACGCTGTGCCCCGGCGAACCGTCCGAGGGCTGGCTGGCCTATGCCTACGACTATGCCCGCCGCCTGCTCTACCCGGAAAAGACCGATGCGGAGCCCTTCGCCCCCGGTGCGGTGTTCCTGCTGTCGGTGCTGCAGGTGCTGTTTGCCGCCGAGGCAGAGCTGCTGCCCCACGACCCGGCCTGGACCTTCGATTTCCTGACCGATGATGAGCTGGCCGGCAGTCCCTGTGCCCCGTCCTATCAGCGCTTCCTGCGCCTGTGGAGGCGGGAGTTCGTCTATGAGCTGATGCGTCTGGGCCTGGAGGTCACGCCCTACCGCACCCTTGAGCATATCGCCGGCGTCCACCACATCGCCGTCACCGCCGCCCGCGCCCTGCGGAAAAGCGGCGTGGCCGTGGACGTGGCCCTGGTCTCCGGCGCCGCCGCCGGCCACGATCTGGGCAAGTTCGGCTGCCGCCCCGGCGAGCGCGTGCCCTACCTGCACTATTTCTACACCGACCAGTGGTTCCGCCGCCGCCGGATGACCGATATCGGCCACGTGGCCGCCAACCACTCCGTCTGGGACCTGGAGCCCGACTACCTCTCCGTGGAGGCGCTGCTGCTGATCTACGCCGACTTCCGCGTCAAGCAGCTCCACGATGCGCAGGGCCGGGAGATCACACGTATCTCCACCCTGGCTCAGGCCTTTCAAGTGATCCTGGATAAGCTGGATGACGTGGACGGCGAGAAGCAGAAGCGCTATACCCGGGTCTACGCCCGGCTGGAGGACTTTGAGCAGTTCATGGTCAGCTGCGGCGTGGATGTCACCATGTCCGGCGGCGATACGCCCCCGCTGCCGGAGAAGCACACCGCCCTTATGACCGACGACGAGGCCCTCCGCGCCCTGACGCTCCGCTGCGTGGGCCACAATATGGAGCTGATGCACCGCCTCACCGACCAGCGCAGCTTCGCCCGTCTGCTGGAGGAGGCCCGCGGCGAGACGGATTGGCGCCGTCTCCGCGCTTATCTGGCGGTGATGGAGTCCTACTCCCTCTATCTGCATATCCCACAGAAGGTCCAGACCCTGACGTTCCTCTACGAGCTGCTGATGCACCGCGAGGGCGATATCCGCCGTCAGGCGGCGGCGCTGCTGGGCGAGATCATCGCCGGCTTCCACGCCGGCTACGCCAAGGAGCGCCCCGCCGACATCCGCCCGGACCCCCGGGCCATCACCGATGTGGACCAGTGGAGGCTCTATCTGGACAAGATACTGTATCCCGACCATAAGCTCATGCCCCAGCACCGCCGCTGGATCGGCTATACCCTGAAATTCGCCGTCGGCTCCCTGCTGAGCCACTGCCCCGGCCGGGAGGAGCGCTTCCTGGCCCCGGTGTTCGCCTACTACCGCAGGCCGGAGGATCTGGACGACTACACCGCCTTCCAGCTGCTGGATACCGCCGCCGCTCTGCCGGATACGGCCTATACGGCCAGCCGCGCCCGGCAGATGACGGACTTTGCCGCCGCCCTGTCCCTGCGTAAGGACCTGACCATCCGCATGGCCGCCGTGCTGCTGCTGGACCGTCTCGCCCGCCTGTACCCGGAGGGCATAGCCGTTGATGACATTGGCCGCTTCGCCGCCCGGCGTTTCGCTGGAGGCCGTGACCGCCGTCCCCGACGGCGACAGCGGCACCCTGCGCTATCTCAAGCAGGATGTGCTCTCTCAGGGCGCGCCCCTTCTTCTGCCGGAGGACGTGGTCTCCGAGATCTTCCTGGACAACCTGAAGACTGCCACGCCGTGGATCACCAAGCAGGGCAACCTGCGCCTGCTGACGGACTTTGCCCGCAGCGGCAAAAGCCCCGCCCTCCATATCGCCACCCACCTGTCCAATCTCATCAAGGTCAGCGACCGCGTCACCGTCCGCCACAGTGCCGGCAACGCCCTGCTGGCCCTGGCGCCCCGCCTGACGGCCGACCAGCGCAACGAGGTGGCGGTGGAGCTGTGCCGCGGCCTGGAGCTGGGCCAGCAGGAGTTCACCAAGTATATCCCCGACTACCTGGGCCGTTTTGCCCTGTGGCTGCCCCCGGCGGAGCTGGATGAGGTGCTGGACGACCTTCGCGTGAACCTCAGCTCCTCCGACAGCCGCGTTACCGCCTCCGTGCTGGATACCGTGGGCGTCATCTATGAGGCGTACGATGCCTATCGCTCCCGCTTCCCGGAGACGGACGACGCCTACCGCCGCCGCCGTGAACGGCTGCTGGGCCTGCTGATGCGGGGCCTCAGCGGCATTGACGGCGCCACCCGGCAGGAGGCCCTGTTCGTGTTGGGCCGCCGGGTCTTCGGCTCCGGAGAGCTGGGCCGCCACGAAAAGCGCCGCGCCTTTATGCTCACCCAGCGCAAGCTGCTCTCCGCCCAGGACGAATTCCCCGGCGAGGGCCTGACGTTCTACTACCGGGCCGCCATGCTGGGCAAGCTCTACCGCTTCATCACCGAGGAGCGCCTGTTCCACAAGGGCTTTGACTTCGGCGCGCCCCGCCCCGTGGCCTTTTTCCCCGGTACCTTCGACCCCTTCACCCTGTCCCACAAGGGCATCGTCCGGGCCATCCGCGACCAGGGCTTCGAGGTCCTGCTGGCCATTGACGAGTTCTCCTGGTCCAAAAAGACCCAGCCCTACCGCCTGCGCCGGCGCATCGCCGCCATGGCCGTGGCCGACGTGTTCCACGTCAGCATTTTCCCGGAGGACTTCCCGGTGAACATCGCCAACCCGGAGAACCTCCACGAGCTGCGCGCCGCCTTCCCGGGCCGCAGCGTGTCCATCGTGGTGGGCAGCGACGTGGTGCTCCACGCCTCGTCCTACAAAAAGTCCGTCACGCCGGACTCCATCCACACCTTCGACCACGTGGTCTTCCGCCGCACCGAGCCGGATGCCGAGCCGGCGGATTACAGCTGCATCACCGGCAAGGTGCTGGAGCTGACGCTCCCGCCCCAGCTGGAGGAGATCAGCTCCACCCGCATCCGCGAGGCGGTGGATGCCAACCGCGACATCTCCAACCTCATCGATCCCACGGTGCAGGAGTTCATCTATCGCCGTGGCCTGTACCTCCGCGAGCCCCAGGACAAGCCCGTTCTCCGCACCGAGGACCTGAGCTTCCTGCCCGCCTCGCCGGAGACGGCGGAGAAATTCCTCCGCACCATGCTCTCCGTGCCCACCGCCGCGGCGCTGCGGGCGCAGATCGAGAGCCGCGGCGACGACGTGATGGTCTGCCGGGACACCGACGGCACCATTCTGGGCGCGGCCAGCTACGCCTGCCTGGACTCCGCCCGCCTCTTCGCCCGCCTGGGCGACCCGGCCCTCTCCGGTCTGGTCCGCCAGAACGCCGGCGGCCGCACCCTGCTCATCAGCGGGCTGTTCGTGCCCCGGGGCGAGCGCCAGAGCGACCTCTGCCAGCTGCTCATCACCGAGGTGCTGACCCTGGCCCTCAGCCGTGAGTTCACCTATGCCCTCTACCTTCCCCTGGAGGGCGCCGTCTCCGGCTACGGCCGCCAGCTGCTGACGCTCCAGGGCTTCGTCCCGGCTGGTGACAGCACGGACGCCCTGGCCGTGGATATGCGCTGCCCCATCGTCCTCAGCCGCAACGTGGACACCGCGGTGAAGGCGCCCTTCAGCTCCTCGCCCCGGGTGCTTGCCGCCATCGCCGCCGCCCACCGCCGCCTGCAGGCGGCGCTGACAAAGCTGCAGCCCGGATCTCTGGTGCTCAGCCTGTCCGCCGGCGTCATCTACCACCGGCTGCTCCAGCGTATCACCGGCCGCAACGGCGTCCCCGCGGAGCCCACCACGCCCCGCGTCCTCGGCCCGGATATCTGCGTCCCCTACGGCAAGATCCTCCGCGGCGTGGCCGTGCCCAACACCGTCACCAAGACCCTGCGTACCGACAAGGTCTACGAGCCGGACCTCAGCACCTATTCCATCGAAGCCTACCCGGACTACTCGCCCTTGCCCGACCAGGTCCGCACCATCCACGCCTTTGCCCGCCCCGTCATTCTCGTGGACGATATGCTCCACGACGGCAAGCGTATCCGCCGCCTGGCCCCGCTGCTCGCCGAGACGAACACCCCCGTGGATCAGGTGCTGGTGGGCTACCTCACCGGCATGGGCCGCGACCTCATGGAGCAGCTGGGCTACGACGTGGACGCCATCTACTACCTGCCCAACCTGCGCCTGCGCTTCGTCGAGTCCACGCTCTATCCCTTCATCGGCGGCGATACCGTCCGCCGCAGCGAGGCCCTGCCCGGCGGCCTTCAGCCCGCCGTCAACCGCATCCTGCCCTACGCCGCCCCCGAATACACCGGCATGGACGACGAGACCGCCTGGGAGCTCTCCCTCTGCTGCCTTGAGAACGCCCGCGACATTCTTCTGGCCCTTGAAACGGAATTCCGTTCCCTCTACGCCCGCAACCTCACCCTCAGCCGTCTCGGCGAAGCGGTCATCCTGCCCCTCTGCCCCGACAAGGGCGGCTGCATGACCTACGATCTCTCCCGCGCCGCCAGCACGTATCTTGAGGGAGATATAGAGCTCCTGAAACGTATGCGTCCTGCGAGATAATGCACCGTCTTTTCCGCCCTGCCATCGTCAAATCTCCTCGACGTACACACGGTACGCCTTCGTCGGTTTGCCATCGGCAGGACGCAAGATCCGGCACATTCTCTATTCCTCAAGGGGGGGCCTGCGCCTCCGCGCCTCGTCTTGACACAAAATCTGAACCTTTATCAAGACTGTGCAGCGTCGCCTCGTCATCGGCAGGACGCAAAATCCATCGCTTTTACGGGCATGACGTGTGCCGTCCCGCTATCGCAGGACGCAAGATCCGGCACATTCTCTATTTCTCAAGGGGGGGCCTGCGCCTCCGCGCCTCGTCTTGACACAAAATCTGAACCTTTATCAAGACTGTGCGGCGCCGCCTCGTCATCGGCAGGACGCAAGATCCGGCACATTCTCTGCTCCTCAGGGGGCCTGCCGTGGCGTGAAATTTGCGCGTCAGCACCCCGCCGGAGGCAAAAAGATAGAAACAGGAGAAGCTACTATGATCGATCTCAACGATACCGCCCTGCCGCGCATCCCGTCTAAGTGCCGCGTCACCCTGCTGGCCCTGGGCGATGTGGGCAGCACGCTGCTGATGGGCCTGCGGCTCATGGGCGGCGACGTGATAGGCTCCGTCGGCATCTGCGACGTGCGCCCCGGCGTCTCCGAGCGCTGGGAGTTCGAGCTGAACCAGATACAGTCCCCGGACGGTGCGGCGCTGCCCCCGGTGGACATCATCGCGCCGGAGCAGCTGTTCGACGGCGACGTGTTCCTGTTCTGCGCCTCCCGGATGATCCCGGATACCTCCGTTACGGCGGGGGATGTCCGCATGGCCCAGTACGGCCTGAACCGGGAGCTGGTGTCCATCTACGCCCGCATGGCCCGGGACAGGCGGTACAGGGGCCTGTTCTGCGTGGTCAGCGATCCGGTGGACCCACTCTGCCGTGCCGTCCTGCGTGAAAGCGGCCTGTCCCCGGCCCAGGTCCGGGGCTTCGGCCTGGGCGTTATGCACGCCCGCGCCCTGTACTACGCCCGGAGGGACCCTCGCTTTGCGTCCTACCTTACCGAGGGCCGCGCCTTCGGCCCCCACGGCGAGGACCTGGTGCTGGCCAACTCCATTGCGCACTACGACGACGCCCTGTCCCGTGAGTTGACGGAGAAGGTGGCCCACGCCAATCTGGAGATGCGTAAGCTGGGCTACAAGCCCTATGTGGCCCCGGCCCTGTCCTCCGGCGCGCTGAGCCTGCTGGCCCTGCTGCGGGGGCAGTGGCATTATTCCTCCGTCTACGACGGCCAGGTGTTCATGGGATGCCGCAATCGTCTGACCCCCGCCGGCATCGAGACGGAGCCGCTGACCCTGCCGCCCGCCCTGCAAAAGCGTATCGACGACACCCGCGCCAAGCTGAACGCCATAGAATAACGGAAACGGAGGTATCCGCCATGCTCACCGTTCTGCTCCCCGAAAACGACCGCAGCCCTGCCCTGCGGGACCTGCTGGTGCCCCTGCTGCCCCCGGGCAGCGACATCCGCGACCCCGATGACGGGTTGGAGGACCTGGCCGGCCACCGTTTGCTGTTCGCTGTGGCGCTGGACGAGGGCGGCTGCAATATGGCCTATTACCGTATGCTCTCCCGCCTGCGCCGCAGCACAGACCTGCTCTCCGACAGTATCGGCGCGTGCATCGTCACCGGCGTGGGCGAGTTCTACACCAAGGATGTGGCCCGGGACATGGTCTTCGCCGCCAACCAGGCGGGCTGCGGCTTCCTCGGCCGCCCGCTGGTGGAGGCCACCGGTTCCCTGCGGAATTTCCGCACCCAGGCCCAGATCGGCGGCACCGACGAGGTCACGGCCTTCCATGCCGCCGTGGCGGAGCTGCTCTCCCGCCTGGACGGCTGGGAAAAGCCCGCCCCCATCCGCCATGTGCTGGCTCTCCACGCCTCCCAGCGCGCCACGTCAAACACCCTGGCCCTGTGGGAGCTGGTGAAGGCCGGTCTTCCGTCGGACCTCGGCGTGCAGGAGATCTGCCTCCGCAACGGCACCATGGCCGACTGCAACGGGTGCAGCTATACCGCCTGTCTCCACTTCGGCGAGCAGGGCGGCTGCTTCTACGGCGGGCCCATGGTGGAGGAGGTGTATCCCGCCATCCGGCGGTGCGACGCACTGGTGATGCTGTGCGCCAATTATAACGATGCGCTGGCCGCCAATCTCACGGCCTGCGTCAACCGGATGACGGCGCTGTTCCGCCAGAATCGCTTTTACGACAAGCGTTTGTTCGGGCTGGTGGTGTCCGGCTATTCCGGCGGCGACCTGCTGGCACGGCAGCTGATCTCGGCACTGAATATGAACAAATCCTTCTTCCTGCCGCCCCACTTCTGTCTGCTGGAGACGGCCAACGAGAGGGGGAGCCTTGTGAAGCTGCCCCACATCGCCGACGAGGCGGCGCAGTTTGCGCAGCGCATGATGAAGAATTAAAAAAATCCTCCCGATTTGTCAGGAAAAATCGGGAGAACGGGGAAAAGCAGAACAGGACAAGGGGCGGATATGCGAAAAACGCATATCCGCCCCTTGTCCTGTTGGGG
>ENA-ORND01001980-ORND01001980.1-human-gut-metagenome-genome-assembly--contig:-NODE-1980-length-13046-cov-2.905165_pt1 | contig 13046 bp, 8 predicted proteins | sample MGYA00242111_ERZ509014 | MGnify/ENA primary metagenome ERZ509014 (study PRJEB26280, sample SAMEA2338694) | human gut metagenome | biome: human gut; feature: human-associated habitat; material: faeces... | reverse complement strand
TCCAGTTTTTTCTTTGCGCAGAATGTGATCTGCTCCGCCTCAATCTGCGCCTGTTCCTCCCTCCTCGCGCGCTCCGCAATCGCCGCCTCGTCAAACCCGGCAAAATCATTCAACAGGCGGCGAAACTTCTCGCTCATCTTCCCCTGTACGTCCGCGCCCAGCATCTTCTTCGCCAGCATCACATCCTGTGCAAACTCAAAATACTTGGCAAACAACAAAGCGAACATCTTGAACCACCGCCGCAACTTATCCGGCAGCCTCTCATCGGAAATGTGCCCCATCAAATGTGCTCGCGCCGCCTTGCTCACCCCTTCGCAAACCGCCTGTAACCTGTCCACCCCTTCCCCGGTCGCCAAAAACGTCTCACCCGTTGCACCCTCCAGCCGCTTCAGTTCATCCTCAAACTCCGCCACCGTCCACTCATTATCCTTAATCAACACCTTCGTCATCCCCTCCGTCCACTCCTCATAAACGTCAAACGGATTAGCCCCCCGGTACAATCTGCTCACCACCTCATACCGTCCGTTCGCAAACTCCTGCGCCACATTGGCTCCGTACACCCGCAACCGGGCAGCATCCACCCCGGCCTCCACTCCCATCTGCGCCGCATAAATCCTCTCCCGGCCTTCGGCAGACTTACGCATAAAATCACCCTGTGTCTTCAACTGCGCCAACGTCATCGGCACACTCAACTTGCTCCGGTCAAAACTCATCCGCCCATCCTGCCCCACATCGCTCAAATGCTGCATCATCTCCTCATTCGCTTCATCCTGCACCCTCCCAACATACCCCTCATCCTTATCACGGTACTGCCGTAAACCGCTCTTCAACCCCTCCACCACCTCATCCTCCCGCTCCTCCAAATGCCGCTGCACGGCCTCAAAAGCATCCTCGTAAGAATCATAAAACTCCGGCCTGTCTCCCAGCTCCACCACATACTGCATCTCCTCCGTAAACTCATTCCTCTCCTCGCGGATCGGACTCGCCCCAAACTCCTTCAACTGCTCATTCACCGCCTCCACATACTCCCTCATCGCCTCCTTCTCATCTGCTTGCCTCCGCCCCTTGCGCTCTGGTACAGGCCCATGCTCAAAACTCAACACAGGCCCGCTCCCCACCTCGCTCACGCCGCCACTCTCCGTCCCCTTCACATCCACCACAGCACCCTTCCCATCCTGTACCTCCGCTCCGTCCACGCGCACCTCATCCACCCCTCGCGCCGTCTCCGCAGCATGCGCTTCAGCAGCGGCCACCACATCCATCGTCCTCACTCCGCCGCGGGCGGCCAGCTTCCGCATCCCATCCCTGTCGCCCAGTCCCACCTTCACTCCGTCCACCTCCTTCCCGTAATTCCGGCGCATGAAATCCTGAATCCCATCCTGCATCATCGCATACCGCGCCACATCGCTCTCCTCCGCACGCATGCGGGCAAGCAAGGCATCGCTGAAACCAAACGTCCGCTTCAGCTTCCCATACTCCCGGCTCAACTGCCGTTGCATCCCGGCCTCAGCCGTAAACCGCGCCCCGGCCCCCACCAGCGCAAACGCCAGCACGGAACCAAACAACTCCATATTCTGGTCACGGTCTGTAAAATCTTTCCAGAACCTGCCCCAATCAATACCGGGAGCCTCCCCGGCCATCACGGAAGCCAAACTCTGCATCACCGGATCGGCTAAATCCTGCAACTTCTCCGTCGTCATCTCCTCGCCCAGCACCATTCCCCCAGCCACGCCGGAACGCGCCCCTGCCCGCAGGGCGGAACTCTTCAGCTTCATCGCCTGACGGCTCAGGTTCAGCCTGCTCATCCACTTATCCACAAACGCGCTCCCGGACCTCAGCCCCATCACCCCCTTTGCCACGATCGCTCCCGCCCGGTCCAGCGCGCCCTGCACTGCACCGCTCGCCGCCGCGCCGCCCATCCTCGCCAGCCTGCCGCCATCCGGACGCTCCTGCACGGCCTTGCTGTAACTATCCCCGGCATAAGACATCGCCGCCACCCCGGCCCCCACACCGGAAAAACTCAACGCCGTAATCGGCACAGACCGCGCCGCGCTCAGCACCCCATTCCCAAACCACCCATACTCCGGCTTGTTAATCGGCTTGTACGTCCCCTGCGCCATCGCCAGAAAAGCATCCAGCCTCCGGCCATACTCATCCGCCGCCTTCGCGTCAGCCTTCAGGGCAGACCCATCGCCGCCAAACAACTCCTTCACTCCCCCCGCCACATCCAACTGAGCCGCAATCCCGCCTCGCAGCAAAGACCTGATTCCATTACCCAAATCCTCCCAGCCACGGTTCCCGGCCTTCCATACATTCGCCATATAACTCCCCTCATTCCCGCCCTTGCGCTGCACAATCTCAGCCAGCGCATCCATCTGGGCATCCGTAAGACCATCCATCGCCTTCAGGGCTTGGTGGATTGAAGCCATCCCCTCCGGCTGAAAAATCCGGTTCGCCGTACCGTCAGCATACTTCACGGCCCACTCCAGCCCCTCCATCACGCGCGGCAACACCGGCTCCAGTCCTCGCCTTGTCCTCTCCGCATCCGCCTTCACCCATCGCAGCGTATTCCCAACCTTCTTATACATCTCCTCTCCCAGTTGCCCCCGCTGTTCCCACAACGCCTTCCGCCCGTCTCCGCCCGTCAGCACCGCCTGCCTCACGCTCTCGGCAGCACTCTTCAGTTGCTCGTCAGCCCTTGCGTCCTCCTTCGCTCTCCGGCTGAGGAACCTGTACACCGTCAGCCCCGGCTTATTAAAATCAATCTGCTCCCCCTGCTCCTTCAAACGAATACACATCTGTTCCAGTAGCGGAACCCCGTTCCTCGCCGAAACCTGATTCTCGGTATATCCTCCCTCATCCAACGCCCATCCCAGCACCAGCGACCGCGCTCGCAACTCATCCCCCAACTCATTATCCGGGAAAAACTGCGCCTCAAACTCCTTCTTCACACTCTCCGGAACCATCTTCAAATCCCCGTTAAACACGCTCCGATGCCAATTCACATTATCCTTTCTCCGCGCATACTCAGCCTCATCCTCCTGAGCACTCTTAAACGCCAATGCATCAGGAAACAAAGGCATGCCGCGCCTTGTCCTCTCATTAACATACTCCTGCACCTTGGCTCTCTCTTCGCCCAGCACACGCTCCTTCTCCGCTTTCATCGGATCATCCCCACCCTTTCTCAACTCGGAGGCCAGCATCTTCCCGCGTTGCCAGCTCCGATAAGCGTCAGCCTGCCAGCCCTCCCCCTTCTGCCGCAAATACCGATCCATCGCTGGATCAATCTCCACAGGGAACAACTGCCTGCTCTCTCCGTCATCATAAACCGCATTCGCGCTCTCTTCCAAAAACTTATCCCTCTTCCCGCTACGTTCAAACTCCCTCGCCTGAGCCGCTACCTGTGAAATATCATTTCCAAACATAAAAACTTTTAACTATTAAACATTAACTAGAAACATCACTTCTCCCCATTCTCCCACGCCCACTTCTCCTCCACCACCCGCTTCAATGCCGCTACATCTTGAGCAGACTTCACACTAAAAACCTTGAATACGGCAGCATGGCACTGCCTCAAATCCTTCCCTTTCATACTCACTCCCTCCAGAACCTTTTTCCATTCCTTCCGATCCTGAACCGGAGCCCCCCAATCCCCATTCAGCGGAGGCAAAAGAGCTGCATTACCTTGCTCATTCATATCCACCCCCAACTCATCCAGCACCTCACTCGCGCCAACACTCTTCAGCTTCACTTCAGGCTCAGGAGCCGCCACACCCGGAGCATTCCGCCGGCCTGACAACTTCACCCCTATACCATCCGCCGCCAGCCTCTCAGCCTGAGCCCTAATCTCCTCTCGGCTTGCCCCCGGATTCTCCCGCACCCACCGCTCCAGCCCCTGTCTCACCTGATAAGCCGCCGCCATAGACCTCTCATACCCGGAAAAATCCCCTTCATCCTTCGCCTCTTTCCACTTTCCGAACACCTCCCCATCCACCATCCCCTCAACCACACTCGCCGCTTCCCTGGCCGCCCCCCGGAACCGCGCGGGCACACTCCCCACGGCCAGATCCTTCAGCTCCGCCATCATCCTCTCCTTCGTTGTCTTGGAAAGCATGGACGTGGCAATCTCCCTCTCCACCTCCGCATACATCGTCCCGTCAACATCCAAATCAGGCTCATACCCCCGCAACAAACCATCCACCCGCATAAAATCCTCCGGACTCGTGTACAACTCCGCCTCCTCCTTCCCCATCTTCTCCACAGCCTTCCTCCGTCTCTCTTCCGCCCCGCGCAAACTCGCGTCATCCACGGCCACGCGCCCCTCCTTCACATCCTTCTTCAAATCCTCCGCCCGGAACTCCCGGCCCTCAAAAGCATCCATCACATACCCCTGAGCCACTCCGGCCTGAGCCTTGCGCCTTGCCGCCTCCGCCTGTTTCCGGAAACCCTCAATCACATCCGGCCTACCCTTCACCGCATCCAGCCCTCCCGACTTCTCCAGCACATCCAACCCATGAAAAGGATCTCTCTGAATCGCCGTCTGCACCTTGCTCTCCGTCTCCTTGAAACTCACATCCTGAAACATCAGCTTCTGTTCATCCGGCTCCATCACCCCCTCCGCACCAGCCGTCTGCACCGCTTCCCTCGCGCCATAATAATCCCCACCCCTCAGGCAAAAATCATACCTCGCCTTGAAAGACTTGGCTGCCCTCTCCTTACTCGCCAGCAACTCCCTGCGCCCGGCATCAATACGGCCCGTTGACGTAAACGCATCATACCACAGCCGCGCCCGCTCCTTCACCTCCGGCGTCTTAAACTTAACCTTGCGGAACATAGGCCCCAGCCTCTTGCTCACCAGCGCATTCCAGCGGGCCTCCCTCCCCGGTTTATTCCCTGCCGCCAGCTCGGCATTATCCCATGCCCCCCTCTCCTCCTCCATCAACCTCTTCACATCCTCAAAACTCCCCGCATCAGCCATCCTGTCCGCCTTCTCCTGCAACCGCACCCTCTCCTCATCCTCCCGCGCCAGCAACCTCGCCCCGGCCCCCATCTCCCCGGCCACCTCCGCCGCCGCGCGCGCCGGAGCCGTTGCGGCCCCCGTATCGGCCAGCACAGGCTCATGGTACCCGCTCAACAAAGAAAACTTATCCATATCGTTCCCTACTTGAAAGCGTTAAAAGCCGTTGCGCCGCCCTGTACCACGCCGCTCAGCAAACTCCCGAACCCGGACACCTTGCCTGCCCGCTCTGCCTGCCTCCCCTTCCACCTCTCCATCTGGGCCTGCTCCCTCATGGCGGAAGACCGCTGCAAACTACGCGCCGCCAAATCATTCACCTCCTGCTCAAACCGCGTCGCAACCTTCATCTCCCTCCCCAGCGCGCTCCCGCTCCGTTCCACGCCGCTCGCTGCCGTCTGCGTAGCGGCCTGCCCCACGGCCACCCCCTGCATTGCCCGCATCCTCATCTGATTCTCCGCGCTCTCCGCATCCAGCGCATCCGCCTCCCTGTCCAGCGCGGACGCATTATAATAAGCCGTCTGCCTCGCCTGCCGCCCGGCTTGCCTTTCGGCGCGTCCCCGGAACGCGCCAGCCAGCCCCTGAAGACCGGCCATACCTAACTGAAACCATTCCATAATTATCAATAAACTACTTTGAAAACTGCACATCAAACCCCAGCAAACGCACATCGCCATCCCCGGCACACCGCAACTCAAACACCAGCTCATCACTCCACACCCCCGGCACCGTCAAATCCTGCCAGCCGTCCAGCACATCGCCCCGGCTCCTGCTCAACTCCGTCAACCGCCCGCAAAACCCTGCACGCACCCCATCCGCCGCGCTCGCGACAAACCGCGCACGCACGCTCACACTCCCTGACTTTACCCCCGCACCCCGCTCAAACGCAAGCCCATTTGTAACCAGTACGGACTCATACGGCACCCCGGTATCGCCTCCACGGCTCCATCCATCACGGAACACGCCGCACCCCTCCACCAACCGCTCCAGACTAACCCGGCCATCACGCTCCACAGCCAGCCACACCTCATCGGCATCCTGCCCATCCATCACGGCCACGCTCAACGCCCTGCCGCCCCCTCCCAGCACATGCCGCGTCCACGCGCACACCCGTTGTTCAACATTATACGTCAGCACCGCCAGACCGCCATCAGCCCTCACCCCCCAAATCCTCACCTCCGGCACGCGCTGCACGGCCAGCCCTACAAACCCTCCCGGCCCGCCTGCATGCTCGGCAAACGTCGTCGTATCGGCAGCCCTGTACCCGTCCGCCTCAAAACTGTACCCCAGCTCCTTCACCCGCATGCCTCCTCTCTGGACAAACACGCATCCTCCATCCGTCGCCTCCGCATCAACCCGGCTGCACCCCACTCTCAACTGCACGGCAGCGCGGCAAAAATCAGGAGTCACCACGCCGCCCTCACCTCCGCTCAGCCGCCAAACCTGGGCCGTGGAACCAATCAACAAATCATTCACACTCTCCATCCACACAATCCGGTGGCAATCCTTGGCCGCCAGCGTCACCTGAATCGCATCATCATCGCTGTCCCCAATCTGGAAATTGGCAAAATCATCCACCACGCTCCCCCACACCGTCTGTGGATTCGCCGCCGTCCCGGCCAGCCACAACCTCCCTTGGTGCATCGCCACAGCACTCGGCCATCCGCACCCTCCTCCAAACATCCCCCTGCTCCACACATCCGTCACAGCCCTCTCATACGGTAGCCCGGCCCCTCCATACGTCTTATAACTCAGTCTCAACACCCTCCACTTCATCCCCCCCATCTCTGCCGCCGTCCAAACCTGCTCAACGCCCCGTCCCACGGCTCCGGACAAAAAATTCACCATATCCATCCCCCCGCTGCGCCACCCGCACCACTTCCACTTTCTCGGCCAAAACCCATTCACCGTCACCTGAACACTCCTCTTATCCTCCTCCAAATCCCACACAGTTTCAGTCCAGCCGGCCAAACCATACCACAACAACAACACACACCCGTCATCCCTCTCCACACACCCGGCAAGCCCCAAAAAGGAACCCATCTTCTCAACCACCTTCCCATCCTCATACAAACACACACTCCCCATGGCAACCTCCCCATCCGCCACATCCCCCGCACTCGCTCCACCCAGCAACACAGCCCGGCCATCCCGCAACGGCATCACATGCCAGACAGCCTTCTTGCTCCCGGTCATCGTGCAGGCAGTCAAACTCTGCGCCACAGGATCATACACCGCGCATGCAACGCCATCCTTGCCGGCGCACAACAACACCCTGCCGCCATCCACCACAGCGGCCTTCCGGTAACTCCCGCTTGTAACTGCCAAACCTGCATGCGCCACCTGAATCAAACTCCCATCCGCAGGATCATACACATAAAAAGCCGTCGCCAAAAACGGAGTCAGCAGCACCCGCCCATCATCCAGCAACACCGCCTCGCCAAAAAAATCATCACCCACCCCCTCCAGCAGCACCTCGTTCTCCTCACCGCTATCTACATCCAGCACACAACACCTTGCCCCTCCGCTGATCAAAAACACCCGGCCATCCTTCAACACGCATCCCCCCACCCAGCCGCATCCCTCATCCCGTTCTTCGCCAACCTTGCGGCCCCCGCCATTCAGCTGGTCAAACACATAACAGCAGGCATGGGCCTTCCCTGCCAGAAACAACCTCCCTCCATCCAGCTCCAGCACACTCCCCCACACCTCCTCCCCATAATCGCCAACCCCGGCAACCACCCCCTCCGCCTCATAATCCCACGCAGGAAGCCTCAACTCATGCCTGCCCCAATTAGTCGCCGCAGGCTTATACTTCATCACCCGCAACTGCAACCGGGTAGGACGTTCACATGTACCGCTGAACTCAAAATTCCGGTAATCCCCATCCCATGACCAAAAATTATGCAGCACCTCAAACCTATGAGGGTTCAAACTCTCATCCTCCGCATCCGCACCCATCAACTGAAACTCGCCCTGCCACCGCTGATCCTCATTCCCGTAAGTCTTCAGCGTCCACGGCCCCTCATGGCACACAAAAGCCCTCTGCGGCCCATCGTCGGAAGCCCACCACTCCTGCATACTGTTAAACCCGCTCCCGAACCGGCTCACCACCCATCCGGGAAAGAAAAAATCCGGATAATCAGCCAAACTCTTGCTCCCCTTATAATCCGTCCTCCCGTAATACTGCTTATAGCATGTCCATGTAATACGAACATCGCCGCTCACCGTCCACAACTCCTGCCCCGCCAAAACAATCGTACCCGCAGCGGACAAATCCGGAACGGCCTTGGGCGGATTACTCGTACCGGTCAACTCCGCGTAAGTCTGCGCCACCACCACCCGCTCCGCCATATGCTGAGTATAAAGCAAACTCGTACCAAACTCCTCTGAGCTGAACACATGGCGGTCAGCACCAAACGTCAACCCACCCGCACCACGCTCAACCCATGCCTCCCCATCCTTGGAAATCGCAAACTCCCTCGGACTCCGGTCAAACTCCATCACCGCCAGCCTCCAATCATCATCGCCATGCCTCTCCAGCCTCTGAGGAGCCACCCTCCCGCACACCACCCACACCACATCATTACACTGCACCCACCGCAGCTCCGGCAAATCCTGCTCCGTCCACGGGCTCTCCAGCCGGGCGGCCAAACTCCCATCCAGCCGGAACACCTCCACGAACCCCGCTCCAAACACCACCATATACCGCCGCTCATCACTCACATCCATCCCCATCAGCCGCACCCGCCCGCAAGCGGCCCCTCCATCCACCACACACATCCTCTCCGTGCCGGGCCGCCGCATCAGCCCGCCGAACGTATGCACCAGAAAATTCACAATCGTCTGCGCGCTCCGGCCATACCCATCCACATCATACCTTATCGCCCCCATGCGGTTCCACTCACCTCCGGTAAACGCCAGCATCTTCCCGCTCATACAATCCCCCTCCTCCCCCACGGAGACACCGCTCCATCTCTCCCTCCCCGTCCCATATCCTGCAACCGCGCCCGGTACTGCGCCCTCATCTCCAGCTGCCTCACATCCGCTTGCAGCCGTCCCTCCAAATCCCCGCGCCCGGTAACGATCAACGCGCACAGGCACGCCAGCTTGGCGGCCAACAGCTCGCCATCTGCACAGCACCACTCATGGACGGCATCATCCGGCCTCACCAGATACACCACGCGCACCTCCCTCCCTTCCCCTGTCCAAAACAACCTCCCGTCAAACACGCACCACCCGGCCCCATCCACATCCACCACATCCACGCACCCCTCCGGCAACGCCTCGCTCCGCACAAAACCGGGCAGCCGCAAATCCTCTTCGCCCTCCAACTGCGTCACCCTCTTAGCCCACACAGGCTTCACCTCCTGCACAACATACTCCACGGCACTCGGCCACATGGCGCGCAAAACAGCCCCCACCTCCTCATCATCCAGCCCCGTCACAGGAGCCTTCCCCAGCTTGGCAAGGGCAAAATTAACCACATCCAACTGCTTCATAACATCAAAAAACTAAGCTGAAAACGGAGGGCGGCCCGCAGACCGCCCCCCGCCGCTCCACGGCAACAAACATTGCCCGGAAACAACTCCTTACTGTGCGCACAACACCTTAACAAACCCATTCTCCTCCAGCCGCGTCGCCCCGCAGGCGAACTTGGCCCGGATTTGCAGGGCCTCATCCATATCATCCCGCACGGAAATCTTCACCTTGAAATCATTCCACAACCCGAACTGGGCGCGGCTCTTCACCCATGCAAGGCACTCCCTCACCCCCTCGGACTTGGGCAGACGCTCCGTGCGGACAAACTTGAACCCCATAAACGTATCAACCTTCCCATCCACCAGAGCCTTCACGCTATTATAATCATAAGAAGTCACCTCCGTCGTGCTCAGCAAATTAAGAATCTGCGCGGAAGAACACGCAAACACAAGCTGATCCCCGGCGGCGGCACTATCCTCCGTCCACGCATCCGCCTCCTGAAACATCTGCAACGTCCGGCGCAGCTTAGCCAGCGTCAGGCCGCTTGCGTCCTTCGTGCCGGACTCCACATAATCCTTGGCAACAACCCGGTCAGCAGGAAAATTCACAGCCGTCGTCCCGTCCTTACCCACAAAATTCTGCCCCAGAAACGCGGCAATCATCACATCATCCATCTTCCGGTTCGCCGCCATCCTCAACCCCTCCAGCGTCTTGCTCACCGGTAAATCCAAATCGCCAAGCTTCGTCGCGTCAAACTCGTCAAACCCTACCGCCTTGGTGAAAATGCGCGGACGCATGGAACGCCTCAACGTAGGAGCCTCATCAAGCGCGGTGCTCCCCATGCGCGTCGTCTTCTCCTTAAAATCAAGCACCCCGTACTGGTCGATAAACTTCACCTCCCCCTTGCAATCCCTGTCCACCGTCACCAGCTTCTCCAATGCGCTCACCTTCTGCTGCAACAGCACCCCCCACTTATTCGTGTACTTGACCTGATAATTATCGCTAATTGTAACTGCCATAATAATATAATAACTAACTGTTAATAACTTTTACCCTTACTCGCTCTCCATGACCCTAAAACCCCATCAGGCGGTTATACTGCTCGTCGGCATACCTGTGATTGGCATGGGTCGGATTCATAAACGCCTCATGTAAAGGGTGGCTCGGATCATACATCATCCTCTCCGCCTCCGCCTTCCCCCCCGCAGCCGCGCCTCCGGGCCTGTTAAGCCCCTTGGCAGGCTCATCCTGCATCATCGCCCCCATCTGCGCCAACAGCCGGATCATCACCGGATTCGTGCCGATCACCGGATCATCCACCACGGCACGCACCTCCTCACCACTCACCCCGGTCATCTTGGCCAGCATCTCCAGCGCACTCACCGCACTCCGCACATGCGCCCCATAGCCATCTCCCCACAACCCCTCCAGCTCAACCTTCACAGCGGCCACGCGCTCAGCCTCGGCGGCATCCGCCGCCCTCTGAGCCTCTGCGCTCCGGGTGGCAAACTCATGCACAATCCCCGCAAACGCCTCCTTCGGCACACCCAGCTCCCAAGCCTTGCGGCCCAACACCTCCACCGCCTCCGCATCCCACACCCCCTCCGGCAACCCCTCCGGGGCAGCGGGCAAAAACTCCTCGCCCGCAAACTCCTTATTCATCCCAAGAGCCTCCCTCCATGCCGTCATTGCCGCCTCATCTCCCAAATCATACCTCATCCCGGCACCCGCTCCGGGCGCGGCTGCGCCGCCATCTCCTTCTCCTCCAGCTCCATCACCACTTCCAGCCCCATCTCCATCAGCACTATTTCCAGCACCAGCCATCAGGCTCACCGGGCCTCCGCCATTTGCGCCCCCATCACCAGCCTCCTCGCGCAAAAAACCATTCGCAATCAAATGACTAATAAACATAATATCTTAACTTCCAATCTTAATACTTAACAAATCCACCAACGCCACCTCACGCATCCCCCTGTCCCACTCTCTCCCTCCACGCTCAAACCTCACCCGTTCCACCCCCTGCGCCTGCTCGCCCAAACACCCCCGTGCCAGCTCCACCAGCTCATGAACACTCCCCCACGCCAAATGCACATAAAACACGCTCCCCCCATCCTCAAGCCATCCCAGCAACACCACCTCTCCGCTCATCGCCGCCACACCTCCAGCATCCAGCACCCGTCTGCACTCCTCCCACAAACTCTCATGGCCGCCCGCATACCTCACCGCCCACTCATACCCGCTCATCCTTGGTGAAAAACTTGAAAAACGCCACGGCGGCGGGGTCGGCAACAATGAACTCCGGGTAGCTACGGGCTGTGAACATTCTGCGGCCTTTGGTGTCCACATGGACGGCCTCAACGGTCAGTTCCACGGTTTCCAACGTCCGCATAGGGTCATCCGCTTCCGGATCGAAAAACTCTTTCAGCCGCGCCCACACCTTAACGGCCTGCCAATCCTCGTCCATACCTACCAGCGCGGCAACGACGGCGGCCATAGCCGGGGACTGCTCCGCTGGTACATCATTCTGTTTATAGCGATCTATGCGGGTATATCCATCCACATCCCGGTAAATGGCCATCAAAATGAATTCATCCCACTGTCCCGGCCGGGGAAACTGTATTTGTATCTCGGAATTATTCATGATTCTAAAGGCACGTTAATATCTTCGAAACCCGCCGTTTCTTCGGATTCAATGGCGTTAACACCCACAGCTTCCAAACTATAGAAAACCGGGTTCATTCCTCCCGGCTGGTAATAAGTGTACTCTCCGATTCCCGCATAAACAGAAACGTCGCCACCCGCATTATTCACAACATCAGTCACCCAACTGGAAATGCCGACGCCGGTCTCAAAATTGGAGACGCCCCGGCATGTGGCAATCTGATACAGATTATACCCCTGACCTCCGGTGAGCATGAGCCAGAGCGCGCCCGTATCTTCATACCTGGCAATACTGGCGACAGATTTCTGCTGGTAGACAACCTTGCAGACTGTCCACGGAACAGGCTCATTCTGACTGGCCGGAATAAAGCTGGTTGTAGTCTTAACCTGCCAGCTGTCCGTATTATTAAGCGCAAAAATCTCACGCACCCGCACCGTATAACCGTTGCGTTCCGTATTTCTCACGTTATCAAAAGTAATATCCAGAATTTCGCCGTGATTATAAGCCAAACTGTTTGCCGGGATAATACTGTAAGAATCTATGGAAAGGTCGGGACGAATCGTCTTCGTGCCGCGGCCGATACCAAAAGACAACTTTGCGGCATTGGTAGCGCGCCAAAGGAAAGAGAACCCGGCGAAACTGGAATAATTCCATTGAGGATTGCTCACCTCAAATTTCGCCTGAATGGTCGAATGAGTACCCTTGGGAATCTTAATGCCAGCCAAATGATAGGGGACTGTTTTAGTAACCGTCGAAGATCCTGACGCGGTAATGGCATCCGTATTGAGGAAAGCATTAGAGGTCAGGATGCCTGTCACGCCGGCCATGCCCGCAGCGTACAGGCGGTTGACCGCTGACGTATCTGTCGCTGCCCCCACGGCCAGCGGG
>ENA-ORND01001979-ORND01001979.1-human-gut-metagenome-genome-assembly--contig:-NODE-1979-length-13048-cov-3.161779_pt1 | contig 13048 bp, 11 predicted proteins | sample MGYA00242111_ERZ509014 | MGnify/ENA primary metagenome ERZ509014 (study PRJEB26280, sample SAMEA2338694) | human gut metagenome | biome: human gut; feature: human-associated habitat; material: faeces... | reverse complement strand
GGTAAGGAAGCCGCAGTGGTGGACGTCAGCAGCGTCTCTACAGATGAATTAAAGAATGCAAAGGCATTTGCACTCGGATGCCCGGCAATGGGGGCTGAGGTTCTTGAGGAGGGCGAGATGGAGCCTTTCGTAACCGAGGTAGAAGGATTTGCGGCAGGCAAGACCATCGGTCTGTTCGGTTCCTATGGCTGGGGAGACGGACAGTGGATGCGTGACTGGGTAGACAGAATGACATCTGCCGGAGCCACAGTAGTTGATGGTGAAGGAGTAATATGTATGGGTGCACCTGATGCTGATGCCACAGCACAGTGCGAAGCACTCGGAGCCAGACTTGCATCATTAGCCTAGTTTGGAAATTTCATTTTAATTGCCAAATATAAAATCACTTACATTAATAAACCTTCCTGTTATGCCGATATATTAATTAGTATATTCTGCCAAACTTTCCGGAACGGATTCCGGATTGCGGTGTAACAAGGAGGTTTATTATGTTACTTATAACAGGAACCATAGGCAATGCCATGAGACTTAAGAAGATGGACTTGGAGTGGCAGCAGAAAAAACAGACCGGCAAAATATTCATGAAGGAAATGACACCTGAGGAGAGGATCCTTAACCGGTATAAAGAGGATGCCGCCAAGATGCGCGAGAATCAGAAGCTCAATGAAATCACATCCAAGATGAAGGCCGGAGAGGCGCTGACCCCGGAGGAGGAGCAGTATATCGCCCAGAAGAATCCGGACCTTTACAGAAGTTATAAGGAGATGCTTCAGGAGAAGGACTCATATAAGGAAGAGCTTAAGCATTGCAAGACCAAGGAACAGGCCGACCGTGCGAGACTCAATAAGATGTCTTCTTACCTGTGCGAGCTTAAGCGTGTCGTCAACAATCCGGCGATTCCGGACGGTAAGAAATATGAGATAGCTGAGAAGCTTCTTGCCAAGACATCATACATAAATAAAGCACATAATGAATTTGTTCAGTCAGGTGCATATGCAAAGCTTCCTACGGAAGAGGAATATAAGGAAGAAAAGAAAGCGGACAGCCCGGATACGGAAGTTAAAGATGGTGAAGATGTAGAACAGGATGAGGATACATCCAAAGACACTGACGGGATAACGAAAGATACGGACAGTTCCGATACCACGGAGACAGTTACGGAGGATAAGACAGATATAGGTGCTTCTTATGATACTATAGAAGCGGAGAATCTTGCAGACACCATACAAAATTATATGGCACATATAAGGCGGAACACACACAGATAAAGCGGCGGATGCCGCTTTTTCTTTACTATTTTTGAATGGTATTGTATAATTATTTCAAAAAAAAGGAAGTAATTTTTATGAATATATCAGAATTTATTGAACAGGGAAGAGCGGTTCTCGGAATGGAATTCGGCTCCACAAGAATTAAGGCCGTGCTTACGGATGATAACGGAAAAGTCCTCGCAACGGGACATCATGATTGGGAGAACAGGCTGCAGGACGGAATATGGACTTACAGTGAGGAAGACATTACAGGCGGATTAAGAGCATGCTATGCTTCCTTGGCGGCTGATGTATTTGATAAGTATGATGTTTACATAACTTCACTGGCGGCACTTGGATTCAGTGGAATGATGCACGGATATATAGCACTTGATGAGAATGATAATTTACTTGTTCCGTTCAGGACATGGCGCAATACCATAACGGGCGAGGCATCCATGAAGCTTACATCGCTTTTTGGCTTTCATATTCCGCAGAGATGGAGTATTGCACATCTGTATCAGGCCATCCTTAACGGTGAGAAACATGTATCCGGTATAAAGTACCTTACAACGCTTGCAGGCTATATACATTACAGGCTTACCGGCAATAAAGTCATGGGTGTCGGCGAGGCATCGGGAATGTTTCCGATTGATTCATCAGCTTGTGATTATGATAGGAAATATATGGAACAGTTTGATGAGCTTATTACAGACAGACATTATGACTGGAAACTACGCGATATCCTGCCGCGCGTTCTTACCGCGGGAGAAGATGCGGGATGCCTGACGGATGATGGTGCGGCACTTTTGGACGCATCCGGAAAGCTTAAGGCGGGGGCACATTTATGTCCACCGGAGGGGGATGCCGGAACGGGAATGACAGCCACGGATGCAGTCGGTGTAAGGACCGGAAATGTGTCGGCCGGAACATCCGTATTTGCAATGGTTGTACTCGATAAACAGCTTGAGAAGCTTCACGAAGAGCTTGATATGGTTACGACGCCTGATGGAAGTCCCGTTGCCATGGTGCATTGCAATAACTGCACATCCGATATTAACGCGTGGGCCGGACTTTTCATGGATTTTGCAAAATGTATGGGATTTAAGGTGGATACCGGCAAGGTGTATGAAACACTTTTTACCAAGGCTCTTGAAGGCAGTGCCGATTGCGGCGGAATAGTTACATGCAATTATTTTTCCGGCGAGCATATTACGGGCTTTGACGAGGGCAGGCCTCTTGTAGTAAGACAGCCGGATTCAACACTTAACATTGCCAATTTTATGAAGTCCAATATATACAGTTCGATTGCATCCCTGAAAATAGGCCTTGATATTCTCTTTAAGGATGAGAAAGTGGGACTTGACAGAATTACCGGCCATGGAGGCTTTTTCAAGACACCGGTTGCCGGACAGAGAATTATGGCCGCAGCCATGAACACACCTGTTACCGTTATGGAGAATGCAGGTGAGGGCGGAGCATGGGGAATGGCATTGCTTGGATTATATATGATACATAATAAAGAATACAATTCTCTCGGTGATTTTCTGCACAACAGAATATTTGCTGATGTCAGATCCACAGTTATAAGTCCGGTGGCAGAGGATGTGAGGGATTTTGACGATTATATGGACCGCTACAAGACAACTTTGAAAGTTGAGAAGGCGGCAACGGAAGGTTGTTAAGATATGAAGAAAATTGTTATGGGCATTCTTGCGCATGTTGATGCGGGCAAGACCACGCTTACCGAAGCACTGCTTTATAAGAGCGGTGCGATAGACAGACCGGGGCGTGTGGATAACAAGGATGCTTTTCTGGACAATTATGATATTGAAAGAGCCAGGGGGATTACTGTTTTTTCCAAGCAGGCAGTCATACATTACGGTGATGTGGAATATACACTGATTGATACGCCGGGCCATGTGGATTTCGGAGCCGAGATGGAGAGAAGCCTTATGATTCTTGACTATGCGGTGTTAGTAATCGATGGTTCGCGCGGAGTGCAGAGCCATACCGCGACATTATGGCGCCTCCTTGAGAATTACAGGATACCGACATTTGTTTTTGTCAATAAAATGGACAGGGACGATACAGACCGCAAAGCAGTGCTTGACGGAATGGCGGCGGAACTTTCGGACCGGATAATTGATTTCACGGATGGCATACCTTATGAGGATGTGTCATTATGCGATGACAGTCTTTTTGATGAATTTATGACTCATGAAACTATTGTATCTGAGAATATTGCGAAAGCAGTAAGCAGACGGCTGATTTTTCCGTGTTTTATGGGCTCGGCGCTGAAACTTGACGGTATTGATAATCTTATGCAGTGCATGTCAAAACTGGTAATCCGCCCGGAATATCCGGACGAATTTTCCGGACTGGTATATAAGATAGCATACGGACAGCGCGGTGAGAGACTGACTTACATCAAGATAACCGGAGGACGGTTAAGAGTCAGGGATGTGATACGTGGAAGGCATGCGGACGGCACAAGCTGGGAAGCCAAGGTGAATGAGATACGCGTCTATAATGGTGGACGGTACAATAGCATTTCAGAAGCAGAACCGGGAATGGTATGTGCGGTTGGCGGATTGACTGAGTCTGATACAGGAGATGTGTTCGGTCAGGAACAGGCAGTTTTTGAGGCAAATCTTGTTCCGGTAATAACATATAAGATGATTCTGCCCGAGGGGGCGGATGCGAGGGAGGTGTATCCTGAAATTGCAAGGATAGGGCAGGCTAATCCTGAACTGGAAGTCAGATTCAATAACGACAGCAGGGAAATCAATGTAAAAGTAATGGGACCTGTGCAGGCGGAAATCCTGATTAATCTGGTTAAAGAGCGTACCGGACTTGAGGTGTCGCTTGGCAGGGGACACATAGTATATAAAGAAACAATTGATGACACGGTAATGGGAAGCGGACATTTTGAACCGTTAAGGCATTATGCGGAGGTACATCTAAGGCTTGAACCGGGTGCACGCGGAAGCGGCATGGTTTTTGATACTGAATGCAGTGAGGAAGTTCTGGCCCGTAACTGGCAGCGGCTTATTCTCACTCATCTTGCAGAACGCAGGCACAAAGGTGTCCTTACAAGGGCTGCCATAACCGATATTAAGATAACGCTCGTTTCGGGAAGAGCTCACATTAAGCATACCGAAGGCGGAGATTTCAGACAGGCTGTGTATCGCGCCGTAAGACAGGGGCTGATGAAGGCAAAGAGCAGACTGCTTGAACCTTATTACAGATTCAGGATGGAACTTCCGAATGAATGCGTAGGACGGGCAATGACCGATGTAATGCAGATGAGCGGCATGGCAGAGCCGGTGGAAAATGACGGTGCAATAACGGTATTGTGCGGACGGGCGCCTGTGTCCGGGCTGATGGAATACGCCTCGGTACTCATGTCGTATACACACGGCAAGGGTAAGATAGAATTTGTACTTGACGGATACGATTATTGTCATAATGAATCGGAAGTAATAGAAGCTTCCGGGTATGACCCGGAGAGCGATACCGTTAACACTGCGGATTCTGTTTTCTGTGCACATGGAGCGGGGTATGTGGTTCCGTGGTATGAGGCGGATGCTCATATGCATGTACAGGATGAGGAAACAGATTTTGATATTATAATTCCTGATACTTACAGGTCTGATGTCAGAGGGCAGATAGATTTGTCGATAGGTACCGAAGAAATAGATGATATCATAGCTAAAAGCGGTGGCTCAAACAGTGCACCTAAGTCATCATCGCACCGGGGGCTTTACGGGAAACGCACGCATACATCATCGCCTGTTACCAGAACATATAAAGGCAGTGCGGTGCGTAAGCCGTATCTTCTGGTTGACGGGTATAATGTTATTTTTGCCTGGAAAGAATTAAATGAACTGGCAGCGCAGAATATCGACAGTGCGAGAGACCGGCTTATGGACATCATGTGCAATTATAAAGCCGCGGTAAGTGCAGATGTGATTGTGGTATTTGATGCCTACAGAATCAAAGGCCATGACACGGAACACCTTGACGTTAATAACATTCATGTGGTATATACCAAGGAAGCGCAGACAGCGGACAGATATATAGAAGAATTTGCACATGAAAACGGAGCCAGATATGACATAACCGTTGTCACCTCGGATGGCCTGGAGCAGATCATAATCCGCGGTGAGGGATGCCGGCTGATTTCCTCGAGGGAATTTGAAAAAGAAGTCAGAAGAGTATGCGATGAGCACCTTAGAAGTTACAGTGACGGCAGCCGCGAAAGCAACAGGACTTATCTCGGCGAATGGCTTAATTTGTAAAAATATATTGACGTTTTATGGCAGTAATGCAATAATCAAATAAGTTACAGTTATTATGGAGGATGAAATGGATAACGCACAATTAGCACAATTACTTTTCCCGGATGTAGATAAGACACCGGAATATTATGAGGAAAAGTTTCCGTATAGAAAACTTCCTTCCAAGGCACAGGTTACACGTATGGCACCGAGTCCTACAGGATTCATACACCTCGGTAACCTTTACAGCGCACTCGCTGATGAGAGAATAGCACATCGTAACGGAGGCGTGTTCTATTTAAGAATAGAAGATACGGATGAGAAGCGTAAGGTAGATGGTGCAGTTGAGACTATTATTAATGTTTTGAGATATTTTGACATAGAATTTGACGAGGGAGCAGGTTTTCCGGATGATGCGCCACAGAATGCATACGGTCCTTATTTCCAGCGCCAGCGTGTCGAGATTTATCACGCATATGCCAAGAGTCTTGTAGAGAGAGGGCTTGCATATCCGTGTTTTTGTACCGAGGAAGAGCTTGAGAAAGTAAGGCTTGAACAGGAAGCTGACAAGGTTCTTACGGGATATTACGGCAAATATGCTCATTGCCGTGATTTAAGCTTCGATGAGATTAAGAGAAGAATAGATGCAGGAGAGACTTATGTATTGAGACTCCGTTCGCAGGGAAGTCCGGATAAGGAAATCACTTTCGTGGACAGCATTATGGGAGAAATCAAGCTTCCTGAGAACATTCATGACATTGTGCTTCTTAAGAGAGACGGAGTACCGACATATCATTTTGCGCATGCAATAGACGATCATCTTATGAGAACGACTACTGTTATCAGAGGCGGTGAGTGGCTTGCGTCGGTTCCTACACACTATGAGCTTTTCCATGTACTCGGCTTTAAGATGCCGGCGTACGGACATACGGCCCACCTTATGAAGTTTGATGAAGAGACCGGTGGCAAGCGTAAGCTCTCCAAGAGAAAAGATCCGGAGCTTTCACTTGATTATTACCGTAAGGACGGCTATCATCCGAGAACCATGAAGGTATATCTTCTTACATTGCTCAATTCAAACTTTGAGGAGTGGTATGAGAAATTCCCGGATAAGGATATTAATGAATTTCCGTTTTCAATCGAGAAGATGAGCCAGTCCGGTGCACTTTTTGATAAAGATAAGCTTCATAATATATGTAAAAACGAACTTGCGCGCCTCTCGGAGGATGAGATGTATGATTTCCTTCATGAATGGGCTGTGGAGAATGAGCCGGAGAAAGCTGCGATATGGTTTGCCGACAGGGAAAAGATGCTTGCAGTGCTCAGACTTTACATGGGAATCGGCATGAAACGCCGCAGAAAAGATTTCATATATGCAAGACAGATTATGGAACTTATCGGTTACTTCTTCGGAACTTCAGAATCCGAGGAAAAGGACGGATTCAAGCTTGATGCACAGCTTACAAAGGATGTTCTTAAAGAATATCTTGCGACATATTCACATGAAGCCGATAATCAGGCTTGGTTTGATAACCTTAAGGTGATTGCAGGTAAATTCGGTTTTGCTGCCGACATGAAGGCATACAAGGCTGAACCTGATAATTACAAGGGAAGTATATCGGATGTGGCAGAGATGGTAAGAATAGCAGTTACCAGAAAAGCCAATACACCTGATTTATGGACGATAATCCATATTATAGGTGAAGATGATATGCGTGCCCACATAAATGCAGCTATAGAGACACTGGATTAACGGGTGTGGAAAAAGGAGGATAATATGGACAATCAGAACAACAACGGCCAGTCAAACCAGAATTACAACCAGGGATATAACGGCCAGCCAAACCAGAATTACAATCAGGGCTATAATCAGTACAACAACTACAATCAGAATTATAATCAGGGATATAACGGACCGATGCCTAACGAATTCCGTGAAGAGAAAAATGTTGCTGTCTGCATAATCCTTACATTTGTTACATGTTCGATTTACATGTGGTTCTGGATGTATAATATGATTAAGAAAATCAGAATGCTTGCCAATGACACAAGCGATATGATAGGAGAATACCTTCTCCTTATGCTTGTACCATATTACAATGTTTACTGGGTATATACAAGAGGTAAAAAGATTTCCGAGGAAGCTGCAAGAAGAGGAATACAGATTACAGACAACAGCGTGCTTTATCTTATTCTTAATCTTCTCGGCCTTTCCATCGTATCATATGCAATGATGCAGAACGATCTGAATAAGCTGGCAAGAATGCTTTAATACATAAGAACAGCGGCTAAGGGACTGTGATATACAGTCCCTTTTTAAATAGGAGGCACAAATGACATTACAGCAGCTTACATACCTTGTGAAGACGGCCGAATGTGGAAACATGACTGAGGCCGCGGGTGAACTTTTTATATCACAGCCGAGCCTCAGTGCTTCGATAAGTAATCTGGAAAAAGAAATGGGCGTTAAAATTTTTGTGAGAACGAAAAAGGGCGTCACCGTAACACGCGATGGCGAGGAACTTTTATCATATGCCAGAATGCTTCTTGAGCAGGCGGATATTATGAAAGAACACTTTGGCGTCAATAATAAGAGAGATCCCAAATTCTCTGTATCATGCCAGCATTATTCATTTGCGGTAAATGCGTTCGTGGACACGGTTAATGAGTTTGATGCTGATAAGTACAGCTTCATATTAAGGGAGACACAGACCGGTGAGATAATCGATGATGTAGCGCAGGGCAGGAGTGAACTTGGAATACTGTATCTGTCAGAACATAACGAGGAGGTCATCACCAAACTCATCAGGAAAAATGACCTTATTTTTGAAGAACTTTTTGTCGCCGGACCGCATGTGTTCATATGCCGGAAACATCCGCTGGCATCAAATAAATCCGTTACTATAGAGGAATTGCAGGCATACCCGTATCTGGTGTATGAACAGGGAGACAGAAATTCATTCTATTTCTCGGAAGAGTTCTTAAGTGTGCTTGACTTTCCAAAGATAATCCAGGTAAGGGACAGAGCCACATTGTTCAGTCTTGTAATAGGACTTAACGGTTTTACAGTCAGCTCCGGTGTAATAGATGATAAATTAAACAGCCCGGATATAATTGCAAAGCCTCTTGAAACAGATGATTATATGAGAATAGGCCTTGTAAGGCGTAAAGAGGCTATACTGAGCCGGTATGCCTGCTATTACATGGAATCAATTAAGCGATATATACCATAGAAGATAATTGCACAAGAAAGATATCCTCATTACCGTATTGCCGGTAGTGGGGATATTTTTTAAATAAAAGTGTTGACAGCAAACAATAATGATGTATAATGAACATATGAACAGATGAACATATGTTGATACGAAAGCAAAATCAACGTAAGTTCCGGAAAGGAGGACATATGCAGGCAGAAGTGAATGAGGAACAGACAGAGATTGAAGATATTGCCAGACGTGTGACGGATAACCAGCCTGCGGAGGAAGTGCTGTACGATCTTGCAGAACTTTTTAAAGTGTTCGGAGATTCTACGAGAATACGAATTCTGTACGCACTTGTGGAAAGTGAACTTTGCGTCGGAGATCTTGCGCAGATTCTTGGAATGGGACAGTCGGCGGTAAGCCATCAGCTTAAGATACTTAAGGATGCGAAGCTGGTAAGATACAGGAGAGAAGGAAAGAGCGTGATATACGCCCTTGATGATGAACATGTAAGAAATATACTTAACATGGGAATGGAACATGTTGAAGAATAATTAATTTATTAAAAGGAGATTTGATATTATGAAGAAAACATACGGTGTAGAAGTTGATTGTGCTAACTGCGCAGCCAAGATGGAAGAAGCAGTTAAGGCTACGGCAGGAGTTAAGGATGCAGCATTGAGTTTTATGACACTGAAACTTAAAGTTGAATTCGAGGATGGCGCTGATGTGGATGCGGTAATGAAAGAAGCATACAAGAACTGTAAGAAAGTTGAGGATGATTGCGAAATCTTCCTGTAATCCTTTATAGAAAAAGAGGTATGTGATATGACAGCAAAACAGAAAAAGGTATTATACCGAATAATAATATCGGCGGTTCTGCTTGCGGCGATATGGATTGTATCCGAATTTGCCGATATGCCATGGTGGCTTGAAGGAATATTATATCTGATACCATATTTTGTTATTGGATACGATATCTTAAGAAAAGCAGTAAAAGGAATCTTAAAAGGTCAGGTTTTCGACGAAAATTTCCTTATGGCTATAGCAACGATTGGAGCCATAGGATTGAAAGAATTCAGGGAAGGCGTTGCCGTTATGCTTTTCTATCAGGTAGGTGAACTTTTCCAGTCCTGCGCCGTTGGAAAGAGCAGAAAAAATATCGCTGCCCTGATGGATATCAGACCTGACTATGCTAATGTCATGGTTGACGGTAATCTTGAGAAAGTCGATCCTGATGATGTGGAAATAGGAACGGAAATCATAGTAAACCCGGGTGAGAAGGTTCCTATTGACGGTGTGGTTACCGATGGCAGTTCGACACTAAATACAAGCGCCCTTACGGGAGAGAGCGTGCCTCGTGAAATCGCATGCGGAGATGAAATCATAAGTGGCTGCATAAATCTCACGGGCGTTATTAAGGTAAGGACGACCAAGGAATTCGGTGAGTCAACCGTTTCAAAGATTCTTGACATGGTTGAGAATTCGAGCATGAAGAAATCACGGTCTGAGAACTTCATAACAAGATTTGCTAAATATTACACACCAATAGTATGTTACAGTGCGCTTGCACTGGCAATACTTCCGCCGCTTGTATCCCTTATTATCGGGGTTTCGCCTGAATGGCAGAAGTGGGTTATCAGGGCACTTACATTCCTGGTAATAAGCTGTCCTTGTGCGCTTGTTATATCCATTCCTCTTAGTTTCTTTGGCGGAATCGGATGTGCATCAACCAACGGAATACTGGTTAAGGGTTCCAATTACCTTGAAGCACTTGCTTCAACAGGATATGTAGTATTTGATAAAACAGGCACGCTTACCAAAGGAGTGTTTGAAGTAAACGGTGTTTTTGCGGAAAACGGATTTGACAGCCATGAGCTTCTTGAGTATGCGGCATATGCGGAGAATGCGTCAAGCCATCCGATAAGCTTAAGCCTTAAGAATGCATACGGTAATAAAATCGATGCAAATAAGGTAAGCGGTATAGAAGAAATTGCCGGACACGGAGTAAGTGCCGTTGTGGACGGCCACAAGGTATATGCCGGTAATCTTAAATTAATGAATAAAATAGGCGTTCAAGTTGTCAATGAACATAATGACGGTACTATAGTTTATGTTGCTGTAGATGACAAATATGCCGGATGTATCGTGATTTCGGATGTAATCAAACCGACAACGAAACAGGCAATAGAGGGTCTTAAGAACCAGAATATAAAGACAGTAATGCTTACAGGAGACTCCAAAGCTGCGGCCGACAGAGTAGCAGCGGAAATAGGCATTGATATTGTAAAGAGCGAGCTTCTTCCTGCGGATAAAGTTGCAGAGGTTGAGAAGCTTATTGAAAACAAGAACCCGAAGGAAAAAGTTGCTTTTGCAGGTGATGGTATTAATGATGCACCGGTGCTGTCGAGAGCCGATATAGGTATAGCGATGGGAGCACTCGGATCGGATGCGGCAATAGAGGCGGCAGATGTTGTACTTATGGATGATGACCCGTCCAAAATATCGCTCGCAATGAGAATTGCAATCAAGACATTGAGGATCGTTAAAGAAAATATAGTATTTGCACTTGCCATAAAGCTTGTGTGCCTTGTTCTTGGTGCACTCGGAATTGCCAATATGTGGATTGCCATATTTGCTGATGTAGGAGTTATGGTCATTGCAGTAGTCAATGCAACGAGAGCATTAAGATTAAATAAACAGAAGTAAAAAAGGGGCGTGTGAAAAAAGAGGTGGCCATTAGGTGGACTCACTAAGGGATTTTTTACCCTTTAAAAATTCGGCATAACTTACAGTATTGTAGGTTATGCCGTTTTTGTTTTCTCTGTCGGGATGTCAACTGCACCAATAAAGTTCCAATGGATGCAGATTGTCTGTTTCTTGGTTCTTGTTCCCGGCACCTTTTCAGGCTTGTAAACATCAATTCTCTCAACAAAACTGCGAATAATCTCGCCAGTGATTTCAGTAATATCGGTGTACTTTCGTACCACTTTGAGAAATGAGTCTACATTCAAGGATTGCTCTTTTACCTGGTCTATGAAAGACTTTAGCTCATTTTTGCGCTTAAGTAATTCTTTCTGTTCTGCCTCATAGGTTTCAGTCATCTTCATAAATCGTTCATCAGAAATCTTGCCATCAATGTTATCCTCATAAAGCCTTTTAATAATGGTATCAAGCTTTGTGATTCTTGTAGTTGCCTGCTCAAGTTCCTTGTGGCTGTTACGAAGTTGTTGGTTCAGTTCCTTTTCGCTTTGCTTAGTTACAAGCTCTACGAACTCATCTTCATGTTCACGGGCATAAGCAGTAGACGCTTTCATCTGAAAGATAACTGCCGGGTGCAGTTAGTGTTGTAGCAGTAACATCTCCATCGGGTCGTTTCATGTACTTATCAAGTACAGTCTGAAGTTCCTTGTTGCGTTCGTTGACATCAGTTCCATGAATTGCTTTTCCGGTCAAAGTTAGAAACTTACCTGTGACATCAGGGGAATAAACCTCCACATGAGTATTGCGATTGTTGATGTAATATTTCTCTGTGTCATAGCTGAAACCATCTGCAAGAACAAAGATGTGAATACCATTGCCGGACGGACTTAACTCCGTATAGGAATCAAAGGTATCCATGATATCCTGACCACGTTCATCAAGCTTGCCGTTAGCAACACAGTCATCCACATCTACAAGCCTTAATGGTTCAAAGCAACCAATGCAAATACCTACATATCCACCTTTAGAAAATGCATTTACAGTTTCTTCAAAAGATGAGTAATGCTGAGGATTTGTTGCATCGGCTCTTTTTCCATTAAGCTGATATGGTATCTTGTCCGGCTTTGCCTTTCCCGATTTCATCTCAAGTTTCCACAAGCAGAACTTTCCGTGTTCCTGCATGAACTTGGGTATTGTGGAGTAATCAAACTCCATGTCTGATTTTTGATTTTTCTTATCCATACATCTGTATGACCTCCTTCCTTGAGGACTTTTTCTGTCCTTCTATCTGTTAGCCTTGAGAGAAGATGAAAAAGGACGCTTTTTAAAAAAAAGATAAAAAATATCCCAAGATCAGATGAGGTAATCTTGGGGAGTAGAAAAATTCATAAATATATGATATAATAACGCTATATTGTTGAAACATTTGAGTAAAGAAGATGCAACATGGGATTTCCAGAAGAAATTAAAAGAATAAGACAACGATGTTTTCTGACGCAGCAAGATTTTGCCAAAGAAGTACAGGTGGCATTTTCTACTGTGAATAGATGGGAAGGTGGTGTTTGAGTTATAATAGGACCAAGTTAGATGAAACCCAGTAAAATCAAGGGGT
>ENA-ORND01001976-ORND01001976.1-human-gut-metagenome-genome-assembly--contig:-NODE-1976-length-13063-cov-4.016759_pt1 | contig 13063 bp, 15 predicted proteins | sample MGYA00242111_ERZ509014 | MGnify/ENA primary metagenome ERZ509014 (study PRJEB26280, sample SAMEA2338694) | human gut metagenome | biome: human gut; feature: human-associated habitat; material: faeces... | reverse complement strand
ATCGCGAAAAGTGTGTCGGCTGCGGCGCGTGTGTTGACGCCTGCCCGAAGAAGATCGTCAAGCTCGTTCCTTACGATCAGCACGTTCTCGTCGCATGCTCCAGCTGCGATAAGGGAGCTGCCGTTATGAAGGTCTGCGACGAGGGCTGCATCGGCTGCATGAAATGCGTGAAGACCTGCGAGCACGACGCGGTGCATGTCGAAGGAAACCTCGCTTCCATCGACTATGAAAAATGCGTCGGCTGCGGCGCGTGCGCACAGGCCTGCCCGACCGGTGCGCTCCACGATCTTATCGCGAATGTAGAAGCGAAGGCTTGCTGAATTTTTTGATGGCGGTACAACCCCCATCTCTGCAATGCGGAGATGGGGGTTCTTCCTTCCCTACGGAAATTCTGCGGGTTTTCTCTCGTTGCAAAATCAGGGAAAATGGCGTATGATAGGGAAAAAGGACGGAAAGGGCGGGGCGGTATGAAACGAACCGACGAACAATTGCAGGAGCTTTTGCTGCGGGAGCTCTCGAAGGCCGGGCGGCTGCGGCGCAAGCAGCTCATTGAGGCAGGCATTGCGGCGCTTGGCATGGAGCGGGGCGCAGATGCGGACCTGAGCCCCGGTGCGCCGCTGACGATGATGAAGAGTCGGCTCGGTATGGTATTGACGGGGCTTATCCACGCGGGCTCTATCCGTGAGGACGAGGCAGGCTATTTGCAGCTCGAGCGGGCGCAGGATATCGAATTTGCACCGGCGGCGATCCGCGCGTTTATCATCCGGACGCTGGAGAAAAGGGGGCTGCTCGGCAAGCAGGAGCTCTACCGGCTGGCAGAAATCCATTTCGGGACCGACAGAACCGCGACGAAGCAGGACGACAATGCCCTGCGAAGCGTCATGGGCAGGTGCCTTGTCGAGATGGAAAAGGAGCGCGCCGTCGTGAAAACCACGCGGGGCTACCGGCCGGGCGCACCCGGCGACTATCCGGCGACGGAGCTCGGCGGGTATCTTCGGCAGGCGGCCGAGGGCGGGGATTTAAAACGCTGCTTCCTGGAGGCCATCCACACAAAGGGCGGCGAATGGTTCGAGAGCTACTGCGTGCGGCTTTTGCGGGCGTATTATTTATCGGAGGGCAAGCTTGTCGACGAGGGGTTCGTCACGGGCGGCTCGGACGACGGCGGCATTGACGGCGTGATCCACACGACGGACGATCTCGGCTACCGGGAGACCGTGCTCATGCAGATGAAAAACCGCCATGCAGTCATGACGGCGAAGGATGTGCGCGAATTTTACGGCGCAATGTGCGCGGAAAACGGTTCGCGCGGCATTTTCATCACGCTCTCCAGCTTCCACCCCGAGGCGCAGAAGCTTTTAGACAAGGTCGATAATCTCACGGGCGTGAACGGCGATAAGCTCTTTGAAATCGCAAGGCGCTGCAAGCTGGGACTGCTCGAAAAGAACGGCAGGCTCTGCATCGACGAGGAGCTGCTGCTCAATACGTAAAATGACGAAATAGAATGAGAAAAAGGGAAGGCTTAAAGCCCTCCCTTTTTGCGCGCAGTCGAGGTGCAGCTTCTTAATCAAAAAAGCGTCAGCTTTTTTGATTACCGTGTCAGGAAGAACATGAGGGCGAAGAGGAGCGTGATGACCCAGGTGCCGGCATTGACTTCCTTGATCTTGCCGGTGAAGAGCTTGATGAAGACGTAGGAGATGAGGCCGAAGGCGATGCCGTAGGAGATGTTGTAGGTCAGCGGCATGAACGCGACGGTCATGAAGCCGGGAACGGCGGATGCAGGATCGTCCCAGTCGATGGAGCGGACGTTCGACATCATCAGAACGCCGACGTAGATGAGAGCCGCGGCGCAGGCGTAGGTCGGGATGAGCTGCGCGACAGGCGCGAGGAACATCGCGATAAAGAACAGCGCGGCGGTTGCCATGGAAGCAAGACCCGTGCGGCCGCCTTCCGCGACGCCCGCAGAGGACTCGACGAAGGTGGTGACGGTGGACGTGCCGCAGACAGAGCCGCAGCAGGTCGCAATCGCGTCAGCCAGCATGGCCTTGTCCATGTTGGGAACGTTGCCGTCTTTGGTCAGCATGTTGCCCGCGGCGCAGGCGCCATAGAGCGTGCCGAGGGTGTCAAACATATCGACCATGCAGAATGCAAGCATCGTGGTGAGGAACATGACGATGAAGTTGCTCATGCCGTGCTCCGCAATGTACGGGGAGAAGTCAAAGCCTTCCGTGAAGACCTTGCCGAATGCCTGCGTACCAAACTCTTTGAATGCGCCAAAGAAATCGGAGGTCAGGTTGGGCGCAACAGCCGTAGCGTAGAAGTCGGGAACCGTAATGAGGCCGATGGCATAATACGCGACTGCGCCGCCGAGCATGCCCCAGAGGACTGCACCCTTGACCTTCTTCTTGGACATTGCGCCGATGGCAAACACAGCGATGACCGTCAGCAGCATCGGGAAGATAGAAGCCCAGGTCGCCGAGCCGGAGAAGACGTTGAAGGAGGCGAGGTTCACGAGCGTTGCGCCGTCGTCGACGACGATGCCCGCGTTCTGGAGGCCGATGAAGGCGATGAACAGGCCGATACCGGCGGAGATGGCCGTCTTGACGGCTGCCGGGATGGCATCGAAGATCATCTTGCGAAGGCCGGTGACGGTAAGCAGAACGAAGACGATGCCGTCAACGAGGACGAGCACGAGACCGTTCGCGTAGCTCAGGCCGAAGGTGAAGCAGACGGTGTAGACAAAAAATGCGTTCAGACCCATGCCGGAGGCCTGCGCCAGAGGGAGGTTCGCGAGAAGACCGATCAGAACCGTGCCGATGACGGCGGAGATGGCGGTTGCGATGTAGATCGCGCCGTAGCTCACGGTGCCGAGGCTTGCGAACATGCCGGCATTGACCATCAGAATGTAGGCCATTGCCATGAAGGTGGTCACACCAGCCATAATCTCGGTGCGCACGGTCGAGCCGTGTTCCTTCACTTTAAAGTAGTTGCTCATGGGGTATTCCTTCCTTTCTTTCACGCGGCGAGGACCCTGTGTCATCGCCATTCCGCCCTTATTATAGGAAAGAACCGGACAAAAGGCAAGGCGGGAGGATGGGACGAAATCAACAAAAAAGCAAACAAATATTTTGAGAGACTCACCAATTTTTAGCTTGTTTTCGACAAACAGGATCAGCGTACGAAGATGGCGAAATGATGGAACAAACTGGGGCAAAAAACGGACAGGGGAAGCGCTTGGCGGCGGAAAAGAATTGACTTTCCGGGGCTCGGCAGATATAATAATCGAGTGAGACTGCGTCAGCTGACGCAAAAGAAAATGCGAGGAGAGATACGCATGACATATCCGATGACCATTGCGGGACTCAGGCGCGAGCTGCCGCTTTGCAAGGTAGCGGACGATTTCTACATCGGCGCATTCATCATGTTCGGCGACGCGGAGATTACCGTGGCCTGCGCGAAAGAGCTTCTGGCGCGCGCGCCGAAGGAGTATGACTATCTGCTGACGGCTGAGGCCAAGAGCATTCCGCTGATTCATGAGATGGCGCGTCAGTCCGGCGCGAGCGAGTATTTTGTCGCGCGCAAGGGCATGAAGGTCTATCTGATGAACCCGATTCATGTGCAGGTGCGCTCGATTACGACGCAGCACGATCAGGACCTCTACCTGTCGGGCGAGGACGCGGCAAAGATGAAGGGCAAGAAGGTTCTCATCGTCGACGACGTGATTTCTACCGGTGAGAGCCTGCACGCGCTGGAAGAATTGGTCCATCAGGCGGGCGGCGAGGTCGCCGGACGCATGGCGGTTCTTGCTGAGGGCGACGCGCAGAAGCGGGAGGATATTGTATATCTGGAAAAGCTCCCTACCTTCAACGCCGATGGAACGGTCAAGGGCTGAAGTTACAGAACAGAAACGCACTGTGGATGATCTCCGCAGTGCGTTTTTTGATGCTGCTCAGAGGATGCTCACGATTCCGGCGGAAATGGCCGCGACAGCGGCAAAAAGCGGGATACCGCGCACAAACGAGCCGATATGCTTTTGCGGGTCCTGATACGGCGCTTTTTCCGGCAGAAAGGAGAAGCGGATGCGCTTCGTGTTCCGCCACCAGAGAAGATCGATCACGACAAGGTCAAAAAGGCCGAGTCCTTCGCCCAGCGCGAGAAAATAGAAGAAGGCCGCGCGGTAGCTGGTGAGTCCAAGCACGGTTTTGAAGACCAGACCGAGGACAGAAAAGACAACGGTAAACAAAAGCAGATTGCTCAATAAAATCGCGGGAAGGCTTTTTTCCTTCGGAAGATACGGCGAAAGCTCCGGGCGATGCCGGACGATGCGCTGCACATCCTCCGGATACGAGCGCAGGCCGAGAAGATTTTTCCGGTCGCCGCCGGTACCAAGGACGCACATGCCCCGGTAGAAAAAACAGAACACGAGAATCGTGATGTATTTCATAGGACCTCCTTAGAAGCTGGCTTTTCCGGATAGCGGATGAGATCGTACAGCTTCCCAAATGCGCCAACGTCGCGCGTCCCGGCAAGCTCCATGCCAAGATGTTGGTATTTTTCGCATTTGGACATCGCGTCCGTCTCTAAAATGACCGGCACGCCGAGGCGCTCCCCCTCCTGATAGGCCATGTCTAGGGTGTATCTGAGAACTCCCAACGAACCCGGACAGCGGACCTTTTCACGCTGCGCTGCACCATTTTTCCTTGAAATACGTCAGTATTCCTGCGAAAAAATGTCTTGCTCAGCGCAAAAATTCCTCGCTGCCGGTCACATTGGGAGTTTTCAGATACACCCTAGGAGCTTTCGCATGTAGCCCTGATGCTGGTATGCCTCCGGAACGCAGAGCATGCCGACAAAAATATACGGCGCTTTCCGCTTGTCGTATTGGTCGCGAAGGCTCGCGCCGCCCTGTTTCATCGCGCGGGCAAAGCGCAGGAGCTCTGCGAGCGTCATGGAGCGGAACACGCCCTGAAGCAGGGGAAGAAACGCCGACGGGCGAATTTTCTGGCCGGGGAGCTTGTAGGCGATGAAGCCCTCATAGCAGGGACTTGTGGCGGAAAGAAGGCCAGCTTGCAGCATGGCGCGGGCAAAGCCGCAGATGTAGACGGCGGTCCTGTCGCGGTCTTTAAAGGCGGAGGCAAGACCTTTTTCTTCGCCGTAGTTATAGTAGCCGAACGCGTGGCCGATGGATTCTATGTATCGGTCTTCCAGCGAGTGAACAAGCATAGATGGTCGCCTTGGAGTTATTTGCAGCCGTTTTCCTGCGAGAAAACAGGCGGCCAGTAGGAAAGCGGCTTCGCGCCGAGCTTTAGTTTAAAGTCGCAGAAATCGTCTTCAAAGCACGTGCGCGACCGGCAGAGCGGCGCGCCGAGCATGCCGAACATCACGTAATCGAGGTTGCAGAGGTAGGGCATGTAGGCCTCATACCCGTACTGCTTCGCAAAATTGGAAAGCGGACAGACGAGGTTATGATAGCTGAAATCAAAGCCCGGCTCGGGCGGGACCTGCGTCTTCGTTTCAAAGCTTCCGGGATTGACTTTCGCGTTTGCGGCATTCTGCGCGTCCTTTTTGCGGAACATTTTGTTGAGTAAACCCGGATTTCGGAACAGTTTTCCCATAAGCGCCTTGGCAATCGGCGGCGTTTTCTGCATGCGGCGCTCGTAGGCAAGCGTCATAAGACGGCCGATCTCCTCCAGTGAGCAGCCAAAGCGCTTGAGATACTCTCCCATTGCGACGAGCATGTAGGCCTGCGTGAGATTTTTTGTGCCGCTTGCCTTGTCGCCGCCGATGTAGGGAAAGCGCCCCAGCATGTCGTGCTCGTAGATGCGCCAGATTTCCTCAAAGGCAGTCTCATAGGGCTGCTTTGTGATGCGTTCCAATTCCAGGCGGACAAGCGAAAGAAAGCCGCGCATGGTCTTTTTCAGCTTGCCGCTCGATTTCTGATAGTATTCGTGCATGGTTATGCTCCTTCCTGCTGCAAGACGACAATGCGGTTAGAGATGCTCCGCACGGCGGGGATTTTATCAAGCAGTTTATAGATCGGAACGAAGACCGCCATGCCTTCGGTTAAGCCGTGCTCCTCCATGAAGCGGAAGTCGGGAAGAAGTGCGGCGAGCGTTTCCCCATCCTTCACGCCCCAGGTAAAGTGCGCACCGCTGGCCGCGATGGACTTTTCCTGAAAGCGGCGGACGACCATGGGGTTCATCGTCTCGACAAAGACAGTCGCGTCTTGGAAGCGGCCCGAAATGACGCGGAAGATTTGCTGTACGTCTGTCTGCGCCAGATACATGGTAAGGCCTTCAATGATGATGAGCGCAGGCGCGTTTGTTTCGGCGATTTTTGCGCCCCAGTCGTCCATGGCCGACATGGCGAGCTGCGAGATGGTTTTGTTCTTTTCAGGTAAAAGCTTTTCCCGTACGGCCATCGTCTCGGGCAGATCGAGGTTATACCAGTGAGAAAAGCCTGTCATCCGGTAGCAGCGGGTATCCAGACCACACGCGATGTTCACAACTACCGCGCCGGGGTGCGATGCGAGGAAAGCCTTTGTGAGCTTGTCGAGAACAATCGTGCGGGCAATAACGCCGCTTCGCATGGCCTTGTCTCGTTTGGCGATGGAAAAATCGTAGTCGAGCTTCGACACAAGCGCTTCGGCAGCTTCGTCGTGAATCGCGCCGCGCGTCCGGCTCTCTTCGGCGCGGGCATAGAGCGTTTGGAGCATCGTCTCCGGCACGCCGGAGAGCGAAATACGGTCAGGCATGGGTCACTTCCTCCTTCTTTTTGCAGACGAACCACGCGATGGATTTTAAATTTCCGAGGCGGACGGTTTCATACAAACTCTGGAGCCGGGTCCGAAGCGAGGGCATGGTTTCATAGGGCGGGGTAAAAAATTTCGCGGGCTCATAGACATGGCGGATGAACCAGTCGGTGCGCCGATGCTCGCCGGAAATATAGAAACAGCCGCAGAATATGCCGCCGGGCTTTAAAACGCGGAGGGTTTCGCGGTAGGCGGCCTGTTTATCCGGGAAGGCATGAAAGCCGTTGAGTGAGAGAACGATGTCAAAGCTCTCGTCCGCAAACGGCAATGCGCCAACGTCACCTTGACCGAACGTGACGTTGGAAAGAGACAGATGCGAAGCCTTTTCGCGCGCCTGCGCCATCATGTCGGGCGAGTAATCAAGGCACGTGACGCGCGCGTTCGGAAGCGTTTTATAAAGCGGCATCGTCAGAATGCCCGTGCCGACCGGAATCTCGAGAAGCGAGCCGGAAAAATCCTCCGGAATGCCGGACAGGGCATCCGCCAGATACGCGTCACATTCTTTCTTGTTCATTGCCCACACGAGGCGGCAGACAGCCTTTCCCGGAAGGGTAGAACAGGTGATCATGCCGTCATAAAATTGGTTGCTGCCTGTCAGGCGATAGGCGCTTTGAATGGCTTCTTTTCGTTCCATGGTGGGGTTTCCTTCGCGTGTCAGAAATTGCAGTTTCTAGTTAGAGATAACTAACCAAAGCTGCTTGAAAATGCCGCGCACGGGCGGCAACTTTCAACAACTATATTATAGCATCATGCGCGAATGTTTGCAAGACAGCGCATGGATTTTTGAGAAAAAATGGGCAAAATGAGAGATCGCACGGTTTTTCGCTTGCAAAAGACGGAAGAATCTGGTACGATAGTGTAAATAATATTTACGGGAGGGACGCGCATGACGCTTGGACAAAAGCTTCGGCAGACAAGGCTTTCCAAGGGCCTCAGCCAGAGTCAGGTGGCGGGGGACTGCGTGACGCGGAACATGCTTTCGCAGATCGAAAACGATCAGGCGTCGCCCTCCATGCGCACGCTCGAGCATCTGGCGCAGGCGCTGGGTGTGAGCGTGGGGTGGCTGCTGTCAGACGAGCAGACGGACGCAGCGATGGAGCGGATGCGGCGGGCGCGGGCGCTGTTCCGGGAGAGGAAATATGAGGAATGCCTCGCGCTCTTTGCGCAGGACGCGCCGGGAGACGACGAGACGCTGCTGCTGTGCTCAATCGCGGCGGAAACGCTTGCCGGACAGATGCTTCTGGACGAGACTATTTCCCGGGCAAAGGAGCTTGCCGGGCGCGCGCTCGAGTGGAACCGGAAAAGCCTTTATGCAAGCGCGCAGGTGCAGACCGGAGCGCTCGATGTATTGGCCAGAATTGCGATTCTCGAAAAGAACCCGGACGAGGCCGTCGAGCGCTATAAAGCCTGTTATCTCGAGGGGCAGAACACCGTGCGGTACCATTTTACGATGGCGCGCTTTCACCTGCAGCAGGAGCACATTCAGGCGGCCGAGCGCGAAATCTGGTCGATTGCCGAGCTGCCGGAGGCGAGCCGGGCGGAATATTTGATTCTTCGCGGAAAAATCGCAGCAAAGCGCGAGCAGTATGAAAATGCTGCGCTCTATTTCCACCAGGCAGAGGAAATTCCGCTTGGAAGGATGCTCGAGCGAGAGCTCTACGAGGGACTGGAAATTTGCTGCCGGGAGCTGGGAGACTACCAGCAGGCGTATCTGTACGCGTCGAAGCAGCTTGCCATGCAAAAAGAACGGGAGAGGGAGGACGCGCTATGAAAAAGGGATGTTTGGTGTTCTGTGCGGCGGCGCTTCTGGCGCTGATGCTCGTTGGGTGCGGCAAAACGGCGCAGGAGGCCGCCGTACTGGAACCGGAGCCGGAGGTCATAGAAGCGACTGTGGTTCTGGCGGAGGAGACTTCATCGGTAGAACCCGAACCGGAAGAAATCCCGGAGCCCTTGCCGGAGGGGGCGGAAATTTTGCTGTTCGGCGCGAGGGTATCGACGCTGACGGATGGGAAGACGCTTTTTGTGGACTGCGCGCTGCTGGAGGAGTTCGCGGGGGTGGATATTGCTTCGGCGGACGATGCGGTGACGCTGGGGCTTGACGGGCAGGAGACGGTTGTTTCTCTTGTTCGGTCGGATGAATTGCATGCGGGCGATGGATTTTTGCAGGATGGGGCGGCGTATGTGCCGCTGGAGGCAATTCTGGAGCTTCCGGGCGTTGTGTCCGGCGAGGCGGAGGACGGAACGATGTATTTTGCGAGGAAGCTGACGTTAGATCCGCCCGCGGAAAACGTCAATGTGCCGGTCCTGATGTACCATGCGGTGAGCGACGATCTGTGGGGCTACTGGGATCTGTTCGTGAGCCCACAGACAATAGAAGAAGAGCTTCTCTATTTGCAGGAAAACGGATTTGATACGATTTGGTTCGAGGATCTGTCACACGTGGAAGACTACGAGAAGCCCGTGATTCTGACGTTTGACGACGGATACGACGACAATTACACCGAGCTTTTCCCGCTGCTGCAAAAATACAATGCCAAGGCGACGATTTTTGTCATTCCAAAAGCCATCGGCACGCCGCACAAGATGACGGCGGAGCAAATTTACGAGCTCTCACAGTCCGGCCTGGTGTCGATTCAGAGCCACACGTATTCGCATGGGAACCTCAGCACGATGGACGAGCAGACACTCATTTTTGAGATGGAGGAGAGCCAAAAGTATCTGGCTGCGCTCACGGGGCAGGTTCCCTATGCGGTGTGCTATCCGGAGGGGACGAGGAGCGAGCTCTCCATCGAGGTGGCCGGACGGTACTACGACTATGGGCTTCTCATGAACGGCCAGCTCTACAACACCTCGGACGATCCTCTGCGCGTCAAGCGGTTCTATGTGCCGCGCGGGTATGATCTGGGAAGCTTCCGTTGGAGCGTGCAGGAGGCCGGGACAAGTCGGAATTGGTAAAAGAAAACCGGAAGACGGAAGTCTTCCGGTTTTGCAGTGTGTTAAAAAACCTCGTAGAGTTTCGCCCCGCAGGGCGAAATAAAATGGAAATTCATTTTATCCGGCGGCTTTGCCGACCGGAAAAATACATATCGCCTCGCAAGTGTGGAATTTGTGCGCCAAAGGCGCACAAATTATGCGCGCAGTCGAGGCGCAGACCCTTCTGTCAAGAAAGCGTCAGCTTTTTTGACAGTCTCGAAAACCGGAAGACGGAAGTCTTCCGGTTTTGCATGTTATTGCAGGTTCAGGCGCTTACGGAGCATGAACCAGGTAAGGACGTACAGGATTGTGCCGATGATGAGGCTATAGCCCAGAACAGACAGGAACAGAAGATGCGCGGCGCGGGTGGGGCTCGACGCAAGGCTCGGCATGATCACGTCATTGACCGTGCGCGCGGAGAAGGCAAAGCCGAAGACGGTAACGATCTGCAAAACGGTCTGGATGACGAAGTAGAACACGACGGAAAGGAGCGTCTTGTGGGTCGCAAAGCTGTTGCCGATGGAGATGGGCGCGTAGAACAGGAGGCAGGCCGTAACCATCGAAACAATCAGCACGCCAAGGAGCTCAAGCATATAGAGAAGTCCGTTGACGGCGTAATAGCGGTTCATGGAGTCGAAGACATTCCGGACAAATTCCGGCAGTCCCGCAAACATACCGTTTTCATAGATGGCAAGCAGAATGGCCAGCGCGTCGACACAGAAGACGGCGACGAACCAGAGCATGGACACGAGAAGCTTTGCCCACAGAAGCTGATGAACACTCACGGGAAGCGTGAACATGAGGTAGCCCTCGTCGGTCATGAGGTTGTTGCGGAAGCGCACGACCATGAGGACGACGCTGAACACGGCGGTTCCAACCAGCGCGAGAACAAAGGCGAAGATGAGAAGCATGTTGAGAGATTCTGTGATGTTGGTGTGCGTATGCTGGACGACAGCGGTCGACATGCGCGTAAAGACGCTCAGAAGAAGCGTTAACAAAAACAGCGGGAGCATCATGCGGCCTGTGGCGCGAAGCTCGTATTTCATCAGTTTTCCCAGCATTTGAATACCTCCCGGAAAAGTTGGTCTACGGATTTTCCCTGCTGCTCGCGGATCGCCTCGCACGAATCGTGGAGCGCGATTTGGCCGCGGCTTAAAAAGACGACTTCGTCAAGAATCTGCTCCACGTCGCCAATCAGGTGCGTGCTGATGATGACAGCGGCCTCAGGATTATAGTTGGATAAGATGGTATGAAGAATGTAGTCGCGCGTCGCGGGGTCCACACCGCCGATCGGCTCGTCGAGAAGATACAGCTTCGCCTTGCGGCTCATGGCGAGAATCAGCTGCACCTTTTCCTTTGTGCCCTTGGACATCTGCTTTAAGACCTGATTGGGCGCGATCTGAAGCTGGGCGAGCATGGCCTCGGCGGCCGCGCGGTCGAAATCCTTATAAAAATCGCAGAAGAAGTCGAGCACCTGCGTGACCTTCATCCACTGGCTCAGCGCGATGCGCTCGGGAAGATAGGATAAAACGGCGTTTGTTTCGGGCGACGGCTTTTTCCCGTCGATCAGAATTTGCCCCTGCGTGGGCTGCAAAAGACCCGCGGCGAGCTTGATGAGCGTTGTTTTGCCGCTGCCGTTGGGGCCGAGCAGGCCGACGATGCGGCCGGGGTCGATGGCTAGATCGACGTGATCGAGCGCGGTAACGCCCGCGTAGGTCTTGGTCAGATTGTTACATTCCAGAATCGGCATGTTTGTTTTCCTCCTCACTTTCATTGAACGATTGCAGCAGAACGATCACATCGCCCACGCTGAAGCCGAGAGACTGCATGGCGCGCAGGAAATCTGCGACCTGCGTTCTGGCAAGCGCCTGCCGGGCGGATTTGATGTCCGCCTCGTTTTCGGTGACGTATTTTCCGGTTGCGCGCTGGGTGTAGATGAGCCCTTCGCGCTCGAGCTCACTGAACGCGCGCTGGACGGTGTTGGGGTTGATACCGGCCTCGGCGGCAAGCTCTCGCACGGACGGCAGCTTTTCGCCGGGGAGATACCTTCCCGTAACGATGCGGCGCTTGAGCGTGTCCATGAGCTGGGCGTAGATGGGCAGATGGTCTTGAAATTCCCAGGACATATCGTACCTCCTGTGTTACTGTATTACGTTGATAATACAGTAACACAGCGATACAGATTTGTCAAGCGTCTTCGGAAAATATTTTTGAATTGCGCAGGTGGCGAAGCGGCGGGAGATATGGTATACTGGAACAGAACACGGGAGGCACGGTTATCGGATAGGAGAAGCATATGAAAAAACGGCTTGTCTGGATTGGCGGGATTCTGCTGGCGCTGCTGCTTGCGGCGTATCTGATTGTACCGAACTGGATTCTGGCGAAGCCCCGCGAGGCGTTGATCGAGTCCGTCCGGCAGGAGCTGGCGGCCGATTGGCAGAGCGAGGCAGTTGCTTTCGTTGGAGAGGGCGTATACAGCGGCGAGACGGTTTTGTGGTTCACGATCGAAATGCCGGAAAAAACGCAGTACAAGGCCGCCGTCTGCCGCATGCTGGGGAACGGACGGTACCGGCTGACAAAAATAGAAAATCCGAGTACGTATTGCTCGGATATTGTTTCTTATCTTGCGGTATACTTGGTCAACAACCCGGACTGCCGCACAATCATCACAAAAGGCAGCACTTCCGACAGGGAGATCAGAATCGACCTCACGCCGGAGGAGCTACCGTATGTATATATTGCTGACCCGCCGGTTTCATCGAGTACGACCGGGTTTTATGATGCGGCGGGAGCGGAAATGCAGTTCCGATAACGAGGGACAGAATGAAAAAATGCCGGGAGGTGGGCGTATGTACGCGAAACGAAAAGCAAAAAGTGACCGCGAGCGGTTTTTAGAGGCATTTAAAAAGAAGGTCGGCTGCGCGCCGGAGGTCTATGTGCGGCGGAAGCTGGCTTCCGGCATGAACGAGGAAGAGCTTTCAAAGCTCTATGACATGCTGGCGATCGAAATTGCGCGAAGATCGTCGTGTACGGCCATTCGCTATGGGGAAGTTTTAAAAACGCCGGAGCCGAAGGAGCGGTGCATGCAGAAGGCGGCGAACTTCCGTGTACCGGTGTGCGAGAAGTGCGGGGCAAATATGGTGCTTCGCACGGGGCAGTCGGGCGCGCGGAAGGGGCAACGGTTCTGGGGCTGCTCTAACTATCCGGCGTGCAGGTTTACGAAAAATTTTGAAGAGAAGAAGCTATGAAAAATCTCAAACTGACGATTTCCTATGACGGCTC
>ENA-ORND01001974-ORND01001974.1-human-gut-metagenome-genome-assembly--contig:-NODE-1974-length-13069-cov-3.654372_pt1 | contig 13069 bp, 9 predicted proteins | sample MGYA00242111_ERZ509014 | MGnify/ENA primary metagenome ERZ509014 (study PRJEB26280, sample SAMEA2338694) | human gut metagenome | biome: human gut; feature: human-associated habitat; material: faeces... | reverse complement strand
AGCCGAAGCAGGGGCTGCGGTGTTCTTTGCAGCGGCCACGTCGGAGCTGAAGACAGCGGACGGGGTCGAGCTTGCGGCACCGGTGGCACCGTTCAGGGTGCTGCGCAGGCCTTCGGGGATCTTGTTGTCAAAGCCGGTGGCAACGACGGTCACGCGCATCTCGTCTTCGAGATCATCGTCGCACGCTGCGCCGAAGATGATGTTCGCGTCGGGGTTCGCAGCCTCCATGACGATGTTCGCAGCGGTTTCCACATCGTCGAGTCCGAGCTCAGAAGAGCCCGTGATGTTGATGAGAACACCTGTCGCGCCGTTGATGGACGTTTCGAGCAGCGGGCTCGAGACAGCGGCCATCGCGGCCTGCTCTGCCTTGTCGCGGCCGGAAGCCGTGCCAACGCCCATGTGCGCGTGGCCCGCGTCCTTCATGATGGCGGAAACGTCTGCAAAGTCGAGGTTGATGATCACGTGCTCGGAGTATGCAACCAGCTCGGAGATGGAGCTGACAGCCTGCTTCAAAACGTCGTCCGCGATACCGAAGGCGTTGGCAAAGGTGATCTTCTGGTCCGTGACAAATTTCAGGCGGTCGTTCGGGATGATGATCAGGGAGTCTACCTTATCGGAAAGGTTCGCAATGCCGCCCTCGGCCTGCCGCATCCGGTTCGCGCCTTCAAACTTGAAAGGCTTCGTCACAACGCCGACCGTCAAAATGCCCTTGTCGTGCGCCAGCTGCGCAATAATGGGAGCCGCGCCCGTTCCGGTGCCGCCGCCCATACCGGCGGTGATGAAGACCATGTCGGTGTCTTCCAGCACCTGCGCGATGGCATTCTTGGATTCCTCGGCAGACTTCTGGCCGATTTCGGGCTTGGAGCCTGCGCCCATGCCGCCGGTCAGCTTTTCGCCGATCTGGATCTTGTTCTTGCAGGTCGACTTGTTCAGATCCTGCTTATCGGTATTGATTGCGACAAACTCAACGCCCTGTACGCCGGACGCAATCATTCTGTTGATAACGTTATTGCCGGCGCCGCCGACGCCGATGACTTTAATCTTAACAACCTTTTCTGTTAAATCTGCCATTTGTCTTCCTCCTATGTAGAAACCAGCTGTTTTCCGGCTCATTGCATACTTCAAGATTTTATCCAGTCTATTCTATCTCGAAAACCGGCTGCGGTCAATAGAAATCGCGCAAAAAAGAAGGATTTTCTGTCGAAGACAGCCCTCAAATCGCGCCGTCAGGCCTTCGGATGGAATTTTGCGCGGTTCGCTTCGCTGAGTGTCAGGTCGATCGTGCCCGCCTGGAAGTCGCTGAGCTGCTCTAAAATTGCCTGCAAATACTGCACCTTATAGGCAAGGCGGTCGCTGCTGCCGAGGTCAATTTCATACCGGTCGTCATACTGCACGACCATATCATATTCCTTTTCCACGTTCACGCTCGCCACATGCTCTAAGATCCCCGTCCCGTCGAGCTCGGAGAAAAGCGTCAGTACCGCGTCCAGCGTCGTCTGGTTGACAGCCGTGACGGTCTGACCGGCGGTCGGGTTATTGAGCGTCACGCCGATGATCTGCGGATACTCCTCCATAATCGACGCGTCGATGCGCTCGAGCGCCTTTCCCGAGGGGCTGATGAGCCAGACGGTGTTCGTATCCGTCTGCGCGGCGAAGACGAGCTGGCTTTCCTTCACGGAGATGACCACCGTATCAGGAAGCACGCGCCCCACGCTCACCTGATCGACATACGGAAGCGCCGCCTTGACGTTTCCCGCCACACGCGCGCGGCTCACGGTGAGTAAGTTGTCTCCAAGCTCAAGGCCGGAGGCCTCCATGATCTTATCTGAGGAATAAATTGTGTTCCCCTGCACCTCGACGCGCCCGACCTTGAAGAAAATCGCAACGCCAAATACCACCGCCGCGACGACCGCCGCCATGATAAGAAGCTTTGCGCCCATACCGCTGCCGGTGCTTACCGGGCGGCGCTGTGCCGATGGACGGCGCGCAGGCGCGCGGGATTTGTTCGTTCGTTTCATAGTTTCCTATCTCCTGAAGAGGCAAACCGTTTTCGCGCGTTCTTGCAAAGCACGCGGTCATTATTACGTATTATACACGAAAGGCGCTGGAATATCTACACTTTTTATGGCAGCGCCGAGATTTTTCAGATTCTGTTCCGGCTTTTCATAGCCGCGCAGCAGATGACACAGTCCTGTCAGCTCGCTCTCGCCCTCTGCCATCATGGATGCCGTCAGCAATGCCGCTGCCCCGCGCAGATCCGCCAGTAAGCCGGCCGTAATCAGGGCCGCCGCGCCGCGCAGGTCTTCGGCACGCAGCATCGCGCCATGAAGATGGGCTACGCCCCGCACGCGCGCCGTTTTTCCCGAAAGCACGATATCCGCCCCGAGCTTTTGCAGCTCCGGCACATGCAGAAAGCGCCGTTCAAACACAGTTTCCTGAAACACGCTCTCCCCCTTTGCCCGCAGAACTGCCGCCATCAGAATCGCCTGCGCGTCGGTCGGAAAGCCCGGATAGGGCGCGGTCGTGACGGGAGAGACAGCGGTGAGCTTCCCGCTGCTTTTGAGCGCAATCTCGCTTCCGTCGCAGTTGATCTCGCAGCCCGCTTCGCGCAATCGCTCAATCACAGGCGCAAGCAGCCGCCCATCGCACCTTTGCAGTTCGACCTCGCCGCCGCATCCCGCTGCCATGCAGAGATACGTCGCGGTCTCAATACGGTCCGGTAGGATCGTATACGTCGCGCCGTGGAGCTTTTTGACTCCGCGGATGGTGATATCGCCCGACCCTGCGCCCCGGATATCTGCGCCCGCCGCTCGGAGAAACCCGATCAGGTCGGTGATTTCCGGCTCTCGCGCCGCGCCGTGAAGCGTGACGGTTCCACTTCCCAATGCGCAGGCCAGAAGCAGATTTTCCGTCGCGCCAACGCTTGGGATCGACAGAAAAATATCTCCATCCCGCCGCTCGCGCCACGCGGCCTGCAAAATCCCCTTCTCAAAGCGAAACCTTGCGCCGAGCTTTGCGAGCGACTTTACATGCAGATCGATCGGCCGCTCTCCCAGCGGGCACCCGCCCGGAAGCGCCAGCTCCGCTTTTCCGCACCTTGCAAGAAGCGCGCCCAGAAATAAAATCGACGAGCGCATTTTTCCGGCCAGCCGCTTTTCCACGCGGAACCGCGACAGCCCCGAGGGGTCGATGCAGAGCGTGCTCCCCTCCCGGCGCGTTTTGCAGCCGAGGCTCTCCAGAATCGCGAGCGCCGTCCGAACGTCTTCAATGTCCGGGCAGTTATGTAACACACACGGCGAAGTGCACAGACAGCATGCCGCCAGAACCGGCAGCACGCTGTTTTTTGCGCCGTGTATCCGGACGGTTCCCGAAAGGCGGGCTCCGCCGGTGATCAGAAGCTTTTTCATCCTCATTCCTCCGCATTCCGGGTAATTTCTCCCCATCCTATGCGAAGGACACTGTTATCGTGATTGGATGAGCTCGAGCGCCGTCTCGTAAATGCGCTGCGCGGAGTCGACCACCGCGAGGCTCGATGCTGCCTGGCGCATCGACTTTGTGCGCTCGGTGTCGGCAAGAATTTCCCGCGCCGTGTCAAACAGGAGCTTCCCGCTGCATCCGGCCTCCGGCACAACAACGGCAGCGCCGCGCCCCTGAAGGACCATTGCGTTTTTCTCCTGATGGTTGTTCGTCACATTGGGGCTCGGTACCATGATGCACGGCAGCGCGCTCGCGCAGACCTCGCTGATCGTTGCAGCGCCCGCGCGGCAAATAATTAAGTCCGCAGCCGCCATGGCTGTCGGCATGTTGAAAATATACTCGCGCATGTCAATGGCCGGGTACTTCTCGAGATCGAGCCCGAGGTCTTTGACATACTGCGGCATCCAGCGCCAGCCGAACGAGCCCGTGGCGTGCAGATGCTGGAACGGCTCTCCGGCCTCCGCCTCGCACTTCATGAACTCCGCGATCATCTTGTTCATCTCCCGCGCGCCGAGGCTTCCCCAGCATGAGACGATGAACGGCCGCTCGTCAAGTCCCAGCTTTTCGCGCGCGGCCTGACGGCGGGTGTACAAGAATTCCTCGCGCACGGGCGTACCCGTGACGACGACCTTTTTGGGGTCATGATAAGAAGACCGGCTGTCTTCAAACGAGACCATAATCCGGTCCATATATTTTTCCACCATCCGGGTCGTTAACCCCGGAACGGCGTTCGATTCGTGTACCATGGTCGGAATCGAGAGTCTTGCGCCCTCCCGGAGGGCCGGGAAGCTCGCGTAGCCGCCGGTTCCGATGACGATGTCGGGGCGGAACTCCGTGAGGATTCTATGTACCTTCCGCCGGGACTCTGTTAGATGCGCCGCCGTCTCAATATTATGGGCGATGGCGCTGGGGGTGAGCTTGCGCTGGAAGTTCGAAATCTTCAGCGTCTCAAGCCGGAAGCCCTCGCGCGGGACGATCTTATTTTCCATCCCGTCTTCCGCGCCGATAAATAAAATGTTGCAGCCGGGCTGACGCTGCTCAAACAGCCGCGCCACCGCGATCGCTGGATAAATATGTCCGCCCGTGCCGCCGCAGGTAAAGACGATGTTCACGAATGGCATGCCTCCGTCCCTTGTGTCCGAAACCTCGTAGCGTTTCGTGTCCGCAGACACGAAATCAAATAAAAATCCATGTTATCCGAAAGAAGCATCAGCTTCTTTCACAGCTTAAAGCAGTTTATTATCGTTCTGCCGCGAAACGCTCAGAATCAGTCCAACCTCAAAGAGCTGGATGAGAAGCGCCGTGCCGCCATAGGAGAAGAACGGGAGCGAAATGCCGGTGGCCGGGAGGAAATTCGTGACGACGCCGATGTTGAGGAAGGTCTGCAGCGCAAAATGCGTGGAGATCCCCGCGGCGAGCAGCGCGCCGAAGCGGTCACGCGCGTGCATCGCGATCCAGTAGCCCCGGATGATGAGCAGCATGAAAAGCACCAGCACCACCATCGCGCCCACAAAGCCGAGCTCCTCGCAGAGGATCGGGAAAATGTAGTCGTTGTGTTCCTCGGGAAGATAGAGGTATTTCTGCCGGCTCCTGCCAAGGCCGAGCCCCATGAGCCCGCCCGAACCGATGGCATAGAGCGACTGCAAAATCTGATAACCGTCTCCTGCCGGGTCGGAGGCCGGGTCGCGCCACGCTGTCACACGCGCGCTCGCGTAGCCCATGAACTTGAGGTACAAAAACGCGAACACACCGACCGCGATCGCGCCGTAGCCAAACCATTTGAGGTCCGTACCGCCGAGGAACATCATGGACGCGCCGATGGTAAGAAGAATCAGGATGCACGAAAAATGCTTTTCGAGCGCCACAAGCCCACAGATGACAAGCAGAATCAGCGCAAACGGCACCACACCGTAGCGGAACGTCTGCATCTTCTCGCGGTAGGTCGACATGAGCGTTGCAAACGTCAGAACAATTGCGACCTTCGCCAGCTCCGAGGGCTGGAACGAGGTAAAGCCAATCCAGATCCAGCGCTTCGCACCGCCCTCCTCCGTGCCGAAAATCGGGACGAGCAGCAGAAAGAACACCGTCACCGCCAGCACGATGAACGACACGCTTCGCCAGAGCTGATAGTTGATGCGCGAGACGAAGAGCATCCCGCCGATACCGAGCACGGCAAAAATCGCCTGCCGGGCAAAATAGTACGTGGAGTTTCCCTCTTTAAAGTAGGCTCTTGCGTAACTCGACGAGAAGACCATAATGACGCCGATGGTCACAAGCAGCACCACCAGCACCAGAAACGGAAGATCGAGCAGTCCCCGTTCGTCCATCATAACGCTGCCGTCCTTGTTTCTTCGGACGGGCAGACGCTCTCCCTGTGTGCTGATGATGGCGGGATTCGAGCCGTTTGCCATGGAAAGCTCCTTTCTGAGATCAAGCTCCGGTCATCTGCCGGAAACGCCGATAAAGGCAAGAATGCACATAAGAACGGTAATACCGACAAAAACCGTGAAGATTTTTTCCTCGCTCCAGCCGCCCATCTCAAAATGGTGGTGGATCGGGGTCATGCGGAAAATCCGCTTGCCGTGGGTGAGCTTAAAGTAGGTCACCTGCATGATGACGGAAACGGTCTCCATGATGTAGATGATACCGACCAGAATCAGCACCAGCGGCATATCGAGTGCGAACGCAAGGCCGCAGACCATACCGCCGAGGAACAAAGAGCCTGTGTCTCCCATGAAGACCTTCGCCGGATGGAAGTTATAAACGAGGAAGCCCGCAAGGCCGCCCGCTAAGGCCGCAGGAAGCAGCGCCAGCGTCGTCTTGCCCCACATCCAGGCCGTCACGGCGAAGAACACCATCACCGGCAGCGTCACGCCGGAAGCTAAGCCGTCGATGCCGTCTGTCAGATTGACCGCGTTTACGCAGCCGACGATGACGAACATCGCGAAAATCAGATAGACGATCCAGTTGATCTCAAAGCTCACGTTCCAGAACGGAATGTAGAGGTCGCAGGTTAAGTCTCCGTTCCAGCGCAGAAGCGCCAGATACGCGCCCGCCGCCGCCAGCTGAAGCGCGAGCTTCTGAATCGCGGTCAGGCCGAGGTTCCGCTTGTATTTGACCTTCATGAAATCATCGAGAAAACCGATGATACCGAACACCAGCGCGAATGCCAGCACGTAAAGGTGTGTCAGGTTCCCAGCCAGCATGCTCCGCCAGCCGCCCGCAATCGTGCAGAGCGCCGCCGCGGCGATGAAGATGAGACCGCCCATCGTCGGCGTTCCGGCCTTGGAATTGTGCCAGCTGGGGCCGATTTCGCGGATGGACTGCCCGGCGTGCAGCGCGCGCAGGGCGGGGATGATCAGTTTTCCAAAAACAACGGCAAGGACAAAGGCACATGCCGCTACAATGAGTGCTTGCATGAGGTATTTCCTCCGGTTTCTTTCTCTTGCGCTTATTTTGCGCTGTCGGTATCGTCCAGGAACAGCTGGAGCGAGCGCTCCATTTTCATCCCGCGGCTGCCTTTGAACAAAATCACATCTCCCTCGCCTGCCCGCATTTTTAAAACGCGCGCGAGGTCTTCATGCGTGTCAAAGTGCTCGGCGTGCTTCGGCGGCATCCCGCCCGTGATCGCGCCCGTCACCGTGCGCACCGAGTGCGCGCCGTAGGTCAGAAGCAGGTCCGCCTTCTGCGCGGCAATGCGCCCGATGCGGTAGTGCTCCGCGCTCGACCGGTTGCCGAGCTCCAGCATGTCGCCAAGAACCGCGATGCGCTTTCCGCTCGTTTTGATGCTTGCAAGCACCCCGAGCGCCGCTTCGGTCGACTCCGGGCCCGCGTTGTAGCAGTCCTCAATGATCGTCATGCCGTTTTTCTCGTAGACCTTCTGGCGCATGCCGGTATTCTGGAAGATGGAGAGTTCGTTCTGCATCGTCTCCGGCTTGACCTCCAGCAAAAGCCCGACCGCCGCCGCAGCCAGCGCGTTATAGACCATGTGCCGCCCAAGAGCCGGGACGAAGAGCTCAAACTCATGGCCAAAGCCGCTCACGTGGAAGCGCACGCCGTCTTCAAGCTCCTGGATCCCGCTGGCGACCACATCGCAGTCGGGATTGTCAATGCCGTAGTAATATTTTTTGTGGTCCCCAAGGCCGCGCACGTTCCACAGAAGCGGCTCGTCGCCGTTGAAAATGCCGACGGTATTTTTAAGGCTCGCGCGCAGAATGTCGAGCTTCTCTTTCAAAATGCCCTCGCGGCTGCCGAGATACTCGATGTGCGTCGTGCCGATGTTCGTGATGACCGCGTAGTCCGGCTGAGCGATCGCGCTCAGATACGAAATCTCGCCCGGGTGGTTCGTGCCGAGCTCGGCGACGAGCAGTTCCGTATCCTCCGGCGTATCCAAAATGGTCATGGGGAGGCCAATATCGTTATTGTGGTTCCCCGCGCTCTTGAAGAGCTTAAAATCTCTAGCCAGAACGCTCGCGATCATTTCCTTCGTCGTCGTCTTGCCGACGCTGCCGGTGATGCCGACGACCTTGAAGGAAAGCATCTCGCGGTAGTGCCGCGCAATCTCGCCATAGGCGCGCAGTGTGTTTTCGACCACGATGCACGGAAGCTCCCCGCTTTCCTGGCTCACGAGCGCCGCGACAGCGCCCTTTTCTTTGGCGGCAGAGATGTATTCATGTCCGTCGACCCGCTCGCCGTGAAGCGCCAGAAATAGCTCTCCGGGCTGCACCTTGCGGGAGTCCGACTGAATGCCGTTTACCTTGATTGCCTCATACTCCGGCGCGACCTTGCCGCCGCACCAGCTTGCCAGCTGCTGTAACGTTAATTCCTTCATACGTTTCTCCCCAAATACGAGGCCACGACCTCCCGCTCGTCCAGGTGCCGCTTTTCATGGCCGATTTCCTGATAGGTTTCGTGTCCCTTGCCGCAAAGAACGATCACGTCGTCCTTTTCCGCGTGCGCCAACGCCCATTCGATGGCCTTCACTCTGTTTTCGATCACCACGTGCGGGTGCGGCCCCTCCTGCATCCCGGCGACGATCGCGTCGATGATGGCCATGGGGTCCTCCGTTCTGGGATTGTCCGAGGTGACGACGCTGAGATCGGCAAGTTCTGCGCCGATTCGTCCCATGATGGGCCGCTTGAAGGGGTCGCGGTCTCCGCCGCAGCCAAAGACGGCGATGACCCGTCCCTTACAGAACCCGCGCACAGTTTTGAGGACATTCTCTAAGCTGTCCGGCGTGTGCGAGTAATCGATCAGCACCGTATAGGGCTTCCCGGGGGTCGGCACGACCTCCACTCTTCCCTTCACGCCCGAAGCCGTTTTGAGCGCCTGCGCGATATCGCCGAGCGTAATGCCGAGCGTTAACCCCGCTCCGATGACAGCCAGCGCGTTATAGACCGTGAAGCCGCCGGGGATCGTGAGCTGAATGTCTGCCTGCGCATCCCGGGTCTTCGCCATAAATTCCACACTTCCGGCGTGAAGCGCAATATTCTCCGCGCGAAGCTCCGCGTCCGGGTCTTTTTCCGCGTAGCGCAGCACCTCGCACGTCGCATGCTCCATGATTTTTGGGGCGTATGCATCGTCGGTGTTCACAACGCCGTGCTTGCACCTTGAGAAAAGCATCGCCTTCGCCTCGCAGTATGCGTCCATCGTCTTGTGGAAATCCAGATGGTCTTCGGTGAGGTTCGTAAAAATGCCGGTCTCAAACGTAATTTCGTCCGCCCGGTGCAGAACCAGCGCGTGGGAAGATACCTCCATCACGCAGTGTGTGCAGCCCGCGTCCACCATCTCGGAGAAGAGCTTTTGCAGCTCAAAGGACTCCGGTGTGGTGCGCTCGGTGTGAATGACGGTATCTCCGATCATGTTCTGAATCGTCCCGATCAGTCCCACCTTCGCGCCGAGCGTCTTTTCCAGCACTGTTTTGAGAAGGTACGTGATCGTCGTCTTGCCGTTTGTGCCGGTCACGCCGAGCATCGTCATTTTATCCGCCGGATGGCCGAACCAGTTTGCGCCAAGCCTGGCAAGTGCCTTTCTGCAATCGGCAACCTGTACATACTGTGCCTTCTGCTCCGGCTCGCGCTCGCAGATGATCACACCCGCGCCGCGCTCAAGCGCCTTGGGGATGAACCGGTAGCCGTCGGAGGCAAAGCCGGGGATGGCGACAAAGGCTTGGCCGGGCTTTGTCTCCCGCGAGTCGTAGCTCACGCCCGTCACCTCCAGCTCCGGGTCGTAGCAGCCCTCTATAATCTCGATTCCGCTCAGAAGTTCCGCAAGCTTCATGCGCCGCGCTCCTTTCGTTTTTTGTTTTTGGGAGTCCTTAGTCGGAGGCTCCGCCGGTAGTAAATTCTACCGTAATTGTAGTCCCTCTGTCAACCATTGTTCCGGGCTCAATGTCCTGATATGCGACCGTGACGTATTCGTCGCGGTGATCGGTGCCCTTGGCCTGAATGTAAAGTCCGGCGTTCGTCGCCAGATAGTCCACGTCTGCAATGCCGTAGCCCACGAAGTTGGGAACCTCGACCTGTTCGGTCGTCTTGACGGCGTTTCCGAAGTAGAGGATGATCTCGGAATTGCCGGGAACCTCCGCGCCCGGGCTCGGAAGCTGGTCGGTAACGGTATCGCCCTGACCGACGGTGCGGTAGGTAATGGACTTGTCGGAAAGCAGCTTTGCGGCCTCGTCCTGCGTCATGCCGATCACATCAGGAAGCGTAATGTTGACGCCCCGGATGTCGTCGGAGGAGTAATCCGGCTCCACGCCGAGATACGGCAGAATATCGAGGAACACATCGCGCACCGTTGGAGCCGCCATAAGGCCGCCCGAAATATACTGGTTATGCGGAGTGTAGCTCGTTCCGGCCACGTAATTTGGCGTATCGAGAGCGACGAGCACGACGTACTTAGGATCGTCGATCGGCGCAACACCGATAAACGAGACGATCTTGTCCTCGACCGGATTGCCGTTTTCATCAAACACGTCGATTTTCTCGGACGTACCGGTCTTGCCGCCCACGCGGTAGCCGGGGGTCTTTGCAGAGCCTGCCGTGCCATCGGTGACGACGTACTCCATCATCTTGCGCATGGTCTTCGACGTTTCCTCGCTGATGACTTGCCGCAGGACCGTGCGCTCGTTGGTCTTCACGACGCTGCCGTCGCTGTCCAGCACCTGACTGACCACGTATGGCTTTAAGAGATATCCGCCGTTGACGATCGCCGCGATCGCGCGCACCTGCTCCATGGGGGTCACGCGGAAGGTCTGGCCGAAAGACGCGGAAATGAGGTTCGCAACGGAAAAGTCGTTCTCATCCCAGAAAAGGCCGGAAGCCTCGCCCGGAAGATCAACGCCCGTTTTCTCCAGAAAGCCGAACGCCTTGAAATATTCCACGAACGTCTTTCTCGTCATATTGACACCGATGTGGCCGAAGGCGATGTTGCAGGAATGTCCCAAAGCCTCCATCGTCGTCTGCATGCCATGGCCTGCCGCCTTCCAGCAGGAGACCTCCTGCTCGCGGTCATTGAAGGTTTCGTGGCCGCCGCAGTAGAACGTGCTGTTTTCCGTGACCGCGCCGCAGTCCAGCGCCGCAGCCAGCGTTACGAGCTTGAACGTCGAACCCGGCTCATAGCCGTCGGAGACGCAGCGGTTTCGCCACTGTCTCAAACGTTCGGTCGCGACAGCCTGATTGTAGGCGCTCATCGCCTCTTTGTAAGCCTCCGAGTCCTTATCAAGCAGGAGCGCGTCCTGATACTGGTCTTCCAGCTGCTCAGCAAGCTCCTGATCGTAAATTTCCTGATAGTTATTAGGGTCGTAGCTTCCGAGGTTCGCCATCGCGAGGATCTGGCCGGAATTCACGTCCATAACGATACCGAACGCGCCGTTCAGAATATCATATTTCTCGATCGCCGTCTCGAGGTTCTTCTCCAGATAATGCTGCACGGTCTGATCGATCGTCGTGACCAGACTGTCTCCATCGGACGCGTCGTAGTATTTTTCATATGTATAGAGCATCTCCGAGCCGTAGTTGCCCTTTGTCGTGACGACCTTGCCGGCCGTGCCCTGCAAATACGAGTCGTAGTACGCCTCCAGGCCCTCGGAGCCGACATTGTCCGTCGACACGAAGCCCATCACCTGCGCGGCAAGCGACGAATAGGGATAGTACCGCTGCGCGTCGGTCTCGAGGTACACGCCCTTGATCTCGTTTTCCGAGACGAAATTGCGCACCTCGTCTGCAAGCTCCTCCGGGATCTTCCGACGGATGACCTTGTAGCGGAACGCCTTGTCCGAAGCCTGCTTGTAGACAAAATCGGTGCTCACGTCTAAGATTTCCGATAAGCCGCGCGCGATGTGGTCCAGAAGATTGCTGTTTTCGGGCTTTGCCATCTCCTGCGCGATCTCATTGGGGTCAATAAAGACCGTCTCCACCGTCTTCGACGAGGCGAACACGTTCATGTTCCGGTCGAAGATCTGCCCGCGCGAGGCGGATAAACTCGTGTAGCGCGTCTGGTTGTCGATGGCCTGCGCCTCATAATAGTCGTGGTCACGGATCATAAGGTTGTAGAGCGTCACAATAAGCGGTATGAATACCACCACGCCGAACAGCGCCATCAGAACAAGCGTCCGTCTGAGAATCGTCCGGTTGGCACGCTGCGACTGCTCGGCGCGCGATAGCTTTGGTTCCTGATTTTTCCGTTTCAGGGGGATGATTTTGCGTGCCATGCTCCTGCCTTTCTGCCAGATTGTACCAATCGTACGGATGGTGCCGACTGTGAAAACAGGGACGGTTTACAACAATCTGAAACCGCCCCTGCAAAGCTTTGTAGTTGTGTTCCGCGGGGCTCTGTCCTACTTTATGCCGCCGCCGGATGCAGATATGCAATCAAGTCAGAAATACTCTGCTCGACCGCGCCGATGATTTCGCTGAGAATGCTGCTTTTCTCCGTTTTATAGATCTCCGCCTGATCGGTACCGGCGAGATTGACATAGACGATCTGCTCCTGCGAGGGTTTTTTGAGGCCGAGCGTCTCGGCCTGCTCCTCAATTCCGGCCAGATCGATCTTTCCTTCGTATTTGCTTTGCAGCAGAAGCTGCTCTTCCTGTAAGCTCTGAAGCTGGCTTTCGAGCTTACTTACCCGGCTCGTCGCCTCAAACAGCTGCACGTAGCCAAAGATCACGAGGATCATCATGCAGGCCGAGATGGCCGCACCGAGAATCGTAAAGGGTGCAACAGCAGTTCTCGCCCGAACGCGCTGGCGCTTCTGGGGAAGCTCCCGCTCCTGCGGAAGCTCATGCCGCTCCGGCTCGCGAACGGGCTGCCGGAGGGTATTTTCTACGGAGTACACGTCATAAGCTGCCGCGCCGTTTGTGCTGTAATAGGGGTTGCGTTCCGCAGCCATGGGTGCTCTCCTTTCTCAAGGCTCTATCCCTCGTGGGGGTCAAAGCTTGACCGCTACGCGCAGCTTTGCGCTTCTGGCGCGGGGGTTTTCCCGCACCTCTTCCATCGTAGCGATGATTGGTTTTTTCGTTAAGACCTGAATCTTGGGCGTTCTGCCGCAGACGCACACCGGAAAGCTCGGCGGGCACGTGCAGCCCTTTGCGGCA
>ENA-ORND01001965-ORND01001965.1-human-gut-metagenome-genome-assembly--contig:-NODE-1965-length-13089-cov-10.555470_pt1 | contig 13089 bp, 15 predicted proteins | sample MGYA00242111_ERZ509014 | MGnify/ENA primary metagenome ERZ509014 (study PRJEB26280, sample SAMEA2338694) | human gut metagenome | biome: human gut; feature: human-associated habitat; material: faeces... | reverse complement strand
CACAGTGGGAACCCGGCGCAAGGACACAATGGGCACATGACTGCTATGTGCAGCATTTTGGAGACAGTTCTGACCTAAATAATGAATTTCATACTGGAGAAGACATCAGCACGATGGACAAGCAGGCCATTCCAAACCACACACTTCTCGTGGGGGGCTTCCCTTGTCAGGACTATAGTGTGGCACACACCCTGTCGTCTTCTCATGGTATCGAAGGTAAAAAGGGCGTACTGTGGTGGCAGATAAGAGATACGATCATCGCAAAAAAACCACCGTTCTGCATCTTCGAGAATGTTGATAGATTACTTAAATCTCCGGCCAAACAGAGGGGACGTGACTTCGGCGTTATTCTTGCGTGTCTTGCCAAGGAAGGCTATAGTGTGGAGTGGCGAGTCGTTAATGCAGCACAATACGGTGCAGCGCAGCGTCGTCGTAGGACATTCATCTTCGCATACAGAAACGACACGATTTATGGGCAGAAGATGGCCGACATATCTGCAGATATGATTATCAAAAATGGTGGTCTTATGGCGAAAGCCTTCCCCATTCAAAACATAGGTCAGATAACGGAGACGGTTATCGGCGGTGACATCGTAGATGTGAGTGATAACTTTGCCTTTGCATTCGAAACCGCAGGTTATATGTGCAAAGGTAGAATTTATACAGCAAAAGTAACTGAGCAGGAAGAAGAACCAATTACCCTTGGAAAAATCCTGCAGACGACTGTTGATGATAAATTCTATATTACTAACGAGAAAATGCCCAAATGGACATATCTTAAAGGCGCAAAAAAAATCCCCAGAAAATCAGCAGATGGTCATGAGTATATGTTCTCAGAAGGCCCCATTGCCTTCCCTGACCCGTGGGATAGACCTGGCCGTACGATGTTGACCAGTGAGTCCACACTAAATCGCTCCACGCATGTTGTGTCAGATCCCGGAACAGGGAGACTCCGGTTACTGACCCCGGTCGAGGCCGAGCGCCTCCAGGGATTTGATGACGAATGGACAAATACGGGTATGCCTGATAGGATGAGATATTTTTGCATGGGCAACGCCCTGGTCGTACCGATGATAACCAGAATGGGTAGAGTTCTGGATACGATCATAGCTGAAGAAAAATAAGCTATATCAAAATCAGAATGATATCCATGGGTCTTGTGCAGCAATGCGCAAGACCCATGGTCGTTCATAATAAAATCATAGAAAAGGAGTTGGAAGCAGTGGAGGGAACACAGTATGTGACCAAAGAATCAATTCTGCGGCGTGCGCAGGAGATCAAGGGTATCCCGCTCCGGGATGTCGATAAAACTGGTCGTTTGGCCACGGGAAAAGGTGCTATCGGAACTGTTATCGAAGAGAGCTGGTTTGGCTACACGCCCAACTCCGAGTCTGAGCCAGACTTCCCGGAGGCTGGCGTAGAACTGAAGGTCACGCCCTATCTGCGTGGGAAAAACGGGATCCGTGCAAAGGAACGGCTGGTCTGCAATATCATCAACTATATGGAGGAGTACGATAAGACCTTCCAAACCAGTGCCTTTTGGCATAAATGCAACACCATGCTTCTCATGTCCTATGAGCACCTTGCAGACAAGCCCAAGGGTGATTTTCGGATAGATGAGGCGGTTTTGTTTAGTTTCCCGGAAGAGGATCTTGCTATCATTGAGCATGACTGGGAAACTATCATGGAAAAGGTTCGTGCAGGCCGTGCTCATGAACTCTCGGAGGGTGACACACTTTATCTTGCGGCTTGTACAAAGGGCGCTAATGCCTCCAGCGTTCGCCAGCAACCGTTTTCAGAGCTTCCTGCAAAACAGCGGGCATATTCTCTGAAATCATCGTACATGACGCAGATCCTCAACAAGTATATATTTGGAAATGCGGAGAGCCCGCGTATTATCAAATCCGCAGGTGTGCTGCACACCAAAACTTTTGAGGAATACATTATTGAAAAAGTTAAACCTTACTATGGAATGACTCAAAACGAGCTTAAACTTAGACTTGGTGTTGATAGCAATGCCAAGAGCCTTAATGAGATCCTATTAGCGCGAATGTTGGATGTCAAAGGCCGCATTGCCTGTACGGAGGAGTTTCAAAAGGCAGGTATTATCCCCAAAACTATCCGAGTGCAAAGCAACGGTAAGATCAAGGAAAGCATGTCCTTCCCCACATTTGACTTTATTGCGTTGAGCAAGGAAGAGACTTGGGAAGAATCGGAACTCTATAACTATCTGGCACCTACGAAGTTCATGTTTGTTATCTTCCAGGAACGGGGTGATGGAGCGTATGTATTCGACCGCATCATGTTCTGGAATATACCAAATGATGACCTTGAAGAAGTGCATCGTGTTTGGGAGAGGACTGTTCAAACGATTCGTAGAGGCGTTCAGCTGATCCAGACACCTCGTGGGGTAAGCAATGATCTACCGAAGCAGACCGAGAGTCCCGTTGCACATGTGCGACCCCACGGAAAAGACGCTTCGGATAAGTTACCATTGCCTGATGGTCGCCTGATGACCAAGCAGTGTTTTTGGCTGAACAATACTTATATCGCAGAGCAGATCAAGGAGGTGCGGTAATGGCTGGATATGTATTTGCTATTGGCGGAGATGAAGATCCAGTCAGCATGATTCGAGAGTGTGCTGAAAAGGGAATATATTCGACATATTTGAAAGGGATTGCTCCAATGTCCTTTGAGGGTACTTTAGCAGACTATATGTCAATGAAGCCAGGCGACAATATTTACTTCTTTTGTAAACGTAGGTATTATGGCATCGGTGAGTTGATTTCCATTGGCCCTGATTGCAAGTATTGTAATTATCCTCGTTCATCTGCAAGGGTCAATGTGCAGTATGAAGATATAAGCAATGACCTGCTGGTGAACTTTGGAAGTCAGAGCCCACATTACCGTTGGCTGTGTACATTTAAAGGCGCGCCGTACTTTTTTGAAGAAGGAATTGATACGGACGAGATTTTGACATATAAGCCAAACACCTTCAAGATGCTTCGGGCTTTCTGGAAAGTTTCGTTCATTAAACTTAGTGATGAGGAAAACGCATCGTTAAAAGAGATTTTTCTGTTACGTCGACAGCGAGAGACAGCAGCACAAACTGGGATTTTCCCCGAGCGAAATGATGTTCATAATGCGATAGCAGCAAAAGTACTTGATAGATATTTGATCAAACCAGCAGATATGCTTCAAACATGTATTTTTGGCTCGCGAGTAAAGCATGAAATGGCACTTGAAGCAGCTGTTGTATATGACCTGTGCCATAACCGAGTTCATGCCTTAGGTGCTTGGGATTATGTTTCTCATCAGGTAATAGCTTCACCATTCAAACCCATTGATTATATGGATAAAATCGATGTCTTAGCAATGCGCTATCTGCCTAACACAAAAATTCCCTGCAAATATCTTGTCGCCGAATTGAAAAAAGATGCAGCAGACAACGCAACTATTGATCAGGTCTTGAAATATGTCGACTGGGTCTGCTCTGAGTATGCTTATGGTGATTATGAGGCGGTCGAGGCTTGCATTATTGCAGCGGAGTATCCCGAGAATATTGCAGCCTATTACAGTGAGGTTGTTCAGCGGTATTATACCTTGGGTAGCCATCCCGTCCGAAATAAACAATGGAATAGTTTGAAACTGTTACGCTATTCATATGCGGCTGGAGAATTATCTTATGTCGATGTTACGCCTCAAAATGAGATGCCAGACTGATATTTAAGGAAAGGCAAATCATGAAACACCCCAAATCATACGATTCTACTCCAGAGACCCGAAAGCGTATGTCCAAGGTCAAACTGAAGGGCGGCAAGGCGGAGACGCTTTTAGCAAAAGCACTTTGGCATCAAGGCTATCATTACCGAAAGAACGACAAGAGGCTGCCTGGGTCTCCAGACATAGCGATACTAAAATACCATATCGCTGTCTTTGTGGACGGCGAGTTTTGGCACGGAAAAGACTGGGAAGCCCGAAAGATGCGGCTTAAACGGAATCGCGAGTATTGGATTGAAAAAATCGAAGAAAATATGGCTCGCGACCTTCGGGACGACCAGCTGTTGATGCAGGCCGGATGGGTCCCCATTCACTTTTGGGAAAAAGAAGTCATCAAAGACTTATCGACATGTGTTGCTACGATCGAGGAAGTCATCCTTGCGCAGCTGATAGATAGTGCAGATACGCAAGAAACCATTGACTATGAAGAGTGATGTCAGCGCCTTACATTGGAGTTACATTTATGGATACTATCAGAACAGTAGAGCTTTTTGCAGGCGTAGGCGGATTTCGCTTAGGCCTGGAAGCTGCGTCTGATAGGTTCAAAGTGATATGGGCAAACCAATGGGAACCGTCTATGCGAGAGCAGTATGCTTTTGAGTGCTACACCACGCATTTCGGCAATAAAAAGTACCATGTTTGCCAAGATATCGCCAAAGCTAAAATCGATGTACCTGACCATGATCTGCTTGTTGGAGGATTCCCGTGTCAGGACTATTCTATCATGAAGAAAAATTCCGCAGGAATTAAGGGAACTAAGGGTGCGCTTTGGTGGCAAATAGATGATATCCTCAGAGAAAAAAAGCCAAAGTATGTGTTGCTGGAAAATGTGGACAGGTTGATCCGCTCTCCGGCCAAACAGTCCGGTCGTGACTTTTCTATCATATTACGATGCCTCTATGAGAAAGGCTATGCCGTTGAGTGGAGAGTCATCAATGCTGCTGACTATGGATATGCTCAACGACGGCGGCGGACCTTTATCATGGCCTATCATAACCAGACGGAGATTTTCGCAATTTTGCGGAAGCGGTATGTGTGCAAGGCCTTAAGTCTATGCACAAGTATATTATGGAGAATGGCATTTTAGCAAAAGCGTTTCCTGTTCAAAGTCATAGCAGGTCATATGTAGAAAATTGGATCGATGAATTAGAATATGCTGATATTTCAACTGTTTCAAGAAACCAGTGGGTATATTTATATAACGCTGGCGTTATGATGAACGGACGGATATACTCTGTTGATGTGACTCCGCAGCGAATAGAAGCCACACCTCTAAAGGATATATTAGAAACAGGTCCAGTGGATGAGCACTATTTCCTTCGTACCGAAGACATGCCCCGATGGACCTACTCCAAGGGGGGAAAGCGTGAGAAACGGCAGCGGCGAGATGGCAGTCAGTATTATTTTTCCGAGGGCAGCGTTCAATTTCCAGAATCGTTGGACAAGCCCTCAAGAACGATGCTGACCTCAGAATCTCAAGTTGGTCGGACTTCTCATGTCATACAGGACCCGATGACTGGTCGCCTACGGGTGTTGACACCAATCGAATGTGAGCGATTAAATGGATTCCCGGCTGACTGGACAGATACAGGAATGCCTGAGCGAATGCGATATTTTGGCATGGGTAACGCCTTAGTCGTTCCGCTTGTAAAGAGGATAGGCGGCGCATTGTTAAGTTCGGGGATATGATTACACAAAACGGACATAGTTCGAGTGTATACCCTTGACGATGATGAAAGTAGAGGATGATTATGCCGAGAATTATCAGGAATGCAATCAGATGCAAGAAATGTGGAGACATTATTGAAAGCAGGACTGTCCATGATTTCAAGTTTTGCGGCTGCGGTTCGTGCGCCGTGGACGGCGGCCACGATTACCTTCGTAGATGCGGAAACCTTGGAGATTGGGAAGAACTGTCCGAAGTGGAAAAGGTGGAGGGCAACAACGCATTGACTTAATTCTATCTTGCGGAAAGTGGCTGCGCCATAATATTGCTTATCATCATTCGCAAGTCACCACGGGTACCCCGCATCCTCAATAGAGGCTGAAACTATGCGTTTCAGCCCCTATTTTTCCAAATCTTTCAGTAGCTATTCCTGCTGACCTGTGGTATATGTTTGTGCTGCAAGGAGGCGAGCACATGAACAAACTGCTGAAGGACCTGTACGACCGCTTCTACACCCCGCCGGAGCTGGCGGCGACGAAGCGGGAGATTGAGGAATGCCACCGCGCGCTCATTGAGGCGCTGGGCAAGCCGGAGCGCCGATTGGTGCTGAAGATCATCGATGCCAAGGACCATATTTCGGAGGACACTTCGCTCGACAGCTTCATCTCCGGATTTCGGCTGGCGTGGCGGCTGTCCGCAGAATTGAATCACTATGACGATGAGCGTCCGGCGCGCTGCCAAGCGGCAGAGAAACCGGGCGCTCGTTTTACGCTCAAAAAGGAGGATGATGAACAATGAAGAAGCGCATCGTGACAGCTGTGATCACCGCTTGCTTGGCCCTGTGCGCCGCTGTGTGGCCGCAGCCAGACACAAGGGAGGAACGACCCACCCCAATACCAACGCACGCCGCAGCTGCCCCGAAAGCGGATGTTGTGACAACGGCAGAAAAGAAAAATACGGAAACGCCGCGGGCAGAGCCGGATGAGGAGCTTGGCGCCGTTCCTGTCCCCGCACCGGCAGAGCCAATGCCTGCGGTCGAAACGCCGCAGCCGGAGCCTGCGCCTCCCACGCCGCAGCCAACCATAGAGCTGCAGCCCGGCGATGAGGTCTATATTCCGGGCTTTGGTTGGGTACCATACGAGGGGGCGAATCACCGCGAGTATGCTGCGGATATGTACGAAAATGGCAACAAAATCGGGAGCATGGGTTGAAATTTGCAGAAAATATTCAAAATAGGGTCAAGTCGCTATTGACAATCAAACTTTCTATGCTATTCTATAACGATTTAACCTCGATGTTGAATGGGTGGCATGGGCGAGAAGGAGAGTATATATGGCGTATGAGTTTGTTTGCGAATCCGAGGCAAAGCACTATCGTTCGGATTGCTCGAATGTCCTGAAGGAAACCTGCGAGCTGCTGAAGGAGAAGGGTATTTCTGCACAGTTTTCGCTTATTGGAAGCGGCACAAGGAATATGATCACGAGAAACGGGGAGGGGCCATATGACCTTGACTACAATCTTTTGATCATGAAGGCAGAAGAAAGATATTGGAATGACCTGCGATTGCTGAAGGAAACGGTAAGAAATGCTCTGAACCGGGCGGAGAGAAGAGAATTTTTTTCGGATGCACAAGATTCAACTTCTTGTTTGACTGCACTGCTGCATTTTAAGGATACTCCAAATGTTGAATTCAGCTTTGATGTTGCGATTATCAAGAAAAACCCAAACGGGAACTATATGCGGTTAGTACATAATAAATCTTGGAATCAGTACACATGGAACGAAGTGCCGAACTCTCATCAAGTAAAAGATAGAGCGGATAAACTGAAGAGAGCGGGATTATGGCAGAAGGTTCGGGACAGGTATCTTGAGAAGAAAAATATGTATCTGTTTCGACAAGATCATAATCATCCATCCTTTGTGGTGTATGTGGAAGCGGTGAATGAGGTTTATAACAAATATTTCAACAGAGGGGATTGGTACAATGTGCAATCGATTCTTTGACTATGATGACGGCAACTTCGCCATGAGCATTTCTGACAGCATGGCGATGGACTCCGATGGGAATCTCATGATGCGCATGGGAGATCACATGGCAATGGATATGGACACAGGCGATATTCACATGATCTCCTCGTGGTCTGATGATGACGAGGAGTAGAGCATAGGCGGCGGCTCAACGGATGCACCGCCATAGACAAAGAAAACATTTTTCAGGATCCGGACAGGGAAAGCAGCGGGACAGGCCATATAGGCTTGTCCCGCTGTTTGTGTCTTATGGCAGATATTCTTCCGTGACCCGATACCGGCTGATGCCGAAGGCGTTGCTCCGCTCCACGATCTCTGCCGGGATCTTGGGCAGATATTTCTTGCTGAAGCTGGTGTCTCCGAAGTAGGCATCAAAGTTTGCCACCGGCAGAACCACCCATTCGCAATCATCCTGCCGGTTGGCGAGATAATAACAGATCAGCGTACAGACAACTTCGGCTGGAATTTCCTTCGGAAGCGCCGCTTTCACTTTCTCTGTCAGCTCGGGTGGCAGCTCCGGTCCCCCTTTGCGCAGCGGGCCAAGTTCCAGCGCATCGGCAAGGACATCGTCAAAGCGCAGCGTCCAAGCGCCCTTGGTTTGGGACGCAAAAATCGGGATCTGATACTGCATCACCTTACTTCGCCATGCGGCGGCGAACTTTGACTGAATAACCTCCGCATACTTGAGTGAGGTGCTGCGCACCTTTTCCGGGTGCGTCAGCATGAAGTCCGCCGCGCGGAGAACATGACGGAGGAACCAGCCGACCCCATCCGCATCCACCAGCTCCGGGAACTCTGTATGCAGCTCCGAAAAATCCCTCTGGAACTGCCACTCCTTGTCCTGCACACGCTTTCCGTCCTCTGGCACACTGCACCAGGCGCAGAGCGCACGGCGGGCATGGCCGACCCGGTCATGCGGATCACCCGAAATGACTGCTCCATCTTTGCCGTGGAACAGGTATCCGCGAGCCAGAACAGTCAAAATCCGCGACATCCCCTCAAACTCCAGGATCGTGGCAAAGGTGAAACGGCCCAGCCATGTCGTGTCGCTCTTCTTGCTGGCGGTATAGGAAACTGTTCCAGTATATGCGCAGAATTCCTCCCATTCGTTAATCATCCCGCACCTCCAGAACATTTTTCTCGATATACTCCGGCAGCAGTTCCCACAGCAGGTCACGCCTGCCGAGGGCCACCACATAGCGCACAGCCAGAGTCGGTCTCACGATAGTAGTCAGTAGCTCTCGGCACTTAGCTGTCACTGCGTCACGGTAGCTCCGGGAAGCGGACTTGTCCGCAAAGGCTCTCATCATGGCGGTGAAGGCTTTCGAGTCGCTTTCACGGAACAGCTGCTTTTTCTCCCGGCCGGTGTTCTCATCCTCCATATCGCAGACAATGTCTCCGAGGATGCGGTAGCCGCCGAAGCGGAAATCGGTCAGCAAATCGTATATATCTTCAAATTCCGGCAGCCATTCCCGCAGGAAACGCTCCCGCGCATCCTCGTCCATGAGGTGCCATGCTTGCTTTTGCATGGCTTGCCGCAGAGCGGACACCTTTTCTGGCGGCAGACTGCCGAACAGGGCGTACAGCTCGTCGGGATCGTATGCATCCTCCTGCCCTCTGGCATACAGGATGCGCTCGATATCGCTTTTCTTTTGTCTGTCCTTTACCGGAATACGGCAGGCTCGGATGCGAGAAAGACAGCGCTCATAATCTTGCAGCAACTCAGAAACAGAGGAAAGAATTTTGGGATTGAGCCGGTCCTGCCAACCATCCTCCTGCGCAAAAGCAAACAGTTCTCTGTCCTCTGCGGGAGTAGCTTTAATTCGCGGCGTGTTCTGCTCCAACTGCCGCGCCAGATAGGGCAGCTTCTCAATGTGGGACTCGACCTTGCTCCAGTCCGTCCGAGCAAAAAATGCGTTCAATTTTTCCTTGTGGGTCGGCTCGTACCACGCTCGCCGTGTTTCCTCTGCCTGCTCCGCAAGATATTTGTACTGGAGAAAGGCGCTGCGCTTGACTCGCTTTGTACCAATGTATTCGTCAAGGTCAGGGCGCACACCGCTTTTGGCGGCGTCGATCTCCAGACCACTGAGAATGGCCAGGGTCTCAATTTCTCTGCGGCAGCGCTTCCGTTCGCCCGGGTCGGTGCTGTCGGTGTAGGCGATCACGCTGCGATCCATAGCGGCATTGCAGATCTGGCCGATGCGGGCGGCAAAGGTATTCTCCACCGTGCGGAACCGCTCCCACCAGTCGTTTGCATCAGACAGCGGCGCAGACAGGGATGGGATCTTCAGCAGGGGCAGATTGGCATTGTTGGAAAGCTGCTGATTTACCTCGTATTCATAATTACGCTTGACACAGCGGTCCAGGATAGGATCGGCAATGGTCTCGATCTGGTCGCCATCGTAGTCCGCTCCGCCCAAACGCTCCGCCGCCAGCGAGTCGGCAGACACAAAGACCACATCGGTCAAATGGCCAAGATAGTGTTCGCGCAGTTCATCCCCGGCCGGATAGACGGAAAGCTGCAATTCTTCGTTGCGGGCGAGGTATTCATTTGAAGAAAAAAATCAACCGCACAAAATCGGTTTCATTGACCTTCCGTGTCACGGAATGTGATGCGGAAACCATTCGGCGGAACGCAAAGTCCGTGGGGATGGATCTCACAAAGTATCTGACCACCTGCGCCGTCGGGAAAGAAATCGTACACATCAATGGTCTCGATGACTGCGCCCGTGCGCTGCGGCGGCAGGGAACAAATCTCAATCAGCTCACCACGCTGGCGAACATAGGAAGGATCAGCTCCGTCAACGTCGGTGAAACCTATGAACTCTATCTGGAGATCCAGAAACTGCTGAAAGAAATTCTGGAGAGGAAGGCGTGAGTCATGGCAACGGTCACGCCAATCAACCGTCCGAAAGGACAATGCCGTGCCGGACTGTCTGCAGCGTTGGACTACGTCATGCAGGAGAAGAAAATCGAGTCCGATGGTCGGCAGTTGGTCACAGGAATCAACTGCCAGCCTGAGATTTGCTACACCCAGTTCATCAGCACCAAACTTCAGTACGGCAAGTGTGCCGGCAAAATGTATTTTCATTTCGTGCAGTCCTTCCACCCGGAGGAAAACATCACACCAGAGGAAGCACACGCCGTTGCTCTGGAGCTGGCGCAGCAGTGGAAGGACTACGAAGTCATCGTTGCAACGCACACCGATGCAGAGCACATCCATTCCCACTTCATTATCAACTCGGTCAGTTTTGAAAACGGCAGGAAACTGCATTTCGAAAAAGACGATCTGACGCAGCTCCGAAAATTTTCAGATGAGATCTGTATGCGTCATGGCCTGTCCATCTGCCAGCCAAAGAAACAGCAGACCTCCGGCATCAGGCAGTCAGAGTATCATGCGGCGATGCGCGGTGAGAGTTGGAAAGTGGCTCTCGCCATTCAAATCGACGAGTGTATGAAGTACGCCGTCAACAAGGAGCAGTTCATTGAGCTGATGCAGAGTGAAGGCTACCAGGTCAAGTGGACGGACAACCGCGCGAATATCACCTACACCACACCCGACGGCAAAAGCTGTCGGGATTTTCGTTTACACGAAGAAAAATATTTAAAGGAGAACATGGAATATGAATTCTACATTCGAGCGCAGCAATACGCGACCCAGCATGGCGGATATGAAAGCTATGCAGCAAACGGCTCTGAGCCGCAATATAGAGAAGGCCGGAAATATCCAGAAAGCGGTTACGCTGACGCAGGAGAACTGGACAGGTCTGACCAACGCGGTGGAGCTGACCGGACAGTCCGTTCTGCGGCTCCAGGAGAGCGTGGAACATTTGCTCACGGACGAGCAGATGGACGCGAAACTCAAAGCGCAGGTGCAGTCCCTGATGGAGCAGCACAGAACGTCAATTGCCGAGATGCAGACAGCAGTACAGGAACTGAACGAGAGCAGTACCAGGCACTGGACGCAGATGGAGAACAGCGTGGAGCGCACACTGAACAGGATGCAGCGGAATCACGAGGCAGCGCTGAAGGAGTTCGGGAAACAGGTTGGGAGAGCCAGCGCGGAATACTCCACCGAACTCTCCAGGGCGAGCGATTCCGTGAGAGAGTCCGCGAGTCGGATACAACTGCAGATGTACCTGCCCACCATCATTCTGGTGGTGTGGGAATTGGTGCGGCATCTGTTCTTGCTGGACTAAGTGCCATGGATGCCGACAGCGATGATCCGGAGGAACGGTGCCGTAAGGTAGAGGCCAAGACTGCGGCGCAAAATCTCGGCGCAGCAATTGGCCTGGTGGCTGGATCGGTCATTGCAGCAAACAGACACAAGTCCGCAACAGAACTGGACTTTCAATCGAACGAACAAACACAGACCTGGCAGCAGACCATGTAACGATCTGCCGCCTTTCTCATTTTCAGATAGAGGTGTTACTCAAGACCTGTATTTTTCTTTCCTGTCGGGGCAATAATTTTTACAGCAAAGGAGGTGGGCGGCAGTGACTGCGCAGCACACCCAATCACTGGAACAGAAAAAGAGACACGCGGCGGAACAGATCTGGCTTCACTATTACAACCAGACGCTGTTCGAAAAGGGCTTGATCACGGAAACAGAACGAAATCGTATGAAAAATCTGATCAACGGGTTAGCGCCGTCCACCGCTAAATAGTTTTCTCGGGGAGCATCGCACACGATGCTCCCCCTTTTTCGAAATTCATATTGCTTTGTTCATACAGAAATGATATACTGATTATGATGATGATAAAACGAAAAGTGAGGAGGCGGAGTCATGGACATTCACACCATTCGAATGATGCTCAAGACACATTCTATTTACGATATCCCCTTGCGGGTGACCTATTATGCCCGAGTATCGTCCGAGAGTGATGAGCAACTCAACTCGCTTGGAAACCAGATTGCCTACTACGAGGATCTTATTAGAAAAGATCTGACCTGGACATTCGTCCCTGGGTACATTGATGAAGGCCTCTCTGGCATTTCTACAAAGAAGCGTGAGAACTTCAATCGCATGATTGACGATGCGGCTATGGACAAATTCGATTTGGTGATTACAAAAGAAATCTCCAGATTTGCACGAAACACACTGGATTCAATTCAATTCACACGGCAACTCCTCGGCTATGGCGTTGGTGTGTTCTTCCAGAATGATAACATCAATACATTCGACGAGGACTCGGAACTTCGTCTGTCAATCATGTCCTCCATCGCACAGGACGAGTTGCGCAAGCTCTCGAGCCGCGTGAAGTTCGGTCATCAGCAGGCGATCAAATCCAACGTGGTGCTTGGCAACAGCCGCATCTTCGGATACACAAAAGCTGACGGAAGACTGGTCATCGACGAAACCGAAGCGCCAATGGTCCACGAACTCTTCGAGCGTTACTCTACCGGCGAATATTCCATGAAGCAACTTGAAACGATCTTCTGGGATAAGGGCTACCGCAATCACAATGGCAACAAAATCGCCCACACCACCATGGCTAACATGATCGCAAATCCCAAGTACAAGGGCTACTATGTGGGGAACAAGGTCAAGGTCGTGGATATGTTCACCAAAAAGCAGAAGTTCCTCCCGCCGGAGGAATGGGTCATGTTCAAG
>ENA-ORND01001946-ORND01001946.1-human-gut-metagenome-genome-assembly--contig:-NODE-1946-length-13166-cov-2.713370_pt1 | contig 13166 bp, 9 predicted proteins | sample MGYA00242111_ERZ509014 | MGnify/ENA primary metagenome ERZ509014 (study PRJEB26280, sample SAMEA2338694) | human gut metagenome | biome: human gut; feature: human-associated habitat; material: faeces... | reverse complement strand
TTTTGCCTGTTCCCACCGATGAAGCAGTAAGGGAAATCCAGAACAAGCTCTTGGGCGTGGAAACGAATGCGGCAAACTGGCAGCGAAAGCAGAACGCAGCCAATAACTTTTCCGCTGTCCTTCCTTACGACATGGAACAGCAGCGAAAAGAAACCAAGGAAATGCTGGACGATCTGACCAACAGGGATCAAAGAATGATGTTCGGTCTCGTGACCATGGTCCATCTGGCTGATACCAAGGAACAATTGGACAGTGACACAGAAACGATTCTTACAACAGCCAGAAAACATCTGTGCCAGATGAGCGTCCTGCGCTGGCAGCAGAAGGATGGGCTGGATACTGTGCTTCCTTATGGTTTGCGCAGAATCCAAGCCATCCGTACCCTGACCACCGAAAGCACCGCTGTGCTGATTCCTTTCCGAGCACAGGAAATCATGCAGACCGGGGGCATCTACTATGGGCAGAACGCTGTTTCCAAAAACATGATTGTAGCCGACCGCCGCAAGCTCTTAAACGGGAACAGCTTCCGCCTTGGTGTTTCCGGTTCCGGCAAATCCTTCAGTGCCAAAGAAGAAATTGTGAGCATTGCGCTGTCAACCAATGATGATATCCTGATTCTGGACCCGGAGTCTGAATTTGGGTTCTTGGTAGAAGCGCTTGGCGGGGAAATTATTCGGATTTCCGCAGCCTCCAACACCCACCTGAACGCCCTTGATATGGACAAAGCCTACGGTGACGAGCGCAACCCGCTGATTGAAAAATCAGAATTCATTCTCTCGCTGTTCGAGCAGTTAGTAGGGGCAGGCGGTGTGTCTGCCAAAGAGAAATCTATTCTGGACCGCTGCACCTATGATGTGTACCGGGAGTATATGGCAAACAATTATGAGGGTGCAGCTCCCACGCTGAAAGATCTGTACCATTCCCTCTTAAAGCAGCCGGAGCCGGAAGCCAGAGGGCTGGCGCTTTCCTCCGAGCTGTTTATCACCGGCAGTCTCAACACCTTTGCCCAGCACACCAATGTAGACACCAAAGCCCGCATCATCGCCTATGATATCCGTGAATTGGGCGAACAGCTCATGCCCATCGGGATGTTGGTCACCCTCGATGCGATCTTCAACCGTGTGATCCAAAACTGGAAGAAAGGAAAAACCACATGGGTATTTGCCGATGAGTTTTATCTGCTGTTCCGCTACCAGTACAGCGCCGATTTTTTCTACAAGCTGTGGAAGCGTATCCGAAAATATAACGGCCTTGTGACAGGGCTCACGCAGAATGTCGAGGAGCTGCTCCGTTCCGATACTGCCCGCCTGATGCTGGCAAACTCGGAGTTCCTGCTCCTTCTGAACCAGTCCTCCACCGATCGGGATGAACTGGCGAATCTGCTCCATATCTCGGACACCCAGCTCGGCTACATCACCAATGTGGCGGCTGGCTGCGGTCTCATCCGCTGTGCTGGCAACATTGTACCGTTTGAAAACAGCTTCCCCCGCAATACCCGTCTGTATCAGCTGATGACCACCAAGCCGGACGAAGCACTAAGGGGAGTGTAAACCCATACATGAAACAACATCGCAGCAGGGAGCCTCCTTTGGCTCCCTGTATCTTTTTTAGGAGGTATGCCATTGAAAGAAATTAAGACCAAACCGGAAAATGGAAAACCAAGGCTTTTGGATAGTGCCGCCAAAGCCCCAAAAACCGCAATGAAGGATGCATGGCTGAAATCCAAGGAGAAAGCCGTATCGGAATTGAAGGGGACGCCTTTTGCCAGCCAGCAGGGAGAAACCTCCAACGCCCCCGCTAACAGCGCCGGAGATCAAATGCTGTCCGGTATCGAAACCACCGCAAAAAAGAGTGCCAACATTACCTATCGGGGCGGGAAAAAACTGGCGCAGACCACCGCTCGGAAAGTCAAAGAAAAAAGAGAAATTTCCCGTACCCTCTCGGAAGCGAAAAACGCTGGCAGCAAAGCAACGGAGATCACGAAGGATACCGCTTCTAAAATACGGACCAAAAATACCGCTGCCAAGGCTGTCAAAGGGAAACCTCAAAAAGCAGTAAAAACCGCCAGTCGTTCTATGAAAAGTGTGAAGAATGGTACGAAAGGCATCAAGACTGCCCAGCAGTCGGCAAAAACTGCACAGCAGGCAGCCAAGACAGCGCAGGCCACTGCAAAAGCGGCACAAAAAGCCGCACAGGCCGCCAAGGCTACTGCGAAAGCAACAATTGCAGGAGTTAAAGCGGCGGTCCGTGTAACTATAGCAGCGGTTAAAGCAACCATTGCGGCTGTAAAAGGGTTGATTGCCGCCATCGCTGCCGGAGGTTGGGTAGCTGTAGTGATAATCTTGTTAATTTGTTTGATTGCCCTGATTGTCGGTTCCTGTTTCGGCTTATTTTTCGGTTCGGATTCTACGGGAACCGGCACCAGCGTTACGCAGGCTGTGACAACTTTAAACGGGGAATTTCAGGCACACATTCAAGAAATTGAAGATAGCAATAGCCATAATCGGGTGGAGTTTACTTCAAATGACGGAGTGCTTTCTATCAATTGGGAAGATGTTCTCGCTGTTTTTTCAGCAAAGGTAACTGGTGCGGAAGATGGTGCGCAGGTGGCTTCTTTGGATGACACTCAAGTTCAGCAGCTGCGGGATATTATGTGGGAGATGAATGCAGTGTCTTCCAGCACCCGTACCGAGAGCCATGAAGTGGAAGTTACCGAAGTAGACGAGGACGGAAAAGAAACTACCCATACCGAAACGGTAACGGAAACCATTCTGGAAATCTCTCTAACACATAAAACAGCGGAGGAAATGGCGCAGCAGTACAATTTCAATGCAAGGCAGAACGAATACCTTGCCTTAATGTCGGAGCCAGAAAATCAGAATTTGTGGGCAGAACTGCTGGGTGGTTTTAACAGCGGCGGTGGTCAGATCATGAATCCAAATACTGATTGGGAAGGGACTGGGATTTTCCAATGGCCTCTTCCGCAAAGTTATACCATTACCTCATGGTTTGGATACCGTGAGGACCCCTTTACTGGAGAAATTGCCTACCACAGCGGAACCGATATCGGCGCTCCGGGTGGTACACCGATTCTGACAGCGGCAGATGGCACAGTCACCATTGCCAATGCCATCGACTCTTGGGGCGGTGGATATGGATATCATATCAAGATAAGCCACAATGATACTTTTGACACCTTGTATGCCCACTGCTCCTCTATCTGCGTGACCGTAGGGCAGGAAGTGAAACAGGGCGAAGTCATCGGTTATGTCGGTACCACCGGCAATTCTACCGGAAACCACCTGCACTTTGAAGTATGGCAGAACGGAGAGCGTACCGATGCGCTTGGATATTTTAAAGCGAAAGAATAAAAATGCTATTCTATTTATAACATCAATTGCGCTGTTCTTGCTTTCATACAGAAATTGTGATAGAATGTAGTTAGTCGTTGCTAACTACATTCTATCACATGACATAATTTCTATTAGAAGGGAGGAGAAACTATGTGTTAACAGAATTTTTGAAAAGTATCCGAGGTGAAAAAGCCTTATGGGAAACAATAATAACAGGTGTGGATGTTTGCAATTTTCGTCTTCAAGGCAATACAAAGGATCCATTTATCCCGATATCCTTACAGCCACTTCACTTTGAAGTTTTCTTTTGTTTTGCAGGTCATGTTGTACTCAAACAGCAATGGAATCGTGTGGTTGTTGTAAGAAAGCAGGAAATTCTTTTACTATCTGAGGTATCTTCACTGTATTCCGTCGCATGTACAGCGGATTTGGCAGGAGTATTGGTATCCGTAGATGCGGCTATGGCAAAAGAAAGTTTATATTCCCTATGCCGCATGATGGGAGATTTAAAATTGAATACTCTTGAGGTAAAAAAATATATGGATGAGCAAGATGGATGTGCTGTTATTCATGGCTCATCTTGGGTTTTTTCTGCATTTTCTGAAATCGTGAAAATGGAAGACTTACAAAAAAGCAGATACTGCGTTTGGAAGTCGGTAGAATTACTGTTTCTGCTGAGTACAGGAACATTGTATCCAAAAGATAAGGATAATCTGAAAATAAGCAAGGTAATAAGAGAAGAGATAAATGAGATTTGCAATTATATGGAGATGCATCTGGATGAAAAAATAACGATTGATTATTTGTGTCACAAATTTTATATATCTCCTACTACATTTAAAAAATATTTTCGCAGTATTCGTGGTCAGCCGGTATATACTTGGCTATCACATAAACGTATGGAAAAAGCCGCTGAACTTCTTCGGTGCTCTTCTATGACTGTACTGGACGTTGCACAGGCAATTGGATACGCAAGTTTAAGTCAATTCAATGTAGCTTTTAAAAGGCACTTTAATTGTACACCCAGACAGTATCGAAATAGGTCTGATTCCATTGGTTTTTGTCTGTTTCCAAAAGAATGATTTAGCTAAAGTTGTTATAATAATTAGACAAAATCTATGAAGGAGGGATCTGGTTGAAACAGCACCGTTTTTGGGCATGGGGAGCCGTAATTTGCCTGCTTATGGTAATGATTACGGGATACAAAAGAAAATAACGGAAAGGAAGATTCTATATGAGTTTATACAATAAATTGGCTCTTTTTGTAGGTGGCACACTTTTCGGATCGGTTGGAATTAAACTGCTGTCCAGCAAAGACGCTAAAAAAGCATATGTTCACGCAACAGCCGCAGGGCTGCGTATGAAAGATTATGTTATGGAGACTGTTACAACCGTGCAGGAAAACGCATCGGACATTTTAGCTTCTGCCAAAGATCTGAATGAAGAAAGAGCTGCAAAAGAAGCGGAAGAAGCGGCAGCCGCACAACTTGAAAGTTCTGAGGAAGAGTAACAGAAAAGAGCCGTTGATACGGCTCTTTTTTTATGAAGGAGAAGCGACAAATGAAGGCAATTATTTTACACGAAAGCAAAGGGCGTATCCGTTTTCGAATCGGTCAGAAAAAAATGACTTTGCAGGAAGCAGATGTGCTGGAAAATTGGTTTCAAAAGAAATCATGGATCACACAAGTAACTGTCCATGAACGCACCGGGTGTGTGATTCTGCAATACTCCGGGTCACGTAAGGAAGTGCTGGCGGCTATCCGTGAGTTTAACTTGCAGGAAGCGCAATCACAAATCACTTTGCCACTGCACAGCAGCCGTGAATTAAACCGTAAATTTCAGGAAAAGCTGGTCGGAAAAGTGGTACTAAAAGCAGCGTCTATGCTCTTTTTGCCGAAACCATTGCAGATCGCACGAATTGTATGGCATATGCTCCCTTTTTTGAAGAGAGGTATCCACTGTCTTTGGAGAGGAAAACTGAAGGTAGATGTGCTGGATGCACTGTCCATAGGAATTTCCGCATTTCGCAAAGATTTCGGAACAGCAGGAACCGTCATGTTTCTGCTGGAACTGGGCGAACTGTTGGAAGAATGGACCAGAAAAAAATCAATGGAAGACTTGGCCCGCTGTATGGCCCTGAATGTGGATCGGGTATGGCTGAAGACACCGGAATCAGAAATTCTGACAGCAGTATCAGATATCCGCCCAGGTGACAAAATCGTGATTCGTACCGGGAGCATGATTCCTATGGACGGTATCTTAGCCGAGGGGGAAGTCACAGTCAATCAGGCTTCTTTGACTGGAGAGTCTGTACCGGTCGTAAAACACCCGGGAAACACCGTGTATGCCGGTACTGTCATAGAAGAAGGCGAGTGCATACTGGAAGTAAAACAAGCTATGGGTTCCAGCCGATATGATCAAATTGTAACCATGATTGAAAAATCCGAACAGATGAAATCGGCAGCTGAAAGCAAAGCGGCTAACCTTGCAGATAAATTGGTTCCGTATACCTTTGCCGGCAGTATCTTGAGCTTTCTGCTGACACGAAATATCCTGCGGGCCTTGTCGGTACTTATGGTGGATTTCTCCTGTGCGTTAAAATTTTCCATGCCGCTGGCGGTGCTTTCTGCCATGCGGGAAGCCGGAAAAGAACATATCACTGTAAAAGGCGGCAAGTTCTTAGAAGCGGTGGCGGCGGCTGATACCATCATATTTGACAAAACAGGTACATTGACACATGCTTGTCCGAAGGTTGCGCAGATTATCACTTTCGGAGAACGAGACGAGTCGGATATGCTGCGCCTTGCGGCCTGTTTAGAGGAACATTTTCCCCATTCTATTGCAAACGCCGTAGTACAAGAAGCGCAGTGCAGAGGGTTATCCCATGAAGAATTTCATTCCAAGGTAGAATACATAGTGGCTCATGGTATTGCCAGTACGGTAAATGAGGAACGGGTATTGATCGGAAGTGCGCACTTCATTTTTGAAGATGAGGGAGTAACTGTTCCGCTAAATGAACAGGAGCGATTTGATCGTCTTCCTGAAGAATATTCTCATTTGTATTTGGCGATTGGCAGAGAGCTTGCAGCAGTGATTTGTATTTCCGATCCGCTGCGCAGGGAAGCTAAAGAAGTATTGACTGCGCTGCGTGCTTTGGGAATTCAAAAAACAGTTATGCTGACAGGCGACAGCTATCGGACGGCATCTACGGTTGCAAACCGCTTAGGGGTTGACGCATTCTGCGCTGAGGTTCTTCCTGCGGATAAAGCAAAATTTGTAGCCGATTTGCGCCAAAAAGGACATATTGTTTTAATGGTCGGAGATGGTATCAACGACTCTCCCGCCCTTTCAGAAGCGGATGCGGGAATTGCCATCAGTGACGGCGCAGCAATTGCCAGAGAAATTGCTGATATTACCATTGCGGCGGACAGCCTTTGGGAGCTTGTTAAGCTGCGTCGTATTGCAATGGCTTTGATGGAGAGAATTCACTCAAATTATCGGTTTGTCATCGGATTTAACGGGACGCTGATAGGCTTGGGATTGGCAGGAATTTTACCTCCCGCAGCATCGGCCGCACTGCACAATCTTTCTACGCTTGGCGTCAGCCTGCGTAGTATGAGTGCTCTGCCGGAACCCAAACAGGATAATGACCGCTGTATATAGCCGGACAACCAAAAGAGAGAAACCTTTGTGTAGTTTCTCTCTTTTTATTCATCCATAAAAAATGCAGAAGCACTTGACATTCAGCTTAAGAGCAACTATAATATAGCAGTGATATATAGCACTGCTATATTTTTAGGGAGGTGTGTACCATAGATGAGAATCTGACAACTTTGGATCAAATCCATGAGGCGGCAAAAGCGGAGTTTTTGCAAAAAGGCTACAAGGACGCTTCCCTGCGGAATATCGTCAAATCTTTGGGCAAGACGCTGGGAGCCTTTTACGGTTATTATAAAAGCAAAGAGGAACTTTTTGAGGCTTTGGTGGGCGAACATTATCAATACTTGATTGATCGCTTTAAGGACGCTCAGAAGCAATTTGCCGACCTGCCCCATGAACAGCAGCCGGAAGTGATGGGCGATATATCAGGGGTATGCATGTTTGATATGCTGCATTATGCCTATCAGCATTTAGAGGAATGTAAGCTCATTCTTTGTTGTTCCGAAGGGACCCGCTTTTCTGGGCTGATTGATGAGATGGTGGAAATTGAAGTGGAGGGGACACACGCTTATCAAAGAGTGCTGGCGGAATTAGGCAGACCCTCCCCGCCGCTTGACCCAACTCTGGAGCATATTTTGATCACCGGGATGTTTCATACGTTTTTTGAACTTGTTATCCATGAAATGCCGCTTCCCGATGCGGAAAACTATGTAAAGGAAATGCGGGCCTTTTACACCGCAGGATGGATGAAAATTATGGGGCAATAACGCCCTATAATTTTTGACTTGCAGTTAGCTTAAACTAACTAAATTAGATATAAGAAGGACAAATCATTGTCCTCTGTATCATAAATGAAATGTAAAGGAGGAATTCTCTTGAAAAAACAATCTAATTTATCGCGCCTGCTCACGATTGCGGGAAGTTACCGATATCTGACCTATGCGTCCTGGATCCTCTCCGCAATCAGCGCATTGATCGCACTCGTGCCTTATTATTTTATCTGGCAGGTCATGCGTGAAGTGCTGGAAGTCGCTCCGGATTTCAGCCGTGCGCAGAATCTGACCTACAACGGCTGGATGGCAGTGATGTTTGCGGTCATTGCGGGACTGGTGTACATCGCCGGGCTGATGTGCTCCCATCTGGGCGCATTTCGCATTGCCACCAATTTGCGTTTGCAGTCCATGAACCATATCGTAAAACTCCCCCTGGGATTTGCGGAACATTTTGGCAGCGGTAAGCTGCGCAAAATCGTCAATGAATCCAGCGCCGCTACGGAAACCTATCTGGCGCACCAGCTCCCGGACCGTGCGAACGCCCTCGCAACTCCCTGCGGTCTTCTGGTTCTGCTGTTTGTGTTTGACTGGCGGCTGGGTCTTTTGAGTTTGGCGCCGGTACTTCTGGGCTTTCTCATTATGATGGCGATGACCGGAAAGGAAATGCAGCAGAAGATGAAGGAATATCAGAATGCGCTGGATGATATGTCCAATGAAGCGGTAGAGTATGTCCGAGGTATTCCGGTGGTAAAAACCTTTGGCCAGACCATCTTTTCCTTTAAGAAGTTTAAGGATTCAATTGACCGGTACAAGGTGTGGGTGATTGCCTACACCAAGCAGCTGCGCACGCCTATGATGTTCTATACCGCGGCCATTAACGGTGTGTTTGTCTTTTTGATCGCAGGAGCCTTGCTGTTTACGCAGGATCAGGTCACGACAGAATTTTTGCTCAATCTGGTATTCTATATCATCATTACGCCGATCATTTCCGTGACACTCACACGTATTATGTTCCAGAGCGAAAACGCTATGATCGTGGACGATGCTTTACAGCGGATTGACAGCGTTCTGAATTTGGAGCCGCTGAAAGAAACAGCTCATCCCAAACATCCGAAAGACGGCTCTGTAGAGCTTGAACAGGTGCATTTCAGCTATGACGGAGAAAAGGAGGTTTTAAAGGGCGTGTCTCTTTCAATTCGTGCCGGGCAGACAGTCGCTTTTGTGGGACCGTCCGGCGGCGGAAAAACCACGCTGGCAAATCTGATCTCCCGCTTCTTCGATCCTCAAAGCGGTACTGTAAGGGTGGGCGGCGTAGACGTCCGTGATATTCCGAAAGAAGAACTGATGAACACGGTTTCCTTTGTGTTCCAGAACAGCCGGCTGATCAAAGCTTCCATCTTTGAGAATGTGCGTCTGGGCAAACCGGAAGCCACCCGGGAGGAAGTCATGGCTGCCTTAAAAAATGCCCAGTGCGACGATATCCTTGAAAAACTGCCGGATGGTATGGATACGGTGATCGGCACCAAGGGGGTCTATCTTTCCGGCGGCGAGCAGCAGCGGATTGCTATTGCCCGCGTGATGCTGAAAAATACCCCCATCATTATTCTGGATGAAGCCACAGCTTTTGCGGATCCCGACAATGAAACCAGAGTACAGGCGGCTTTTTCCAAACTGTCTCAGGGCAAAACGGTCATTATGATTGCCCACAGGCTTTCCACGGTGGCCGGTGCAGATCGGATTTACGTTGTAAAAGACGGGCAGATCGCAGAGAGCGGTTCCAGCCGTGAGCTGATGGAAAGAGGCGGTCTGTTCGCCCGGATGTGGCAGAACTATCAGACTTCCATTCAGTGGAAGGTACAAAAGGAGGTACAGTAAGATGATCAGACGTCTGCAAAAACGATATGCCTTGTCCGAACAGGGCGCAAAGGATTTAATTAAGGGCTGTTTTGCCTGCGTCCTGCAAAATATCTCTTTCATGTTCCCGGTGGGATTGCTGTACTGCATGGTGAGCGATCTGATGAACGGCGGTGTTCCGGAAAGCCGGCTTCCCTTCTACATTGTCGGCTGTATTCTCTGTGTGGGATTGATCTTGCTGACAACCTACTTCCAGTATAACGCCACCTATTTTGCCACCTATACGGAAAGCGGCGTGCGCCGTATTACGTTGGCGGAGCGGCTGCGGAAAATCCCCCTGTCCTTCTTCGGAAAGAAAGACCTTGCGGATCTTACCAGCACCATTATGGCGGACTGCACCTTTTTAGAGCAGAGCTTTTCCCACTTTATCCCGGAGCTTGCCGGATCCATCATCTCTACGGTCTTGATTGCCGTCAGCCTGTTCTTCTACGATTGGCGTATGGCGCTGGCGGCTCTTTGGGTGATGCCGGTGGCGTTTGCCATTGTAGGTTTTTCTGCAAAGGTACAGGAAGGGTTTAATCAGAAATCCATGGATGCGAAAATGGCCTGCGCGGATGGAATTCAGGAGTGTATTGAAACGGTGCAGGATCTGAAAGCCAACAACGCTGAAAAAGAATACCTCAAAGGGTTGGAAAAGAAGATCCGCGCGGTGGAACACCGCTCCATTCTCAATGAGTTCGGTTTGGCGGCATTTGTAGTATCCGCATCCCTTGTGTTAAAGCTCGGGATAGCCACGGTTGCGCTTGTAGGTTCCGTTCTACTGATGCAGGGCAGTTTGGATATTTTGACCTTCTTCCTGTTCCTGCTGGTGGTTTCCCGGCTCTATGATCCCTTGCAGGGTGCGCTGCAGAATCTGGCGGCGGTAATTTCCACCCGGACAAATATCGCCCGTATGAATGAAATCCTTGACCATCCCATTCAGCAGGGCAAAACCAGCCTTTCCAATCAGGGGTATGACATTACCTTTGACCATGTTGGGTTTGCCTACAACACCGGAGAAACGGTTTTAAAGGATGTCAGCTTTACTGCCAAGCAAGGAGAAGTAACCGCGCTGGTGGGTTCCTCCGGCGGCGGCAAAACAACGGTCTCCCGTCTGGCAGCCCGGTTTTGGGATGTGAGCCGGGGAAAAATTACGGTAGGCGGTATGGATGTCTCAAAAGTGGATCCGGAAACGCTGCTTTCTCTTTATTCCATTGTATTTCAGGATGTTACCCTGTTTGACAACACCATACTGGAAAATATCCGTATCGGTAACAAAGACGCCACAGATGAGGAGGTTCTGGCTGCGGCACGGCTTGCCAATGTGGATGAATTTGCCGAGAGGCTTCCGGACAAATGGAATACCAACATAGGCGAAAACGGCTGTGAGCTCTCCGGCGGAGAACGCCAGCGGATTTCCATTGCCCGTGCCTTCTTAAAGAACGCGCCGATCATCCTTCTTGACGAAGCTACAGCCTCTCTGGATGTGGAGAATGAAACGCTGATACAGACAGCTCTGTCACGGCTGATCAAAGACAAAACTGTTCTGGTGATCGCACACCGGATGCGCACGGTAGCCGGTGCGGATAAAATCGTCGTGCTTTCCGATGGTATGGTGGCGGAAGAGGGCGATCCGGATACCCTGCTCCAGCAAGACGGTATCTATACCCGCATGGTAAAATTACAGACAGAAAGCCAGAACTGGACGCTGGCATAGTGTGATTTTCTGTTGCGGGCATAAACCAGATGTTAGGCAAATGCCGCACGCAAAACATTACTATTTTTGAGTGTGGCTTTGTCTATATCTGGAAACACTTTAGTACAGTATCTTGACAAAATGATGTATGGTATGGTAAAATCAATCAGTTAGAGTTAGCTAACTATTTTTATTTTATTTTGGTTAGCCGGTGCTAACCGCATGGGGATAGAAGAATGCTAAAAGTAACAATGAAAATCGATGGAATGTCCTGTGGAATGTGTGAGGCTCATATAAACGATGCGATCAGAAAAGTATTTTCTGTTAAGAAAGTGACTTCTTCTCACAGAAAAGGGATCACGGAACTGCTTATACAAGACGCCGTTGACACACAGTTACTGAAACATGCTGTGGAAGAATTCGGGTATAAGGTGTTGGATATTCGTTGTGAACCTTATGAAAGACAAGGGTTTTCCCTGTTTAAAAGAAAATAGATGAGGGTGAAAAGACATGCCTTTTGAATTATGGCAGGGGCTGCTGATTCCTTTTGCCGGGACGACGCTCGGCGCAGCCTGCGTCTTTTTTATGCGGAACAATTTGAGTGAGCTGGTTCAGCGTGCGCTTACCGGCTTTGCGGCAGGGGGTATGGTGGCGGCTTCCATATGGAGTCTGCTGCTTCCTGCCATGGAACAGGCATCAGACATGGGGCAATGGTCCTTCTTCCCTGCTGTAGCTGGATTCTGGCTTGGTATTTTATTCTTACTGGGATTGGATCGGCTGATCCCGCATCTGCATCGCGGCAGTTCAGAGGCCGAGGGCGTCAAAAGCGGTCTTGGAAAAACAACTATGCTGACTCTAGCGGTGGCGCTGCATAATATTCCGGAAGGGATGGCAGTGGGCGCAGTCTATGCCGGGTGGCTCTACGGGGACAGTGGGATCACGCTGGCGGGGGCGCTGGCTCTTTCTCTGGGTATCGCCATTCAGAACTTCCCTGAAGGCGCTATTATATCCATGCCCCTGAAAGCGGAGGGTTTCTCCAAATCCCGCTCATTTCTGTATGGAACGCTGTCCGGTGCGGTAGAACCGATAGGTGCGCTCCTGACCATCCTTCTGGCAGGAATTTTAGTCCCGGTACTGCCCTATGCTCTGAGCTTTGCCGCTGGTGCAATGATTTATGTGGTGGTAGAGGAATTGATTCCGGAGATGTCGGCCGGAAAGCACTCCAATGTGGGAACCATTCTGTTTGCAGTCGGTTTCACTTTGATGATGGTATTGGATGTGGCGTTGGGCTGATACAAAGCTGTTCGAAAAAGGAGGACACAGAATGTCACATTTAGGCGTTGTGGAGGACACACTTTTTGTCCCCATGCTGGGCAGGATTTATGCCAGCGAGCATTGCCCGCAGATCATATATGATAAAAAGGCTTTGGAATTAAAAGAAAAGCTGCCGTCCGACCTGCAGGAAAACGGCAGTCAGAGCCAGTATACCCTGCTGGCTTCAGCGGTGCGGTCTGCTAATATGGACCGTTTCATCCGGTCGTTTTTAAAGCGCAGACCGGACGGTGTGATTGTCCAGCTCGGCTGCGGTCTGGAGACGACCTATTACCGCTGCGATAACGGAAGGACCCGCTGGTATGCCGTTGATTTGCCACACGTCATTGACTACCGGAAGGAACTGCTCCCGCAGTCGGAGCGTGAGACCTATCTTGCTGGAGATGCTTTTACAGAGAATTGGATCAGACAAGTTCGCACGGATTTGCCCGACGCCCCTATCCTTGTTACAGCAGGGGG
>ENA-ORND01001933-ORND01001933.1-human-gut-metagenome-genome-assembly--contig:-NODE-1933-length-13214-cov-3.784710_pt1 | contig 13214 bp, 9 predicted proteins | sample MGYA00242111_ERZ509014 | MGnify/ENA primary metagenome ERZ509014 (study PRJEB26280, sample SAMEA2338694) | human gut metagenome | biome: human gut; feature: human-associated habitat; material: faeces... | reverse complement strand
GGTCGTCTTCGCCTGCGGCGGCGGCATCTACACCTCCGCGGTTGACGCTGCCAAGAAGGTGGGCGCCAAGGTCATCGGCGTTGACGTCGATCAGGCGGGTGTCATCGCCAAGTATGCCGGCGTGGACGGCATGACCGTCACCTCCGCCATGAAGGGCCTCTATCCCGCGACCTACGATACCCTCACCGATGTCATCGTCAACGGCAACTGGGAGAAGTACTCCGGCAAGATCGACACGCTGGGCCTCGTCTCCGCCAACCCGGAAGAGAACTACGTCCAGCTCCCGACTGCTTCCACGCAGTTCGAAGACGGCAAGTTCACCCAGGCTGACTACGAAGCGCTCGTCGCGGCCATGTTCGCCGGCGACGTCACCGTCTCCAACGACATCACGGCTATGCCCGCTGTCACCAACGTCACCGTTGAGGACTTCGGCAACCTGAAGTAAGGTACATTTAAAAAGTGTGCAGGCTTCGGCCTGCACACTTTTTTTGTACGCTTTTCCGGAAAAACCGGGAAAACCGAAAAACTTTTTGCTTTATCCGCACAAATATAGTATAATGGATAAAATGGTTTCCGTCCTCGCAAGCGCGGGCCATAAAAACGGAAGGAGGGCGAAAAACTTGGAAACGAATTACGCGATTGAGATGTTGAACATCACAAAACGTTTCCCCGGAATCATCGCCAACGACAACATCACCCTGAAGCTCAAAAAGGGTGAGATCCACGCCCTGCTCGGTGAAAACGGCGCAGGCAAATCGACGCTCATGAGCGTCCTCTTCGGCCTTTATCAGCCGGAGGAAGGTGAGATCCACAAGGACGGCCGCAAGGTCGAGATCCGCGACCCGAACGACGCAAACGAACTCGGCATCGGCATGGTGCATCAGCACTTCAAGCTGGTCGAGTGCTTCTCTGTCCTCGACAACATCATTCTCGGCGTTGAGCCGAACAAAATGGGCTTCCTGCAGAAGCAGGAGGCGCGGAAAAAGGTCATCGACCTGTCTGAAAAATACGGCCTGCACGTCGACCCCGCCCACCGCGCGGAATATACGTTCCGCACCTTTGCCGACGAGGCCTACCGCCTCCGCCTGGAACGCAAGGCCTTGGGGGCACTTTAATAGCGCCGGATTCGCTTCCGAACCCGATTTTACATCGCGATATTCCGAAATGTCGAAAAAAATGCGTAACTTCGCTTGATAAAAATCAAGCGCAACACAGATGGCATCTAAAAATACATCCTCATCCCCCAACGGACGGCAGAAAGTCCAGCGTTCCAACAGCGACAGTGCGCGCTGGGTCGCAGGATTGCTGCTGCTTTTCATCGGGGTGTTCGCCGCCTCGGCCGTACTGTTCTCGTTTTTTACCTGGGCGGCCGACCAGAGCGGGCTGCTGCTCTCGCCCGAGGAACGTGCCACGCTGGGCGTCGAGCCTGGAAATCTCTGCGGCTGGGCGGGTGCCAGGCTGGGACGCCTGCTGGTCGACAACTCGTTCGGCGTGTCCGGCATTCTGATCCCGGTGATGGTGGTGCTCGTCGGCGTGCGCGTCATCCGCCAGCGCCCGCTGCTGTTCAACCATTCGATCCTCTCGCTTTTCCTCATCCTGATCCTCGGTTCGCTGACGCTGGGCTTCGCCTTCTCGGACAAGTGGAGCCTTTGCAGTTCGACGGGGTGGGGCGGTGCCTTCGGCATCGAGACCGCAGCGCTGCTGCGCACGCATATCGGGGTGCTGGGGACGTTGATCCTGCTGCTGGGCTGCTGGATCCTTACGGGGGTATTCATCAACCGCAATTTCATCAACAAGGTCAACCGTGCGGGCAACGTCATGGTCGATAAGAGCGGCAAGATCGTCGAGATCGTCAAACATAAGGTCGTGCACGCGCACGGGCAACCGTCCGATGCCGCCGGGGGCGCCGCCTGCCGTATCTGCGGAATCCGCCGGGAATCCCGGGGAGAGGCCTGCCAGGCGGTCGGCCGACACTCCGGCCGTGGAGTCTGCCGTGAAGGCGGAGCCCGAGGTGGTCGTGCGCCGTCCCGAACTCGAACTGGCCGTGCAGCGTCCGGTGCCGGAAATGCCCCGCGCTGTACGTACTCCCGGGCCTGCTGCCGCCGGGACTCCCGCCGCCCCGCAGGCCGCCCGCCGCGATGCGGACGACAATCCGTTCGTGGAACTGGGCCCCGACGGCATGCCCATTGTGCCCGAAGCCCCGCAGGCGGCAGAGGCCGCCGCATCCGATGACGACGGCGAGTTTACCGAGGTCGACCTGTCGCGCCCCGAAGGCCGGCTGGTGATCGGCCCCAGCGGGCTTGTCGAGCTGGAACGCCCCGCGGTGCGTCCTGCCGCCGGCACTGCTGTCCGGCCTGCTGCGCCTGTGTCCGACGAACCTTTCACCGAATTATCCCTGGGCGGGGAAGACCCCGTCGGGACACCGGCCCCGGCTGCCGGGATGCCCTCTGTTGCCGGGATGCCCTCCGCTGCCGCTCCTGTATCCGGGGAGCCGCTCCCCGACGGGCCGTTTACCGAGATACCCGTTCCTGCCGGGGGCGTCGTCGTGACCGTCGAGGCCAACGAAGCCCGTCTGGTCGATGAAAAGGCGATCCCGACCGAGAGCTACGACCCGCTGAAAGACCTCGTGAACTACCACAAGCCGCCCGTGACGCTGCTCGAAGACTATGTTTCCGACTCGGAAGTGAGCGACGAGGAGATTTTCGAGAACAAGACCAAGATCGAGGATACGCTCCGCAATTTCGGCATCCCCATCCAGCGTATCAAGGCCACGGTCGGCCCCACCGTGACGCTCTATGAGATCGTGCAGGCGCAGGGCGTCAAGATCTCGAAGATCCAGGGGCTCGAAAACGACATCGCCCAGAGCCTCAAGGCGCTGGGTATCCGCATCATCGCCCCTATCCCCGGCAAGGGAACCATCGGCATCGAGGTGCCCAACCGCGATAAGCAGGTGGTGTCGATGTACTCCGCCGTGCGTTCGCTGCGTTTTCAGGAGTCGAAGGCCGAGCTCCCGGTGGTGATCGGCCGTACGATCCAGAACGAGAATTACGTGTTCGACCTGGCCAAGATGCCGCACCTGCTGGTGGCGGGCGCCACGGGACAGGGTAAGTCCGTGGGGCTGAACGCCATCATCACCTCGCTGCTCTACCGCAAGCACCCCGCGCAGCTCAAGTTCGTGATGATCGACCCCAAGATGGTCGAGTTCTCGCTCTATGCCAAGATCGAGCGCCACTTCCTCGCCAAGATGGAGTCCGAGGACGATGCCATCATCACCGACCCCAAGAAGGCGGTCTACACGCTCAATTCGCTCTGCACGGAGATGGACAGCCGCCTGGAACTCTGCAAGAAAGCCGGGGCGCGCAACATCGCCGAGTACAACGAGAAATTCACCGCCCGGCGGCTCAGCCCGCTCAACGGGCACCGCTACCTGCCCTATATCGTCGTGGTGGTCGACGAGTTCGCCGATCTGATCATGACCGCCCGCGAGGTCGAGGGGCCCGTCATGCGCCTCGCGCAGAAGGCGCGTGCCGTCGGCATCCACCTGATCATCGCCACGCAGCGCCCCGACGTGAAGGTCATCACGGGCGGTATCAAGGCCAATTTCCCCGCGCGTATCGCCTTCCGCGTGATGCAGATGATCGACTCGCGTACGATCATCGACCAGCCGGGGGCCAACCAGCTTATCGGCCGCGGCGACATGCTCTTCTCGAAGGACGGGGAACTGATCCGTATCCAGTGCGCGCTGGTCGAAACCAAGGAGGTCGAACGCATCGTCGAGTATATATCGAAGCAGCAGGGCTATACCTCGGCCTATTCGCTGCCCGACTATACGCCCGATACGGGCGATTCTTCGGGGAGCATGGGCAGCGAGGACTCCGCCCCCGTGAAATACGATTCGCTCTTCGCCGAGATCGCCCGCGACGCCGTGTCCGGAGGTCAGATCTCGACCTCGATGATCCAGCGCAACTACGAGGTGGGCTTCAACCGTGCCGGGCGCATCATGATGCAGCTCGAACGTGCCGGCATCGTCGGCCGCCAGCAGGGAGCCAAGCCGCGCGACATCCTTTTCCATGACATGCCCTCGCTCGAAGCCAAGTTGCAGGAGCTGGGCCTATTCTGATGCTGCCATGAAACGACTCCTGTCCCTCCTGTTGCTGCTTTCCGCGATGCAATCCGTCGCCGCAGTTCCGGCTGCCGCGGATGTTCCGGCTGCCGCAAATAATGTTCCGGCCGCCGGCCGTGCCGACGCGATCCTGGCCGGGGTCAGCGACGGCTTCCGGGCGCTGGGTGCCTACGGGGTGTCGTTCGAGGTTCGCTCGGACGAATACGTCACGCGCGGGCGCTATGCCGTCGAGGGGGAGAATTATTACCTCGTGCTGGGCGATGCCGAGGTCTACTGCGACGGAGCCGTGCGCTACGAGGTGGACAACCGCCGCCGCGAGGTGACGATCGACGTGGTCGACACCGGCAGCCGCAATATCCTCAATAACCCCGTCCATGCCTTCGATTTCCTCGGCAGCGAATATGCGGCCTCGCTCGCCGGCGAGCAGGAAGGCCGTGCCGTGGTGCGGCTGACGCCTGCGCCGGGGAATACCTCCTCGGCGGGCAATATCGTCCTTACGGTCGATACCGCCGCGATGCGTCCCGTGTCGCTCCGCTACGATTACGACGGCGAGCAGGTGCAGGTTTCGGTGCTGGGCATCAAGCCCCTCGAAACGCCGCTCAAGGCCTTTGCGAAGGATAACTACGCCGGGTACGAATTCATCGACTTCCGCTGACCATGTTCCGCCGGCCGATTATGCTGCTGTTGTCCGTCGCCATCCCCGCGGCGATGCTGGCTGCGGCGCCGGAAGACCCGTCGCCGGCGGGCGGGCATACCCCTGCCGCCGGACATGACCGCCCTGCGGCGGATATGCCCGGTTCGGTTCCCGGAGCCGGAAGCCCGGCCGGGCAACAGCCTTCCGGCACGGCATGGGAGCTTACCTGCGAGCGCGATCTGCTCTATGCGGCGTCTTTCGTAGGGGATTCCATACCGGTGCGGGTGTTCCTCGAATCGGGCGTCTATTTTCCGCTGATCGACAGCGCGCTGGTCTGGTCGCACCCCGGGCTTTTCGAACCCGTCGAACTCGAACGCCCCGTGCGTTTCCGCATGGCCGGCGGCACGGACTATTCGGCCCGCTATAAACTGGCGCCGGGGCTCAGGGTGGGGGATACGCGCAGTTTGTGCGAGAGCTATGTCGTCGATCTGCGGCGACGCAAGCCCTGCGACCTGCTCTACCCGCTCCATACCTTCACGACCGACAGCGTGGCCGCGCCCGGTATTTTCGAGCTCGATGTCCGCCGCGGCATTTTCCGTCCGCTCTCATCCGGGAGCCTGCCGCAGCCCGGTGACGGGTGGGAGGCCTACGAACTGGTGCCCGACGGGCATTCGGGGATGTTCTGGGTCATGGATACGGTGCGCTTGTCCGACGACCGGGGACGCAGCCGTGCGATGCCGATGCGGCTGGTCGTCGATTTGGGCAACGCCAACCTGCTGGCACTCTTTGCGTTCAAACCTGAGGTCGGAAAATTCGTGTCACGCGCCCCTGTCGATCTGGTGGAAGGCCATACGCCGGGCGGGATGACCCTGCGGGTGCTGATGCCCGCCGTCGCCACTTTCATGGGGTGTTACTCCTTCGGCGGGCTGCCTGTCGTGGTGCTTGACAAACCGATGAAACTCCCCGGCGACGGTTTCCTCGGCGTAAAATTCTTCTCCGCATTCCGGGTGGTCTTCGATTTCCGCCACGGGCGGTTGTGGCTCAGGCTGGCGGATTGACCCCTATTTCCGGTTGAGGTACCAGTAGAGCCCGCCGACGAAGATGCCGCCGCCCGCGATGTTCCCGAGCGTGGCGGGAACCAGGTTTGCGGCGACCATGTCCGCCGCCGTCACCGGGGCGCCCAGCATCATCCCCAGCGGGATGAAGAACATGTTGGCGATGCAGTGCTCGTAGCCGATCACCACGAAGCACATGACCGGGAAAAACAACCCCATCATACGGCCTGCCGCGTCGTCGGTACTCAGCCCGAGCCATACCGCGAGGCATACCAGCCAGTTGGCGCCCACGCCGCGCAGGAATACCGTCAGCCACGGCATCGAGACCTTGGCCTGCGCCACGTTGCAGGCCGCTTCGCGCCACAGCTCCGACGAGAGTACGCCGGGCAGCACCACCAGGAAATAGGCGAAGAAGGCCGCCCCGATGAAATTCCCCGCGTATACCAGCCCCCAGTTGCGCAGCACCTTGCCCCATCCGTACCTGCGGCCCAGCGCCCCGGGTACGAGCACGGCGTTGTTGCCCGTGAAGAGCTCCGCCCCGGCGAATACCACCAGGATGAGCCCCAGCGGGAATACCAGCCCCGAGAGCAGGCGCTGCAACCCGGGCGCTTCGGCCACCCCGGGGAACCCGAACCCCGCCATCAGCGAGAAGAGTCCGCCCATGGCGATGTATGCGCCGGCCAGGAATGCCAGCAGGAGGGTCTTGCCCGCCGGGAGTTGCATTTTGCCCGTTGCCGACTTCTGAGCCAGCGCGAGTACTTCCTTGGGTGTGTTTATCTGTGCCATGTTCGGGAAATAGAGGCCGCAAAGGTAGTGAAACGATCCGGAACGCGCAAGCGGATGCCGTCAGTCTGCCGGGAATTTTTTTTGAGGCCGTCAGATCGCCGGAAAAGGGGCAAAAACGGGGCGTCGTCCCGGAAATCTTCCGCGCGGAGGCGATATTTATCGGCTTAAAGTTGCTCAGATCGGAAATAAATCGTATTTTTGTTCGTTAAAAGACTGTAATTTTAAAGAGATAAGATGCTAACTGAAGAAGAAAAGAATGCAGGTTTGACAGGACGTATCATTCCTATCAATATCGAAGAGCAGATGAAGTCGGCGTACATCGACTATTCGATGTCGGTCATCGTGTCGCGTGCGCTTCCCGACGTGCGCGACGGCATGAAGCCCGTGCACCGCCGTATCCTCTACGATATGAGCGCGGAGCTCAACCTCTACTCCGACAAACCGACCCGTAAGTCGGCGCGTATCGTCGGCGACGTGCTCGGTAAGTTCCACCCCCACGGCGACTCGTCGGTCTACGACGCGATGGTCCGCCTGGCTCAGGACTGGTCGATGCGCTACCCGCTGGTCGATGGACAGGGCAACTTCGGTTCGATGGACGGCGACTCGCCGGCCGCCATGCGTTACACCGAGGCCCGCATGAAGAAGATCACCGACGAGGTGATGGCCGACATCGACAAGGAGACCGTCGACTGGACGCTCAACTTCGACGATACGATCCCCGAACCCACGGTGCTGCCCACCAAGATCCCGCTGCTGATCGTCAATGGCGCCAGCGGTATCGCCGTCGGTATGGCCACCAACATGGCCCCGCACAACCTCAGCGAGGTGGTCGACGCTTGCTGCGCCTATATCGACAACCCCGAGATCACGGGCGAGGAGATGCTGCATTTCATCAAGGGCCCCGATTTCCCCACGGGCGGTATTATCTACGGCTACGAGGGTGTCCGGGAGGCCATGCTTACGGGCCGCGGCCGCGTCATGATGCGTGCCAAGACCGACATCGAGCATACCCCCAGCGGCCGCGAGTGCATCGTCATCACCGAAATCCCCTACATGATCAACAAGGCCGAGATGATTAAGAAGATCGCCGACATGATCAACGAGAAGAAGATCGACGGCATTTCCTACATCAACGACGAGTCCGACCGTGACGGCCTGCGGATCATCATCATCCTCAAACACGACGCCGTGGCGAGCGTCGTGCTCAACACCCTTTATAAGAATACGCCGCTGCAAACCTCGTTTGCGGTGAACAATATCGCGCTGGTGAACGGCCGTCCGCAGCTGCTGCCGATGCGCGATCTGGTCATGCACTTCGTCAACCACCGCCACGACGTGGTGGTGCGCCGCACGCGTTACGACCTGCGCAAGGCCGAGGAGCGCCTACATATCGTGCTGGGTCTCTTGATCGCACAGGACAACATCGACGAGATCGTGCACATCATCCGTTCGTCGCAGACCCCCGACCTGGCCAAGCAGGCCATGATCGAGCGTTTCGAGCTGAGCGACATCCAGGCTTCGGCCATCATCGAGATGCGCCTGCGCGCCCTGACGGGGCTGGAGTACGGCAAACTGACCGCCGAGCGCGACGATCTTACCAAGCTGATCGCCCACCTGAAGGACGTGCTGGAGAATGTCGGCATGCAGATGCAGATCGTCAAGGACGAACTGCTCGAAATCAAGGAAAAATACGGCGACGAGCGCCGTTCGGAGATCGTCTATGCCTCCGAGGAGTTCAACCCCGAGGATTTCTATGCCGACGACGACATGGTCATCACCATCTCGCACATGGGCTACATCAAGCGCACCCCGCTGGCCGAATACCGCACGCAGAACCGCGGCGGCGTCGGCGCCAAGGGCAGTGCTACGCGTGACGAGGACTTCATCGAGCATATCTACGTGGCTTCGATGCACAATACGATGCTCTTCTTCACCGAGAAGGGGCGCTGCTACTGGCTCAAGGTCTACGAGATCCCCGAGGGCGCACGCTCCTCGAAGGGACGCGCCATCCAGAACGTCATCCAGATCGAACCCGACGACAAGGTTCGCGCCTATATCAACGTCAAGCGCCTGAACGACGCCGAGTATGTGAACAACAACTTCATCATCATGTGTACCAAGGACGGTACGATCAAGAAGACGAAGCTCGAAGCCTACTCGCGCCCGCGCCAGAACGGCGTGAACGCCATCGTCATCCGCGAGGGCGACCAGCTGATCGAGGCCAAGCTCACCAGCGGCAACGCCGAAGTGATGATTGCGGCCCGCGAAGGCAAGGCCATCCGCTTCAACGAGTCGACGGTGCGCCCGATCGGGCGTGTCGGCGCCGGTGTGCGCGGCATCTCGATCGAGGAGTCCGACGAGGTGGTCGGCATGATCTGTGTGGAACCCGATTCGACGCAGGACGTGCTGGTGCTGAGCGAAAACGGTTACGGCAAGCGTACCGACCTCGACGAATACCGCATCACCAACCGCGGCGGTAAGGGTGTGAAGACGATCAACGTGACGGAGAAAACCGGTAAACTTATCTCCATACAGGCCGTTACGGACGACAACGACCTGATGATTATCAACCGTTCGGGACTTACCATACGTACGGCCGTGTCGCAGATCCGCCTGGCGGGTCGTGCCACGCAGGGCGTGCGTATCATCAACCTGCGCGACGGCGATGCCATTGCCTCGGTGATGGCTGTGCCTGCTGCCGGCGATGAAGAAGAAGTACAGTCCGCGGAGGCTGCTGAAAACGGGGGCGCAACGCCCGAAGCAGGACAGCCGGCCGAGGAATAGATGAAATGAATTTGAAAACTTTAAATTAAATTTTGTTATGAAGAAAACATTTTTGACGGCTTTCGCGGCGCTGCTCGTGGCTATCCCTGCCGTGCAGGCGCAGAAAGTCAACAAGAGCGGGCTCCTCACCAAGATCGAGAAGAGCGACGCCGACATCGCCGATGCGAAGAAGAACGCCAAGGCCTCCACGTGGATCAACCGTGGCAAAGCATTGTACGAGGCTGCCGTGGAACCGACGAAGAGCCTCTTCGTCAACATGGACGCCGCGATGCTGAAGCTGGCCGTGGGCGAACCTTCGGCCACCAAGCAGGTGACGCTTCTCAACGTTCCCTACGAAGCGTGGGAGTACCCCTATTTCATCGCCTACATCAAGGACGGCAAGGTCGTTACCTGGACGCAGACCGACTGGGTGCTGAAAGAGGCTCCCGCCATGGCCATCGAGGCTTACAACAAGGCTTACGAGATCGACCCCAAGAGCGCTGCGAAGGCGAAGGACGGGTTGCAGCAGATCAGCGATTTCTGTTCGCAGGTTGGTAACACGGGTATCGACACGGGCGAGTACGTTGCCGCCGCCGATGCCTATGCCACGGCTTTCCGGGCACAGTCGAGCCCCGCTTACGGCGCAGCCGCAGATCCCGCGCTGCTCTACTATGCCGGTTACCTGCGCACAGTGGACGGTTCGGCGCACCCCTCGTCGTTCGGACAGGGTGCCGAGTACCTCAAGAAAGCGATCGACCTGGGGTATACCGACGAGGAGGGTAACATCTACTACTACCTCTTCCACTGCTATTACGGCCTGAAGAACGTCAGCCAGGACAACGTCATGCTGGCCAAGGACGCCCTGATCACGGGTATCGGGAAATTCCCGAAGAACGAGCGTATCCTCGACGGCCTGATGCAGCTTTACACGGCCGAAGAGGGCGTGGGCGACCCTGCCGACCTGGTAACGCTGATCGACTCGGCCATTGCCGACAACCCCGAGAACGTAGACCTCTGGTTCGGCCGCGGCCGTATCTTCTATGCGCTGAAAAACTACGACGAGAGCATCGCATCGTTCAAGAAGGTCGTGGAGCTGAAGCCCGACCTGTTCGAAGGCAATTATTACCTGGGCGTGTTCTACACGATCAAGGCCGACGAGATGAACAAGGTGATGAACGAGAAGCAGTACAGCAGCCAGACTGCCTACGATACCGACCTGAAGGAGGTGAATGCGGTCTATATGGAGGCGGTGCCCTGGTTCGAAAAGGCATACGAGCTGAAGAAGGACGACGTCAACACGCTCGACTTCCTCAAGTCGATCTGCTTCCGCCTGCGCGACGAGGAGGGTATGATGGACAAGTACAACAAGTACAATACCCTGCTCAAGGAAGCCAAAGGCGAAGAGTAATTCCCTGCGGGGGCGGCGCTGCCGCCCTGCGCTTACAGGAATCCCGGCTCCGAAACACGGAGCCGGGATTTTTCATGCGCCGATGTGCCTGTCGTGATGTCCGTGCCGTCGAATTCGTAGGGTAATATCCGTGCGAGACGTCCGTGCAAATCCTGTGCGGCATCCGTGCGAAATGCCTGTGCGGTTGTGCCGATCTCCGGGACATTCGGCCTGTGGCGCGACCCGCGCTTCAAGATTCCGGGATGCCGAACCCCAACTGCCGGAGCATACCTTCGTGGTCGAGGCAAAAGCGTTTCATCAGCAGGTAATGCGGCGTTTGCTCCAGTTCGGTGAGTTGCAGCCCGTTGTCCGCGATCTCGTAGATGTCGGCGCCGGGGTAGGCCATGACGATAGGCGAGTGGGTGCTGACGATGAACTGCGATCCGCTTTCCACGAGTTGTTTTATCCGGCACAGCATATACATCTGCCGCGACGGCGAGAGGGCGGCCTCGGGCTCGTCGAAGATATAGAGCCCGTTCCCGCGGAGCCTGTGTTCGAGCAGGCTCAGGAAGCTTTCGCCGTGCGATTGCCTGTGGAGCGACTTGTCGCCGTAATAGCGGTGTATGCCGTCGGCTATCTGGTCGATTTCGGTGGCGACGTTGTAGAAACTTTCGGCACGCAGGAAATAGCCGTCGCGCGGCTGCAACCCGCGTCCGAGCACGAGGTTCCCGTATAGCGGGGAATGAGTCTCGCGCGTTGCGAACCGAAAGTTCTTCGACCCGCCCTCGGCATTGAATCCCGCTTTTACGGCGATGGCTTCCAGCAGCGTCGATTTGCCCATGCCGTTCTCGCCCACGATGAACGTCACCGGGCGGCGGAACCGCAACCCGCTGAACCCCGCCAGCGCGGGCACCGTATAGGGGTATTCGTGCGGCAAATCTCCGGCCTCTTTCAGTCGGATATATTTGATATAGAGTGCGTTTTCGGATAAGATCATGGCGGGTTTTTGGGGGGTTCCGTTCCGCTAATTTAGTGATTATCCCCGGATATGCGGCCTGTTATCGCAGGAAACCTTCCTGATTCCGGACGTTGCCTCTCCCGGGCCGTTCCGGCCTCTCCCTGCCCGGGGATTCACCGCCCCTTCCTTATGCGCCGGCTTTGCGGTAGATTGTCCGCAGGCTGTGCGTCATGAAGTATTGCAGCACGCCGCGCAGGAACATGTACAGCGTGAAGGCGAGCCACAGGGCGTTGTTGCCTATGAGCGTATGCCCGATATAGAAGATGCCGAAATAGGCTGCCGTAGCCCAAAACATCGAGTTGCGCATGACGCGCGTCTGCGTAGCGCCCACCATGATGCCGTCCATGATGAAGGGCATGGCGCTGGCTACGGGGATCAGGATGATCCATACGATATACCGTCCGGCGACCTCCACGATCGTCGCGGCGTTTGCGGCCGAATCGTCGATGAACAGCCCCACCAGGTCGCGCCACCAGACGATGTAGATTCCCACGAACAGTACCGACACGGCCGTGCCCCATGCGATGCAGCGCCGCAGGCAGTCGCGCAGCGCCTTTACGTCCCGGGCGCCGATGAACCGTCCGGTCAGCGCTTCGGCGGCATATGCGAAGCCGTCGTTCATGTACGAGAAGAGCGTGAAGAGCTGCAACAGCAGGGTGTTCACGGCCAGCAGCACCGGGTCTTCCATGCGGGCCGAAGCCCCCGTGAAGAAGGTGTAGACCGCCACGATGCAGAGCGTACGCAGCATGATGTCGCGGTTGACGATGAAGAAGGTTTTGAGCGGTTTCATGTCGAATACCTCGGCCCAGTCGATGCCCGTCAGCACCTTGCGGTAGCGCAGCATGAGCAGCAGCAGCGAAAGTCCCACGCCCGTCCACTGTGCGATCACCGAGGCGTAGGCGATGCCGACGATCCCCATGTCCATGCCGAAGGCGAACCAAAGGCTGCACAGCACATGCACCGCGTTGACCGAAATAGCCGTGAACATCGGTATCATGGCATTCTGCATACCCGTGAACCAGCCGTTGAACCCGAACAGGAGGATGCCAGCCGGTACGGCCCAGATGCGGGCGTAGAAATATTCGCGCGTCATTTCGTTGCCGTTCAGTCCCCACAGGGCCAGCTCGCCCAGCGGGTATTGCAGGGCGAGCATCAGCAATCCCATGCCCGCCGCCACGACCATCGCCCTTACGAGCATGTTGGTGCATTCGCGGAAATTCCCGGCGCCGAACGCCTGTGCCGTGAGTCCGCTGGTTCCCATGCGCACGAACGAGCAGTTCCAGTAGATGAAGTTGAAGATCGACACCCCGATGGCCAGTGCGCCGATCGTCGCCGCCGAATCCGCGCCCCAGTGCCCGGCGATGGCCGTCGACACGATTCCCATCAGCGGTACGGTGATGTTCGAAACGATATTCGGGAGCGCGATGCGCAGTATTTCGCGGTTCATG
>ENA-ORND01001930-ORND01001930.1-human-gut-metagenome-genome-assembly--contig:-NODE-1930-length-13233-cov-3.774928_pt1 | contig 13233 bp, 8 predicted proteins | sample MGYA00242111_ERZ509014 | MGnify/ENA primary metagenome ERZ509014 (study PRJEB26280, sample SAMEA2338694) | human gut metagenome | biome: human gut; feature: human-associated habitat; material: faeces... | reverse complement strand
TATTAGAAACAACCTAATTAAGAATAAGTAACAGAGGAAAATGTTTATGAATTATATTGTTATGGATCTTGAGTGGAATCAGAGTGCCAAGGGAAAACAATTTTCTGAGGATCATTTTCCTTTTGAGATTATACAGATAGGCGCGGCGAAGGTTAATGAGAAGCTTGATATTGTAGATGAGTGGCAGTGTACCATTAAGCCACAAGTGTATACAAAGCTGCAGAATACAGTCAAGAAGATACTAGGGATAACAGAAAATGACCTTGCTAACGGAACTGATTTCGTATCGGGTGTAACTGAATTTCTTGAATGGTGCGGTGAGGATTATACATTTGTTACATGGGGAAGCATGGATATTACTGAATTAAGAAGGAATATGAAGTTCTATGATGTTCCGGAGAATTTCCCAAAGCCGCTTCTATACCTTGATCTTCAGAAACTTTACAGTATTAATTTTTCAGATGGCAAGACACGCATGAATCTTAAGTCTGCAATCGATGAGCAGGGAATCAAGGGTGATGAGCATTATCATTCAGCAATGAGTGATGCAAGGTACACAGCCAAGATAATGAAGAAGCTGGATTTCGACAGAGTTAAGAAGTTCTGTAGTATAGACACATTTACAATTCCAGAGTCAAGAAAGGACGAGGTATATCTTAACTTTGGAACTTATGAGAAGTATATTTCAAAGGGATTTGCTACAAGGGACAAGGCTGCAAGCGACAGAAATGTACGTTCCTGCAAATGTTTTTTATGTGGCAGGACTATGACAAGAACAGTTAAGTGGTTTGCCACTAATTCGAAATGCTATTATGGCTTGTTTACATGTGATGAACATGGACTTATAAAGGGGCGTTTCAGAGTTAAACAGACCGAAGAAGGCAGATATTATGCAGTCAGAATTATGAAGCACACTGATGAAAAGGGTGCACTTAAGATATATGAAAAGCAGATAAAAGAGAGAGAACACAGACGCAGGCGGCGTCAGGCAGAGAAACTCTCAGAACAGAAATAATGGCATGTCAGAAATTCAACTGACATGCCATTTTAATATATTTAATATCAGAACATTAATCCATATATTACTGCAAGACCAAGAATTACCTGGATAATTGTGAATCTGAAAACAACCTGTGTATCTGACCAGTCTTTATTCTTTCTCATATGGTCGTGGATTGGTGTACGAAGGTTCTTCATTAGGTTGATGTGAAGAAATCTCATGAATGAAACCTTGATAAGACCAAGTCCGCCATCGAGAATAATTATAAGTGCCATTGGAATATAAAGCAGCGGTGCATGGAGCTTGAGGAATGTAAATGCTATAAATATTCCTATTGCTCTCGAACCGGCGTCACCCATAAGAAGCTTGCTTGGTGATGCGTTGAACCACAGGTAGCCGAGGATACACACAATCATAATAAGAACGGTGTGTCTGTAAGCTGATTCAATATTAAATGACTTAAAAAGTACATACACTGAAGCAAGTGTTACAACTGAAAGTGTACCGCATAAGCCGTCAACACCATCTGAACAGTTAGTAACATTGATACTTACCCATATAAGTATAATAATAAGTATTGCATAGATGATTGGATTAAGAGTTACTGTCTTTCCAAAGAATGCAAGGTCAAATGTGTTAGGGTTGTAATGCAGGTAAGTAACTGCCGCCATAACCGATATTGCAAGGTCAATAAGACCTTTCTTTAAATTACCCCATGGTGATGAAGCACTGTCATCAAGGTATCCGCTGAGCATTGCGGCAAGCACAAGTATAAGATAAATGATAAGCTCGGCACTTAAGTTTACGAATAATGCACATGTGACTGTGAATGTAAGAATGAAAATCATGCCGGCGCCTCTTGGCTTTCCAACTGATTTACTTCCGTTAATGGCATAAGCTCTTCCGGCATCTCTTGGAAGAAGATTCTTGCCAAGAGCAATTGCAGCTATTGTAAATGCGAAGGCAAATAAAATGCTTACAAATGCTATGATGTTGGTGAAACTTTCGTTAATAATATAGTATATCATAAGAATTTAATACTCCTTTTCATCTTTCTAACTTATATAAAGCATTTATTTCAATGCGATTTACAGTATAACATAATATATGTGAAATGAACATTTTTTTTGCTAATGAAATGTAGTAATTAATTTGCTAATGTGGTAATATACTATTAATTAATGGGATAATCTGAGGGGACCCATGAGTATCGTGTAGGATAATAATATAATGGAGGATTTTATGAAGAATATGCAAAAATACGAGCAGCTGGCAATCACAGAAGTGGATGCATATCTTTTTGGACAGGGAACTCATTATGAGATATATAACAAAATGGGTGCGCATGTTGGAGTAAAAGACGGAAAAGAAGGTGTGTATTTTGCTGTGTGGGCACCTGCTGCAAGGGAAGTCTATGTTATAGGTGAGTTTAATAACTGGAATGCATATGGTTATGATATGAAGAAGATTTCAGATGGTGGAATATATGATTTGTTCATACCAGGAGCTAAAGCAGGGGATATGTATAAGTTCCTTATTATTTCCCAGAGTGGAGAGGCTCTTTACAAGGCAGATCCATATGCTAATCAGGCACAGTTAAGACCAGAGACAGCATCAATAGTTGCCGATCTTTCAGGTTATGAATGGAAAGATTCTGAATGGGTTGAGAAGAAGAAGACAGAGAATCATCTTAAAGCACCTCTTTCTATATATGAATGTCATCTTGGCTCATGGAAGAAGAAAGATGATGGAACAGAGGACGGATTTTATACATATAGAGAATTGGCACCTGAGCTTGCAAAATATGTAACAGATATGGGATACACACATATTGAACTTATGGGAATTGCAGAGTATCCATATGATGGATCATGGGGATATCAGGTAACTGGTTATTATGCACCTACAGCAAGATACGGAACACCTAAGGATTTCATGTATTTTGTAGATTATATGCATGAAAAAGGAATTGGTGTAATTCTTGACTGGGTACCGGCACATTTTCCAAAGGATGCACATGGACTTGCTAATTTCGATGGAAGCTGTGTATATGAGTATGCAGACCCTAGAAAGGGAGAGCATCCTGACTGGGGAACGAAGGTATTTGATTATTCCAAGAATGAAGTGTCTAACTTCCTTATTGCTAATGGAATGTTCTGGGTGGACAAGTTCCATATTGATGGTTTAAGAGTTGATGCTGTTGCTTCAATGCTGTATCTGGATTACGGAAGGACAGAAGGAAACTGGGTTCCTAACAAATATGGTGACAACGGTAATCTCGAAGCAATCAGCTTTTTAAAGCATTTTAACAGCATGTTAAAGAAGAGATTCCCACAGGCAATAACTATAGCTGAGGAGTCAACAGCATGGCCTATGGTAAGTGGTGATCCTGACAATGGGGAATGTCTTGGCTTTACATTTAAGTGGAATATGGGCTGGATGCATGATTTCCTTGAATATATGAAGCTTGATCCATATTTCAGAAAGTTTAATCATAGCAAGATGACGTTTTCATTGATGTATGCTTACAGCGAGAATTTCATTCTTGTGCTTTCACATGATGAGGTTGTACATCTTAAGTGTTCTATGCTTGGTAAAATGCCTGGTGACAGGGAGGATAAGTTCAAGAATCTTAAGCTGGCATATGCATATATGTGTGGACATCCTGGCAAGAAGCTTTTATTCATGGGACAGGAATTTGGTCAGTGGAATGAGTGGAGTGAGAAGCGTGCTCTTGACTGGTATCTGTTAGAGGATGAAAGTCATACAGAACTTAAGGATTTTACGAAGAAGTGTCTGAAGCTTAATAAGAATTATCCATGTCTGTATGCTACTGATTACAGCAGTGAAGGATTCAGATGGATTAATGCCAATGATAAAGATAATAGCGTTTTATCGTTTATGAGAATCAGTCCGGATGGAAAGAAGAATCTTCTCTTTGTACTTAATTTTACACCAGTTGAAAGAGACAGCTTCAGAATAGGAGTTCCGTTCAAGACTAAGTATAAGCTGGTTCTTGGAGATAATGAAGCTGACCAGAAGAAGACTCTTACAGCCGTTAAGGGAGATTGTGATGGATATCCGCAGTCATTGCTTATTGACTTACATAAGTATGGAATAGCTGTGTATGAGTTTAACGGTGATGTTTCTAAGGTTCATGCTACGAAGATATAGGAGAATAATATAGAGAAAGGGAGCTGGTTTGGATTTTTATTAATTCTGAATTAGCTTCCTTTTTATTTGCTATAATATATCTCTCAATTATCCCACCATATCTGCCGAAATATTTATTATATGACAATGAGTGATTGTTTCAGATAGTAAATAAGAAAGGCAGCAGAATATGACATATACAGTTTCAGGCGCGAATTTTAATAAAGATGTTGCGGCACAGGGAACATCTATTAATTATAAAGAAAATAAGGCAGTTAAAAGTGAAGGTGTGGCAGGCTCATTTGCAGGAGTGGTAATCTCTGGCAGTGTGACAGCTGCAACTGAAAATACATATGAGGGACTTCTTAAGGAGGCAGATGATGTAAAGAGCCAGATTATGGCGAGTGCTTCCAGTGCAAAGATAAGCCTTAAGGCATTGATGATGAAGTTATCAGGTGCTGATGCGGTAAAATTAGATGAGGACGGCTTTAATCTTACAGATGCTACACCAGATGATATGGTTAATATTATTGAGAAAATTAAGATTGAACTTGCGATGCACTCTGATGATTATGTTAATTATGGCACAGCAGTTTCTAAGGATAAGATTGAGAGTGTGACTGGAAGTGCAGCAACAGCGGCAAGTGTCGAGAGCCGTATGCAGGGAGCAGATATAGCTGTCAATGATGAAAGTGTTGCTGAGGTTAAAGGCATACTTGAAAAGAGTAAAGAGTTAAAGCCATTATCAGAGAACACAAAGAATTACATGGTTGCTAATGGTATTGAGCCTTCAATTGCTGGAATATATCAGGCACAGGCGGCAACTTCATCAAGTATCAGTGCAGATGGCGTTACAATAGGAAGGTGTGTAAATGCAATATCTGACGCTGATTTTGAGGCTTTAAGGCCGGGAATTGAGAAGATAATTGCTTCGTCAGGACTTGAGGTTAATGATAATACACTTGCGGATGCAAGAGCATTTATTGATGCACAGATTCCTGTTACTAAAGAAAATCTTGAATATAAGGCACAGCTTGATGCGATAGATATTGAAAAGATTCAGGCTGACCCTGATGAAATGCTTAATAAGATACTTGATAACATGAAGCTTGGAGAGAAGGCAGAGAATACGCTCGTTACAGGTTCGCCAATTGATGATATAAGGACAGCTCTTGATACTATTAACAGGGCAGAGTATTCAGATGCTGCAAATGTGGTATCAAAAGGGGAAACATTTACAATAGCAAGCCTTAAGCTGGAGATGGATGCAAGAAGCTTCAGAATTGAATACAGTGCAGCAACAGTAAGCACAGGAAATAGTGAAGTTAGGAATCAGGCATCTGATGTACAGCAGGCAGCAGATAAGGCGTATGACACGCTTGTAACAGCAAGGGTTCTTATGAGTGCAAATGCGTCTATATATCTCGTTAAGAATAACATTTCTATTCATACAACTCCGATAGATGAGCTTAATTCAATGCTTATGGAATATGAACAGGCGGATGAAATGTATGAAGAAGCGCAGATTGCATATACAGATGTTCTTGAAGCAAGAAAGACATTGAATGAGATAGTAAGAAATCCTGCGCGTGTATTTGCCAGTATGTTTGACAAGATGAATGAAACTTATGAGGCAGTCGGAACTCAGATAAGAGGCGATTTGGGTGATTCATTAAAGAAGGCAGTACAGGGAAGTGCGGATGATATTATTAGGGAGCTTGGACTTGAGGGAACTGATGAGGACAAGGAAGCAATAAAGGTACTGGCTGCTAATAACATGGATATGACAAAGGAAAATGTAGAGATAGTCAAATCTGTTAATGCAATGATTAATAATCTTATTAAGAATATGAAACCAGAGACAGTTCTTAATATGATAAAAGACGGAGTAAATCCAATGAATGCTTCAATTGAGGAAGTCAACGAATATCTTACAGAGGCTAATGATAAGGCATCTAAGGATAATGAGGAGAAGTTTTCAAAGTTTCTTTATAAGCTTGACCGTACCAATGGTATTACTAAAGAGCAGAGAAAGCAGTTTATAGGAATATACCAGATGATGAATATATTCACCAGAGATGCCGGAGTGGCAGCAGGTGCGCTGATTAAGCAGGGAGCTGAGGTCACTATGAATAATCTTATGACTGCATATAATTCAAGAAAGCATTATGACATGGACGCTGTTATTGATGAGAATACAGGAATGGCAGAGGTAAGCGGAATTGCTAACTATTACAGTGCATTATTCATGGCAAATGGTGGATTAGTTACCCCGAATACATTAAAGAATGTGGATAACTCATCCGGAATCGGAGAACAGTCCGTTGAAATGTTTATTGAACAGTTAGAGGATAACTATGATGCGGCAGCCGAGGAACAATATTATGAGGAATATCTTAAGGAACAGCAGGCAGCAGTGCAGGCAGGAGCTGATATATTGAGGCAGATAAGAAATGCAGATACAGAAATAAACAGTGGTAACATACAGGCTGTTAAAGCATTTTTAGAATCCGGACAGTTCCCGGATATCAGAGGTGTTAAGACAACACGTGATTATGCAAGGGATTCGATTGAAAAAATCGGACATAAAGAAAAACTGTCACTTATGTATGAAGAAATGAAAGATGAGACAGAGGAAGAACTTCAGGAGGTTCTTTCCAAAGCAGGAGACCTTGATACACAGATAGATGTCAATTACGAGGGATTTCTGGATTTAAGACTTAAAGACAGAACAATTGGATATATTAAGAATCTGGCATTAAGGCATGATTACAGAATACCATATATAACAGACTCAGGAAGTACAGGCATGCTGAAGCTTACTTTGGTTCAGGATGACGACAATAAAGGTCGTATATCTGTAAACATGCTAAGTAGCGTATTAGGAAAAGTTTCTGTTGAGGCTAAGGCTGACAGAGAAAGTCTTGGTATGTACATTGTCAGTGACACAGCAGTTTCAGATGAAGGAAGCCAGCTTCTTGAGGATATGGAAGAAAATTTAAAAGAAGGATTTGGATTTACAAATGTGACCGTCAACATTAGAAAATCGTCAGACGTGCCATATGTGACTTATGAAGCAGCGGCTGACAGTGTGGCAACAGATAAGCTGTATGAAATTGCAGCACAGATTGTAAAACTGCTTGCAGGCTAAAGATTTGCACAGAAAGTCCGATATATAGAGCATGAACAGGTAAATTGGACAGACAGAAAGGTTAAGATATGAGAATAGGAACTAATGTGGCAGCGATTGTTGCCAACAATGCATTACAGAAATCACAGAATAATCTGTCAACATCAATTGAAAGATTATCATCAGGATACAAGATAAATGGCTCTAAGGACGATGCTGCAGGATGTGCTATTTCTGAAAAGATGAGAGCACAGATAAGAGGTCTTAGTCAGGCCCAGAATAATACAGCTGATGGAGTTTCTGTTTTAAATACAGCAGAAGGTGCAATTACAGAAATCCAGAGTATGCTCACAAGATTAAAGGAACTTAGCGTTCAGGCTGCTAATGATGTTAATTCAGATGATGAAAGAGAAGCTATACAGAAAGAGATAGAACAGATTAATAACGAGATTGACAGAATATCTGATCAGACAGAATTCAATACACAGTCTCTTATTAACGGTAATCTTTCAAGAAGAGTATATTCAGATCTTCAGGGAGTTAATCAGCTTTCTGTATCTGACAGCTATACAGCAGGTGTATATGGAATAACTGTTACTGAGGATGCAAGACAGGCTATAGCGGTAGGAGCAGGAAGTATTACTATGTCATCAACAGCTTCTATAACAGAAGAACAGGCTGGAGCAATAAACATTAATGGCTACAAGATAAGCATTTCCGAAGGTGATACACTTGATAAGGTGATGGGAAAGATTATTGACGGAGTTAACATCACAGGGGGTTCTGCATTTACAGTTAAAGACCTTAATAATGATACAGCAGCTAATGGTACTGATTATGCAGGTTATGTGCCAACAGCAGATTATGCTGGTTCAACACTTGTTATTATGACTAACCAGTATGGAAGCAACCAGAAGATGAATATAACATGTGATAATGCAGAGCTTGCAGATATTTTGGGAATACCACAGGCAGCAACACAAGATGGTATATATGTAGAAGGAAGCGATGTTAAGGCAGAGATTGCTACAGGAGATGATGGAAAGCGAATTGGTTTTGCTGATTCGGCAATTCTTTCAACAAAGGGAACTGTAATTACAGTAACAGATGTTAATAACAAAGAGTTTTCAATGGATGTTCCAGGTAATGCGGCAGGTACTGTATTTGACGACAGTAACAATGATGGACAGTCAGCTGCAGGTGCAGGTACAGCAAAAACTATAAGTCAGGAAGTAACAGATGTTGGAACTATGAGCATACATGTAGGTGCTAACCAGGATCAGGTAATCGTTATTGATATTCCAGCAATAACAACTTATTCACTAGGCACGGAACATATGAATGTCATGACTCAGTATACAGCATCAAGGGCGATATCTACTGTAGATGAAGCTATTAATAAGACTAATGAAATACGTTCAAGAATCGGTGCGTACGAGAACAGATTTGATCATACAACTAATAACCTTGAGGTTTCAAGTGAGAACCTTACCAAGTCTTTATCAACAATGATAGATACTGATATGTCAGAAGAGATGACTACTTATACTTCTGAAACAGTTCTTACACAGGCAGCTACGTCAATACTTGCACAGGCTAATGAAAGACCTTCACAAGTATTACAGTTATTACAGTAGTTTAAGATTCAATGGTTATATAGGAAAGGGATGCTATGACTAAAGAAACAATTAAGACATTTCAGTATAGAATTACACAGGCAACAGCATCACAGCTTGTTGTGATTCTGTATGATATGGCTATAGAATATCTTAATGATGCATGTGAGAGTGATAGTGCTAAGCAGGCACATAATAATATATATATGGCACAGAAGGTTATAGACCAGCTTATATGCGGACTTGATATGCAGTATGAGATATCAGCTAATCTTTTCGTAATATATAATCATATGAAGAGGTCACTTATATCAGCATCTGTAAGCCTTGATAATAATGAGATTAACAGAATTACAGGGCTTTTAAAGAAACTCAGGGCATCCTTTTATGAAGTTAGTAAACAGGATGATTCTGAGCCGCTTATGAAGAATACACAGGCTGTATATTCAGGTCTTACATATTCAAGAGGTGGAATTAGTAATGAAACACAGACTGATAATATAGAAAACAGAGGATTCAGGGTTTAGCCCCGAATCCTCTGTTTTCTATAATCTGCGTCTTCTTCTGTTATAGTGTCTTCTCTGTCTTTTTCTTCTTGCCCGTTCTTCAATAATGTAGATGATAAAAAGAATAACGGCACCAATTCCAACAAGTATCCATATATTAATTCTGATACATGTTTTCGGTTTATAAGATGATGAAACATCATTATTAATGTATGGCAGCAGGCTTCCGGTATCTGTTCCGGCAGCAGATATATTAAGTGTAGTTGTGCCGACAGTATTATCGTTGTACAGGAACTTAAGATGTGTTGTCATAACACCATTCTCATTGGTCATGTCATAATTATCATCGACCGTCATTGATACATTTGACAAAGAACTTTTATTAGGTATTGTGATAAATGAAGCATTTAGTCCAAAGTTTAGCGAAAGAGTTGAGAAAACAGCTGAGTTGTAATAGTTGTCATTAGAGAACATTGCTCCGAGCTGGCTTTCGGTTGTTGTTGATTTCTGGAAATTGGCAAATCCCCAATCAAAAAGGGTTCTTGTATCAACATATCTTATCTCATCTGTGGCTTCCTTAAATACAACGCATATAAGACGCATACCGTCTTTTTCTGCAAATGTAACAAGTGTATTCTGTGATTCATCAGTATATCCTGTTTTGCCACCCTTGCAGTATTCATAATAGTAGGCACGACCCTTTAACATCTTGTGTCGGTGTCTTATTGTACGCTGTGCAGACATGTTAGTTGCAGGAATTACATATGCATCGGCAGTTGAATCAATGCTGACAAAAGAAGCATTGTTATAGCACCCTCTTGCAATCATTGCCATATCATATGCCGTTGTGTAGTGGTTGGTATTATATAATCCGCTTGCATTGGCAAAATGTGTATTCAAAGCACCAAGTTCTTTTGCCTTGGCATTCATCATATCGACAAATGCATCTATTGAGCCAGCCACATGTTCACCGAGGGCATAAGCCATCTCGTTGGCAGAATACAGCAGAAGTCCGTGAAGAAGCTGGTTGACAGTAAATTGCTCGCCTGCTTTTGAACTTAAGTTGGCATCCTCATATACATTAATTGAGTTAGCAGCTGACTGTGAAAATGTTACAACATCGTCCATATTACAGTTCTCAATAGTAAGGAGTCCTGTTAAAATCTTGGTTGTGCTGGCTGGATAACATTTTTCATGAGAGTTCCTCTCGAAAAGAATGGAACCTGTATCAGCATCAATAAGAATGCAGCTGTTTGAGTTAACATCAGGTGCATCCGGCCATACAGCCTTTGTGCTGGTTGTGTCTGTCTCACTGTAGACTTTGTTGTATGCTGCAGCCTGGGTATCCGCTGCAAAAGCTGAGAATACCAAAACAGTGGCAGATACAGCGCTGGTTATCTTTATAAGTAATCCTTTTAAAAATTGCTTTTTCATTATAGAGATAATTCCTCCGATTAATAAAATATACAAATACATTGTAGCCCAGGATTGTACATAAGTAAACCCCGCTTGGCAAAAAGTGATATTTATGGTAAATAATATATAGGAAACTCAGATTTCGGCTATGTCTGTGTGCGGCATGTGCTTTCAGGATGACTTCGCTTAGCATGAGTAAATGCCGCCATCTGCAAAGTCTATTACAGTGCGTGAAATCAAACGCACTTCGTTTGGACGTGCTTTCACGCACTGAACTTATGCAGATGGTGGCATTAACTCATGCACAGCTTGTCATATTCAAGCGTATACCGCACACGGACATAGCCGAAATCTGAGCTAATATATAAGATAGGAGTAATGTATGAGACTTAGAAATGTACCCGGAGCAAGGGAAGTAATGATAGAGAATGAATATGTGTTTACAGAGCCAGAGGGGATGAAAGGCACATGGTCACAGGTTTTCGGTAACGATAATCCAATCCGTATTGAGATTGGTATGGGTAAAGGCACATTTATAACAACATTGGCAGCAAATAATCCTGATATTAATTATGTGGGTATAGAGAAGTATTCAAGCGTACTTTTAAGAGCTGTAGAGAAACAGGATGAGCTTCAGCTTCCTAATTTAAGATTCATCAGAATGGATGCAGAGGCAATATGTGAGGTGTTTGGAGCGGGAGAGGTAGACAGAATATACCTTAATTTTTCAGATCCATGGCCAAAAGACAGACATGCGAAGAGAAGACTTACCTCAAGACAGTTCATGGCAAGATATGACATTATATTAAAGCCGGACGGACAGGTGGAATTCAAAACAGATAATAAAGATTTATTCGATTTTTCATTAGAAGAGATTAAAGAGGCAGACTGGGAGCTTCCTGTTGTCACATTTGACTTACATAATGACTCTGTACTTAACGAGGGTAATGTAATGACAGAGTATGAGACAAGATTTTCACAGATGGGCAATCCTATCTGTAAACTTATCGCAGTAAGAAATCATTAATAATAAATGCATATACTATATAAAGGCTTTTGGAGAATTGTTGTGAAGAATAAAGCATTTGCAAGGAAAGTATCAGAAGTGATGTATGTGCATAAAGGTGCGAATTACAGAGTGGTAAGATTTAAGAATTCCCTCGACGATGTCGTGAGAATTCTTAATACCAAAAAATAATCTAGAGGTCATCGGGCGAGTCATAAGGCTGCACGGTGACTTTTCTTTTGTCCAGAAAATGCTGCACTGTAATGTTTAACAGGTAGCTTAATACGGCAAATACGGGAACTCCAAGGAACATTCCAATTACGCCAAACAGCGCCCCACCTACGGTTATTGAGAACACAACCCATACAGGCTTAAGACCTGTAGTACTGCCGATGATACGAGGTCCAATAAGCAGACCGTCAACCTGCTGGATGCAGACAATCATGATTACAAATATGATAAGTTTGATAGGGCTTGCGATAACAATAATCACACCGCCAATCACGCCACCGATGTATGGTCCGAAATACGGAATCATGTTCGTTATGCCGACAATCACGCTTATAAGAACAGCATATGGTAGCTTGAGAATCAGCATGATAATAAAGCAGATAATCATGACAATAATTGAGTCAAATGATTTGCCGATAATATAATTAATAAAAATGCTTGCACAATTCTTACAGATGATGCGTGTATTGTCTGCTGTTTTCCTAGGAAGCACGGCATATAAAAATCTCTTAAAATGATAAAAGATATTCTTATTATCAGAAATCATGTAGATGGACACGATAATTGCAATAACAAGGTTTAACACACCCGAAAGAATGGCCATGGATGTATTAAGAATGTAAGGAACCATATTGGTAAGTGCACCAGTCATGTAGTCAACAAGTTTAGGAAGAGCATCTTCAATCTTCTGATTAATGAAATTGTAATCAATAGAAGAATTGGCGTGCTTATCTTCAAACTCAGTGAACCAGTTGCGGATATTCTCGTACCATACAGGAGCCTGATTGGCAATCTCTGTAATACTTTTGTATATCTGAGGCACAACAAAGCCTATTAATACTGCAAATGCGCCAACTGCTATCAGGTAAGCAACAAGAATTGAAAGCATTTTGGCGGCTTTCTTGGACTTGATATGGCATACCCCCATGAAGAACCTGTTATAAAGGGTCTTGATAAACGGATAAAGAACAAGCGCAATCATGCCACCAATAAGAAATGGTGACAGTATATGGAATATATTGCCCAATGACTTGACGGTTGCAGGCCAGTTACCAATGAACTTATATATAAGAATTGCACCTAGCACAAAAAGCAGACCATATATAACAATTGTAAAGTATTTGCTGTTAGGCTGGAATACATTCTTGCCAACAGCTTTGTCAGGTTTTGGCGGC
>ENA-ORND01001923-ORND01001923.1-human-gut-metagenome-genome-assembly--contig:-NODE-1923-length-13268-cov-31.038674_pt1 | contig 13268 bp, 8 predicted proteins | sample MGYA00242111_ERZ509014 | MGnify/ENA primary metagenome ERZ509014 (study PRJEB26280, sample SAMEA2338694) | human gut metagenome | biome: human gut; feature: human-associated habitat; material: faeces... | reverse complement strand
GTGATTATAAGTATCCTTTTGCCTTTTATAGTTTCAATAATGGGTTCTCATTCAGGGACAGTACAGGAGTGACGGTGTTTGATAATAATTCCGGCAGTATTCTTTTTAATGAGCCTGAAGCTGACGAGTCCCGTCTGGATAAGGGTAAGGCGATATTGCAAACTGTTTATGATGATTTAGGGAACAGATAGTAAAACTTGGACGCGGACTATATGAATCAGTATGGAATTCATATAGTCCGCGTCCCAATCGGTGCAGAATCTGCCGGATATAACTATTTCCGTTTCTCGTTGAACTTGTACATGATTACCGTATTGCGTAAGTCGCAACTTCTGTAATCTGTATGGAAGACCTCTTCCAGCTGATATTTTGCATTGTAATTCTTTAAAAACTCCTCTTGTGCATTTGCAGAAAGTATGACATACCCTTCTTGCGGATTTTCCAGTGTGAAATTCCGCATTTGGTTATTCATATAATAATTTGTACAATAAAACCGTATCATTCTGTCTGTATATGAATAAACGACTCCTTCAGGCACCTGTTTTCTGATATCTTCTGCCAGATGTTTATCGGATTTTACAGCTAGTATTGTTGGCTGATATACCCCGTCTAAAGCGACAAACAGGCAAAGAACACAACCGGTGATTCCATAGAGGAGTGACCCCGTACTACTTTTTTTGATAACCAGCCTTAATGTACAGATGGCAGCCACTACCGGCAATACTATAATCAGCCATTTGGAAATAGAAAAGGACGTGCTTTCCAAAGCTTGCATAAACGCTATGTTTTCGGCAGCATGACGTCCGTTGCCCCATATGCTGTCCGGTATCATCTGACAGCGTACAGCAAAAAACACCACGGTGAGTAACAAACAGAGCGAGGCAAAGATATAAGCCGATATTTTGAACACTTTCGCCCCTTTTTGCATTAACGCCTCCAGATACTGGGCAATCAGTACAGCCATAAATGGATAGATAGGCAACAAATAGACGCTGCGTTTGCTTTTAGGAATACAATAGAAGACAAAAATAGCGATAATCACTATCCAGATAAACAGCTGTATGGGGGATTGTGAGCGGATGTTATCCCAAACCTTCCTGATGCGTCCGGTGAAAGAGTTTCCTGCGGGCAGCAGGTGCATTTCATTCCATTTCAGTCCGAAGAGTGAAATAAGCAAGACCAATGTCCAAGGTATCCACCCCCATATAATGGTCAGGAAGTTATACCATAAAGGATTGTGATGCGACGGGTATGACATTTTGCCGACAAAGCGTCCGGTGTTTTCCTCCAGCATCAGGTCCATAAACGGCTGTCCTCCCTGTAGCCAGGCCGCATAAAACCAGATTCCCAATGGAATAAGGGAAAGCAGCCCGATTCTGAATAAGGAAAGGAAAGTCTTGCCGAATGAGCGTCCCCGTATCAGCTGGTAAATACCGATACACATACAGGGGAATATAGAACCCACAGGTCCTTTGGTCAGCGTGCCGCATGCCATCAGCACGACAGCCGTCCAAGGTATTCCCTTGCAGCCTTTTTCGTCCCAGCGAAATAGTAAGCAAAGTGAGATGACGATGAAGGAAACCTGTAGCATATCCAGCCTGCAAGCCACCGCCGCCCGGTGCACTTCGAATGAAGTGAGCAGTAAAAGGGAGGTAATGACTGCTGTCTTTGTATTCTTATAGCGGGCTACGAATCCGAAAAACACGAACTGCATAGCTAGAAAAGCGATAGCGGACGGCAGACGGGACGAGAATTCACTCACCCCTCCGAAAATGGCGGAAATAGCTGCAATAGACCAATACAGGAAAGGAGGTTTATAGGCGATGTCTGTTCCGTAGTTCAAAGGCAATATCCAGTTGCCGCTTTCCAACATCGAGTATGCCACAATTGCTTCGCGCGGTTCCCCTTTAGAGTAAAAAATAGTTTCTCCCAAAAAGGGGATTATTACAAGTGTGCTTAGTAAGGCTATGAACCAAAATGCTTTTTTCTTGTCTGACATATATTTTTCGGTCTTTTATATTTACTGTCGCAAAAGTACGAATAATTCTTTAGTAATACCTAACTTTGCATTTTAAATCAATGAAAATGAATAAACTGAAACAGATACCCGAGTTCCTGCGATTTGTAATGGTAGGCCTTTTTGCTACAGGGCTGCACTATGGCATTTATTTTGTCTTGCAAAAATTCATTCAGGTCAATGTAGCCTATACCTTGGGATATGTGCTGAGTTTTGTTGCCAACTTTTATCTTACGGCTTATTTTACTTTCGGGCAGCCTCCTTCCTGGAAGAAAGCTTTTGGCTTCGGGGGGGCACATCTGACAAATTATCTGATACATATTGGATTGTTGAATCTCTTTCTGCGGTTGGGTTTTTCCCGTCCGTTGGCTCCCATCCCAGTGTTTCTCATTGCCATTCCGGTAAATTTTTTATTAGTGAGGTTTGTTTTCAAACAAAAGTAATATCTTTGAGGAGTCTTTATGATAGTGAAGAATGATATGAAGAAAGTGACTCTTTTGATTCCGGTATATAATGAGGAAGCGATGCTGCCCACTCTGTATCAACGTTTGATAGAGCTTGTCAACCGCAATGCCGTTTATGAGTGGGAAATCCTGTTTGTCAATGATGGCAGCAGCGACACTACGCTGGAATGCCTCCGCCGGTTGAGGCAGCAGGACAAGCGGGTGAATTATGTCAACCTTTCGCGTAACTTTGGTAAAGAGGTAGCCATGCTGGCGGGTTTTGATTACGCTACCGGCGATTGCTGCGTTGTGATGGATGCTGATTTGCAGGACCCTCCGGAACTGGTAGACCAGATGCTGGAATATTGGGAAGAAGGATATGATGACATTTATGCCAAACGGCGTACCCGTGGCGAGGAAAGCTGGTTGCGTCGTCAGTTCTCTCTGGCTTTTTATGGTATACTTCAGCGGATGAGCCGTATTGATATTTTGCCCAATGTGGGCGATTTCAGGCTTCTGGACCGTCGTTGTGTGCTCACGTTGCGTCGTCTGCGCGAATGCGAGCGTTATACAAAAGGATTGTTTTGCTGGATAGGCTATCAGAAGAAAAGCATTGAATTTGATCGCGGAGACAGGCTGATGGGCCATTCCTCTTGGAACTTTTTCAAGCTGTTGAATCTGGCTGTCGAGGGAATAACCTCTTTCTCTATCGCCCCTTTGCGCATCGCCACAGTATGCGGAGTGCTCTGTTCAATCTCCAGTTTTATTTATGCCATTTATTTTCTGATAAAGACCGTGCTTTATGGTGATGAAACGGCCGGCTTCCCCACTTTGATCATTGTCATGCTCTTTTTAGGTGGCATCCAGCTTTTCTCTTTGGGAATTATAGGAGAGTACGTGGGGCGCATTTTCAAGGAAACCAAAGGCCGTCCTACCTACATAGCCTCTGATTATAACGAGGAGAAGTTGGGGTATGACCGTTAAGGAAGGCAAGGCGGTGAAACCCGTCCCACCTTATTGTCTATTAGCTTTATTGACAGTCTTGTGCTCTTTTACCAGATACTCCGCACTCTGCAATGTGGAGAAACAGTATTTTTTCATCACGTAGAATGTACTGTCCTCCCCTGTTACAAGTTGCAAGGCATTTCCTTGCTTCTTATATTTGAATTCCTGCCGGTCATGTGGAGAATAAATATATAGGTGGGTTGTATCTGTAGCCGCTATCAAATTATCGGCGGAGAAATAGACATACGGGCGTTGTTCTGTTAACAAATTTATGCCGAAGTCGTTTTGGGTATAACTCATGTTCAGCAGTCCGAGTAAAGTCGGTGCCACATCAGTCTGGCCGCCCGGCTCTTGTCTGATTTCGGGCTTGATGCCTTTTCCGTAAATCATTAGTGGAACATGGTTGCAGGATTGTGGTATTTCACAGTTCGGACTTCCTACCAATTTCCCATGGTCACCCAGCAAAACAAAGATTGTATTTTCAAACCAGGGTTGTTTGCGTGCTTCTTGCATGAATTGCCGGATGGCCCAGTCCGCGTATTCCACAATCTGATCTTCAAGCTTTGTGCTGTGTGGTTTGAAATAGTCAGGTATCACATACGAGGGATGGTTGCTGATAGAAAGCAATACGGTAAAGAAAGGTTGTCTTTCTTCTGCTCTTTTGTTCAGAATGGGCAAGGCATATTGATATAGGAAATCGTCTTGTACACCAAAGCTGTTAACGACTTTATCTTTTGGGTAGTTTTCTTGTGCATATATTTCATCAAATCCGTTAGTGCGGAGAAAAGCGTTCATATTATCGTATTGTGATTCGTGCGTCATGAAGAATAGGTTCCGATAGCCATTATCCTTTAATACGGTGGGCAACCCCGAATAGACAGGTACCACTGCTCCTTTCATGGCATTCCGTTTCATGATGGCAGGGAAAGAGTAGAGGGTGGCATACATTCCGTGGTTGGTATGTATGCCCGCTGAATAAAAATGGTCAAAACTGAGAGATTCCAGATAAAGGCTGTCTAGGAAAGGAGTCAGTTTTTTGGTAGATCCGAAATGCTCCATCAAGTTGGCCGACATCGATTCCATGAAAATAAGAACAACATTCTTTTGTGTAGGGACGGCTGCGCATTTCACTTCACGTGCAATGGGGGAGATGCCTTCTATTCCTTTTCTTTGCAATATACTTTGCATATTGGTTATTGCCTCCTGTTCCGGCATCAGGTGAAGATAGCGGTTTTCCTTACGGTTATCATCCAGTGTGCTGGTAAGTAGATTAAAGACAGGATTAACCCCTAGCTGATTCAGGAATGGATCGGTGCAATAGTATGCTTGACTTACTCTGATGGGGTTATATCCCATGCGTCCCCGTATTCCGAATAGACAAAGTCCTATACAAACAGCACCGGTGGCGAATATACATAGGCGGTTTATCGGGCTGATGGAAGTAGATTTCGAATTGATGAGATGATAGAAATAAGAAGATAACCGTAGTACACTTCCTGACAGCAGAAGAATAGATATCAGTCCTAGAAAAATAGGGAAATAGAATGATGTCTCACCCAATACCATTCCGGCAGTAGTGGCTCCATATCCGAACCAATTGTAAATGGAAGAATTGATTGTTTTAAAAAAATAGGAGAAATAAGGGATGTTGGCTGCCGAAATAATGAACGACAGTGAATAAAATAGAATGAAAAAGATAGAGATAAATCTGAATACCCACTTGGAGTGATAGTTGCAGAGAGCGGTTATCCATAAAATGACTAATGGTAACAGCAATATGTAGCAAGCTATAACATTGTCAAACCATAGCCCTTTTATAAATGCAGTGGCTTGCATGAGAAAGTTGTTTTGTATATCGGGAGGAAACTGATAATCTATTGAGGTGAACAGGACAAGCCGGAACAGGAAGAAAAAAAGTAAAGCAACTATATGTATGATAAATAAGTAAAGTAAAGAAAGAGTAAACTGTTGGATAAGCTTAGCTTGATTCTTACATGCTGTTACAAATTGCTGCATGAGTGAACGGAGATATTTCATTTGTTTTAGTAAAGTTTGCATTTGTTTGAATCAATTCGGATGATTAACAACAAAGGTAAACAGAATTTTAGAAATATCAAAAGAGGGTATGCCAAAAGTAAAATTGGCTGCCAATTTGTTCACTTTAGGGGCAAACATGTGAGTCCGCCCGAAAATATGGGCAAGCAGTTTCCGTTTCTTATTCTATTTTCGGGAAGGAGTAAGGCGGTCTCGTTTCATAGTCAGAACAAAAGGACAGAATAGCCGTGCTATCCGGTTGAGGCGCTCCAGACGTCCGTCTTTCCGCGTTCCGTTTAATTTCTGCCGGAGGAGTTCCCATAATTGCAGTTTTACTTGCTCTGTTGTGCTTAATTTGGCAATGCGGTTGTAAAGCATTCCTCTCCGTATACATCGTTTGTATCTGCTCAGGTGGGTAAGGTGTTGTTCCATAATGCGGACTATCTCAATATCTTCGCTCTTACCCCCTCCGTTGTTTTCAGCTTTGACGGTAACTTTCTGGGTATGTTGTCTGAAGTAGTTCAGTACTTCATATCTTTCTATAATGTCTCCTTGCATTGCCATATAAAACCAGAACAGCCAGTCGCCGCTGTAGCGCATTTGCAGGCATTGTTCCATATTTTGGACATTTACCATGCTTTTTCTGAAAATGGCTGAGCTTGCATTGGCTATGTAACCACGCCAGTAAAGGTTATGTTCGGCATAAGTCTTCCCATTGAATACGGCGTATGGAGGTATGGCAGATTTCCATTTGTTCATGTCGCAACTCAGCACATTACCGTCTTTATCAATATACTTGGAACCGGCAAAGCATACGGCGGCTTGTTGGTATTTCTCCATTAAAGGAACTACTTTCTCTAAAAAAGTAAGCTCACACAAGTCATCGGCTTCGGCTATCCATATATATTTTCCTTTGGCTAATTGCATGCCTTTAAACCATTGTTTAAATGGATTTCCGGTGTTGTGTTCGTTTAATAGAATATGGCTCACTTTGGCATGGTCTTGATAGTCCGATAATACCTCTTCGCTACCGTCTGTTGAGGCATCATCAAGTAAAATCAGTTCGATATTCTGATAGGTCTGTTGCAGAATACTCTGAATTCGTAGATTGAGGTATCGTTTATAATTATAATTAGGTACCACTACACTGACCAAGGGAAGTGCATTCATGCTCTATTGTTAAGTTAGTTCTTGTTTTATTTCTACAAATGTAATGTTATACAGGTAAATAAACAAGTTGCTTCTTTGTTTTTTTTTCAAAAAACAGGAATTTTGTTGAACTTTTAAAAAGAAACGATAATTAACATTTTAGTATGCAGTCTTTCTTGTACCTTTGCATTATACACTACATAGCATTTGCTGTATTAAACTAAAAATTAAATTAGACATTAGACTATTGTTTAAATTCAATTAGTATGAGAAAGAAAATTCTTTTTATTATTCCGTACATTCCTTATCCGCTGGATTCGGGCGGTAATCAGGCTTTCTTTAATATGGTGGAGTATTTGCGTCATAAGATGGCCGTATCTGTATTGCTTTATCCTGAAACAGGGAGACGTATGCAAGATGTAGAGTCATTGAAGAAAATTTGGGATAATGTGGATTTCTTTATTTATACTCCTAAAACTAAAACTGTCAGATTACCCAAAATTAAACATCCTTTTTATTATAAATGGCTGCAAAAGATACATGCGTCTGTAACCCGTAAAATGAACCGGCAACAGATATGGACGGATGAAACGGGCGAAGTTGTGGATTTAGTACGGGGAAAGAGTACTTTGTTCAGCTCTTGTTTCCAGCCGCTAGACCAGGGGTATGTGGAGTATGTTTCTCAGGTGGCTCATTCAGGTTTTGATATTATTCAAGTAGAGTTTTATGAACTGTTGTCATTGGGATTCTTGTTGCCTGAAAATGTACAGACTATTTTTGTGCATCATGAACTCCGCTACATCCGTAATGAAAAGGAGATTACTTTGTTCAGGGAACAGACTGCCGGTGACAGGATGTTGTTTCATATAGCAAAGGATTTTGAGCGCAGTGCATTATTGAAATATAAAGATGTTATTGTTCTGACTGAAGTAGACCGTAAAATTATGGAGGACTTCATAGGACGGAAAGACCATATCTACACTTCTCCGGCTGTGGTGCAAGTGGGTGACAGGCTGGAACAGCCTTTTGTTCCGGTCCAAAGCGGACGCCTGACTTTTGTGGGAAGTGAGGATCATTTTCCCAATCTGGATGCCGTGGCATGGTTCTGTCACGAAGTGATTCCGCATCTGCGTAAACGTCATTTTTCGTTTACATTGCAAGTAATTGGTAAATGGCGTGGAGAGTGTATCAATCGTTTGCAGTCCGAATACCCGGAACTGAAGCTGGTAGGCTATGTGGAAGATCTGGGCTCTTTTTTAAAAGGCAGTGTTGCTGTTGTTCCAATACGTATCGGTAGTGGTATGCGTATGAAAATATTAGATGCTGTATTGTCAAAAGTACCTTTTGTAACGACGGCAAAGGGTGTGGAAGGCATTGATTTTAAGGATGGTGAAGATTGCTTGATTGTTGATGACCCTGCCGGATTTGCAGAAGCTGTCATAGCCTTGTCAAGTAATCCGCAGTTGCAGAGACAGTTGGTTACCCATGCGGAAGACAGTTTGCGACAAGTATATAACCCCGGACAGATGCAGGAAAGAAGGCTTGCCGTGTATGAACAAATATTAGGGGATAAAGTGGGGTAATCTTGGGTGATTATTTCTTTTTTGTTACCTTTGCGGCATTATATATAATTGATAATTATGCTGAAACAGTTCTTTAGTTTGTTGAAGCGGTATATTCTTCCATACCGCAAATATTTGACATGGGCATTGATACTGAACTTTCTGTCGCAATGGCTTAATGTGTTTTCGTTCATGGCGATTGTGCCAATTTTGAACATTCTGTTCAAAATTGATACCAAGTCTTATGAGTACATTCCTATGGATATTCATAATTTGGATAAGGATGTACTCATAAATAATGCCTATTACTTTGTGAGCAATTTTGTGGCTACAAATGGTGCGTTCTATACACTTGCCATGATGGGAGGAATACTTATCTTTATGACTATGTTGAAAACTGCCGGTTATTTTGCTTCTGCGGCTGTCATGGTACCTTTGCGTACAGGTATTGTCCGGGATATCCGTATTCAGGTTTATAATAAAGTGTTAAGTCTTCCTTTGAGTTTTTTCTCAGAAGAACGTAAAGGAGATATCATAGCCCGTATGAGTGCGGATGTTACGGTGGTGGAGAACTCGTTGACCAGTTCCATCGATATGCTTATCCGTAATCCTATCGCTCTTTTGGTTTGTTTTGTCACTCTGTTTTCGGTAAGTTGGCAAATGACGCTTTTTGTTATCTTTATTTTACCTCTGACAGGTTGGATAATGGGGGTTGTCAGCCGGAAGCTGAAAAGACAGTCCTCTACAGCACAGGCGCAATGGGGAGATATTATGTCCCAATTGGATGAAACATTAGGAGGTTTAAGGGTTATCAAAGCGTTTATAGCCGAAAGCAAAATGTCTGCTCGGTTCTCTAAAACAAACAATGACTTCCGCGATGCAATGAACGAGATGATTATCCGGCAAAGTTCAGCCCACCCCATGAGTGAGTTTTTAGGCACTTGTGTGATTGTGACCGTGCTGTTGTTTGGCGGTGCTTTAATCTTAAATACAAACTATGCTCCGATGGATGCGGCTACTTTCATATTTTATCTGATTATCCTTTATAGTATCATCAATCCTTTGAAAGAATTTTCAAGAGCATTTTATAATATTCCGCAGGGATTGGCCAGTATGGAGCGAATTGATATGATATTGAAAGCGGAAAATCATATCGTAGAGCCGGAGCAGCCTTTGCCATTGGACGCTTTCACAGATAAGTTAGAGTTTAAAAATGTAAGTTTCAGCTATGTAGAAGGGCGTCCAGTCTTGAACCATATCAATCTGACGGTTCCTAAAGGAAAAACGATTGCACTGGTGGGTCAGTCCGGTTCCGGAAAGTCTACTTTAGTGGACTTGGTACCGCGTTATCACGATGTATCGGAGGGTGCATTGCTGATTGACGGCAAGAATGTGAAAGATGTATCCATCCACAGTTTACGTTCTCTGATTGGTAATGTAAATCAGGAAGCTATTCTGTTTAATGACACCTTCTATAACAATATTACTTTTGGTGTAGAGAATGCCACTATGGAGCAAGTAATAGAAGCTGCCAAGATAGCGAATGCACATGATTTCATTATGGAAACGGAAAAAGGATATGACACGATGATTGGTGATCGTGGAGGGCGTTTGTCCGGCGGTCAGCGTCAGCGTGTCAGTATAGCCCGTGCAATTTTGAAAAATCCTCCTATACTTATATTAGATGAGGCTACTTCGGCTCTTGACACAGAGTCCGAGCGTTTGGTTCAGGAAGCGTTGGAGCGTTTGATGAAATCGCGTACTACTATCGCTATCGCGCATAGATTGAGTACCATTAAGAATGCCGATGAAATTTGTGTACTTTATGAAGGTGACATTGTAGAAAGAGGAACTCACGATGAACTGATAGCCTTAAATGGATATTACAAGAAGTTGAACGATATGCAGTCTTTGTAAAGTGGAGCAAATAAAGAAATTGGCAATTGTTATTCCCGCCTACAAGGGGCGTTTCCTTAAGGAAACGCTCGACTCAATTGCAGTTCAGGCCCATAAAGATGAGTTCGTGTTATATATAGGTGATGATGCAAGTCCTGAAAGATTGGATAAGATTGTGGAATCTTATCAGAATAAGGTAAATCTGGTGTATCATCGCTTTAGCGAAAATATGGGGGGCAAAGATTTGGTGGCCCATTGGGAGAGGTGTATCCAGCTGTCTGCAGAGCCGTTTATCTGGCTTTTCTCGGATGATGATTTGATGCCGGCTGATGGTGTGGAACGTGTCATGGAGGCTTTGTCGCGCCCACACCATCAGCGAGGATATTTCTTTCGTTTTCCATTAGCTGTAAAACAAGCGGATACGTGCCAATCGTCCTTTGGAAGAAGGAAGTGTGTCTTGTTACCGGCTGCTGCTAGATAAGTTACAGGGAAAGATAGATTCGGCTGCCGTAGAGTACGTGTTCAGTCGGGAGATATGGCAGTCGGCAGGTGGTTTTGTTCATTTTCCTATGGCTTGGTGTTCGGATGATGCTACGTGGGCTGCTTTTGCCCGTCATGCGGGGGGTGTTATTTCTTTGCCGGGGCAGCCTGTATGTTGGAGGAATGTTGAAGGTGCAAACATCAGTAACTCTGCCGGTCATGACAAAGATAAATTGCACGCTACTATTCTTTTCTTGAGATGGATGAGGAATATGTTTTCCGATTATGTGGATGATCCGGAGCTGATTAATGCATTGCAATGCTATATCCATACCATCCTTCGTATTTCATTGCATAAACATTATAATATATGTGGTTTGTGGGGGGTATCTATGGCTTTGGGAAGATTTAATAAAAGGGCGGCCTTTACTACGTTTTTCAGGAATTTTAGGTTGTTCTCTTAATTTCATTTATGCAGCCGCTTGCGATTTCTCAAGAGTGCCTGTATTTTCATAAAAAGTTTGGGTGCATATATGCCCTCACTTCATATTTCTGTCCTGTATGTATAGTCAGATGTATATCTTCCTGTCATATATTGTTTCACTTTTTTAAAGAAGGACATTGGGGAGTTTTTTCATCCGTAAGGAATTGTGTGGTTTTAAAATCAGATTCATCCTTAAAATATCTTATCCGCATCCCTAAACATTTCTTGCTGTATGGTTAAGGGCTTTCTTCCTGTTTGTTTTATCTCCGCAAGCCTTTGGAGTTAACTCCATAGTCTTGGGAGATAACTCCAAAGCTTATGGAGATAGAATAGATGCATATAAAAAGGTTTAATCTGGAGATAGAAAAAGCTTATGCAATTGGAAGAATTTATAGATAGCCTGTATTGATTGTCTTATTTTGAAGGAAAGATAACGAATTCTTTTAAACGTTTTGATCTTTTTCACCGTTGCCATGCCTTCGTTATCCGTCATTCTGTGAAAGTACACACTCTTTATTGCACTTTTGCAAGGAAAAAGTCTGAAAATGCCATACTTTATATCAAGTCGGAACAGCTTACAGGAAAGAATATATAACTGACAGTAAGTAGGTTATGCGAAATTCTGTTTTAAAATGTAGTGAGGGCATGAGGGTATAAATGTTCCGAACTTTCTAGTGAGCTGATATATTAAGAATACTTTCAGATGTTATCCAAAGAATAAAATGATACTTTAAGAACAAAGGTTCTCCCCTTGATTTTTCAGGTGAATCCTAAAGGAAGCCAGGACTTTTTGAAGGGGGGGATAATGTTAAGACGGTATGAAATTTTATTTTGGATAGCACTGATTATCTTGTAATTGCATATAAGAGAGCATGGAATTATTAGAATTTTGATTTGGTATGATAAAAATAAAAGTGTGATTATTCATTGATCACTTCCATCCATTTCTTTATGATAATTTCGATGGAAAATTGCTTGCTACTTTCAATAGCGTTGGCAGACATTGATTTACGTAGCTTTTCATCTGTCATCAATAGCTTTATCTGTTTAATATATAGTGATATATCATCATTGGGGATAGCAAACCCATTGACTTTATCTGTTATTATGTCTGTCAATGAAGCAAAACTATGAAAAGCTAAAGGAACGCAACCATATTGTTGTGCCTCGGTTAATGTCAGCCCCCATCCTTCAAAAGATGAGGTCATCATAAAAATAGAAGCTTCATTATAATAAGGTTCCGGATTTTTTGTCCCTTCAAAAAAGACACGTTGTAAGCCATAATGTATGACTAGACTTTTGTACCAGCTTTCCATTTTCCCATGTCCTACTATTTTTAGCTTCCATTCGGATAGAGTATGGTCTGTTTCAATTTCCTTCCAAATCTTTAAAGCCAGAGAAATTCTTTTAGGTTCTTCTTCCAGTCTGGATACAATAAGTACTTCTTTCTTTTTGTGATTATAGTTGGCTAAATCATAGAAAGAGTGGAATGAAAGAGCATTATGGATTATTCTTATTTTACTATCATCTTTCAAATGAGAGTATTCTAGAAACGGCTTTTTGAAATGAGAGGATAATAAGATAACCTTATCGGCAAAATGATATGACTCTCTATATAAAATAGGTAGTTTTATTATTTTTCTTATCTTTTGATATGGAAAGGATAAAAATTTGCTGATGTTTTTCCTAATGTTCTTTCCTTCTTTTAGTTCTTTTTTAGGATTATCTAAGGTGATGAAATTAATCTCCGTGGCAGGACTTACGTGGAGTGCAAACATTAGCTTGCATTTTTTATTTTGAGACTGGTTTAAAGCAAGTCTTAAACTCTTAGTTAACTTATGCTCTCCTTGATTAATAATGACGTCAATTTTATTTTGTTCTATAAATTGGATTAAATTATTGAGATTGTGATAAGAATTGATTTTAATTGTATTAACGAATTGCTGTTTAATAAAGGATTTGTCAATGTTGTATTTATAGGCAGAGTAACAGTTCACATTATAAAAAGTAGTTAATGCATTTGCAATATTAGCAGTAACTCTTTCAACACCTCCGTATTGTGGCGCAACTTCATTGGTAGTATAAAATAGTATATTCATTTGGGAACTTGTTTTAAATATAATTTTTGAATCTTGTAGACAATTCCCATCTGGTTTGAATTGAATTTCCGTGCAAATATTTTATTAGAGTTAATAAGC
>ENA-ORND01001912-ORND01001912.1-human-gut-metagenome-genome-assembly--contig:-NODE-1912-length-13330-cov-2.864783_pt1 | contig 13330 bp, 10 predicted proteins | sample MGYA00242111_ERZ509014 | MGnify/ENA primary metagenome ERZ509014 (study PRJEB26280, sample SAMEA2338694) | human gut metagenome | biome: human gut; feature: human-associated habitat; material: faeces... | reverse complement strand
CAGCCATAATATAAAAATATATTGTTTGGGTGTTATATTGACCATTTGTTTTTCTGTTATAATCGGTTATATATTTTACGATACTGATTTTTTTATTCATATATTTATGGCTTTCAATGGTGATTATGGAACACCTAATGCAGGAAGCGGCTTCGGTATGATTCTAAGTTATAGTCTTAATGGGATAGCATTACTTTGTTCAATTCTAATTGGTATATATAATATACTGACTAATCGACAGCAATAAGTCTAAATAGTTCAATCTAAGTTAGGTGGTATAGAGCATCCTCAATATTTACAGAGTTATTATATTTTTTCTGCTCATTTTTTGCGAATAATTTTAATTAATGTAGGTGTCTGGGTTCAGCAATATTTTATACATATCATAACTAGGAGGAATTGTAGTGAAAAAAATAGCATAGTAGCTGTTATATTTACATTGATTGTTTCTATGTTTTTATCTTCACGAAACATTGTATATGCGGCAGAAGATAAAGCAAGGGCGATAACAATTCATATGCAAGGACTATCTGATGAGGCGTATTATGTTGATCTTCTAAAGATAACAAAATAAAAACATATAAAAAACACGGCTGAAAAAAGTATCAGCTGTGTTTTATTATGCCAATTTTTATATTTTACAGCCAAGCGCCGTAAATAGTTTCCCCTGTAAGCTCACGATATGAGCGCACTCTAAGATCCAACATATCTGCTCTCGCCTTTGCAATGACCTGTGAAGGTGAATTGTAGTTCACCACTATGGCAGGCTCTCTGTGAGATGTGTGGTCAAGCTTATCCTTGACCGCTTCTGCTACCTCATAGCCCTGTGATTTCATTGTAGGCTTGCCCGTAACGATAGACTTGCGGTTAAGCTCCTGCGGCTTTATGACCATCACATTGTCAGACTTTAGTGTTATGTCAAACTGAAAATCAGCCGAATCGCAATACTGACCAATGCCTATAACCGTCACCTTTGCAGTTCCAATGTTCACGTTGTCAGAGTAAACTGTTCTGTAATCAACGTCAGGAATAAGCGTTTCTCCGTCTACAAAAACGTCAAATATCTGTGTTCTCTCCTTGCCAGTGTATGACATAGAGCCACGCATATTTGTGGTACAGCCCACAATAGTGAGCTTTGTTTTTATGCTCATATCTGCACTGTCGCTTCCCTCTTGGACACTGTCAACAGTGTCAAGAAAAGCTTTCACTTTATAAACATATCTTGTTTTTGGAACAAGTCCATAGTCTGTAAATGAAGTGCCGTCTGTTACAGTTGCTATCTGCTCAAACTCTGCGTCCTCAGCGTCGGTCTTTCTGTAAACATAATAGCCGTCAGCCTGCGACACCTCGTCCCATGTTAAAGTGAGCTTATCAGAGCAGATATCCTGCGACTTTACGTTATCAGGTGCGTTCAGAAGCACTGCCGCACTGCCTGTGACGTAAATATCGCCCTTGCTGTTGTCAGCAAAGCTGTTTCCGCTTATTTTAACCTGAGATTTCTTATTAGCTTTTATTCCGTAACCTTTATTTTTATTGCAGGTGTTGTTGAAAAATTCCACAGAAGCGCTGTTGTCAGCCATAAAACCGCTAAGACCGTTTTCTTCAAGGACATTGTCAGAAGCCTTACCGCTTCCGCCAGTGAATATAAGTCCATGATTTTTAGACTTCTTAACAGTGTTTTTTCTCACATCTGCCTTAGATTCTTTGGTTATCTTTATGCCGTTGGAGCCTGCTGAGGTTATAGTATTGCCTGATATGGTATTTTTATCAGAACCGCCTGAAACATAAACTCCCGACACGCCTGGCTTTTTAATGGTATTTGAGCTTACCTCATTGCCTGAACCACCGCTTATATAAACGCTGTTCTGCTTTGTGCCTGTAAGCTTATTTTTGGTCACAGTCACCTGTGACGATTCACTGAGCCATATAAGATCCATGGAATAATTATATCTGTCATAGTCATAGCTTATATCGTTAGAACCTATGAAAATTCCCGAAACGTCCGTGAGCCTTACTGCCGAACCAGCTGTTTTTATAGTGTTGTCTACTATCTTCACGCCCTTTACAGTGTAATTGTAATCAGGGTGTGAGTATGACTTTTCAAGCTTCTTGCCGAATATCTGGATAGCATACGGCTGGGGATAATAATATGTACCCACAACGGTTATGTCGTTGTTTCTTATTATGGTGTTGGCATTATCGTCAAGACGATCCTTTATGCCTGCATAGCCTGAATTAGGCACATGGAAATTTGCATTTTCATAATCGGTCATGTACTTGAAATCTATGGCACAGCCAACGTTTTTCATAGTATTGTTTTCGATTATACATTTTTTATGATTAATAAGTACGATAGCTGTTCCGCTCATATTATAAAATGAGTTGCCTGATATAAGTGTATTAGTATAATATACACCAAGACAAGCTGAATGTGAGCCAAGACCTCTTATAAGGTCATGGAATTTGTTATTCTTTATTACAGCATTGTCGCAAGGGGTATCATCAAAAGGCTCATATGCCGGGAAAACATCACTGTTACTTATGGTATCCAGCTGTATAGCCTCTTTCTGAAATGTTCCCATATAACCATGAAAATCGCAATCTTCGATAGTGATGCCCTTTACACCGCCTATCTCAACATGATGACCATTGTAATTGTTTTTTATCTCAACGTTCTTTATCCAAAGGTTTTTCATGTGACCAAATCTCATATTAGAAAATGGTCTTGAAGTAGGCGAAGGGTTGCCGTCCCAACAGCCTCCCTCGATAACGATATTTCTCTCGCTGCCATCCCCGCCTGCACCGTTTGCCTGAGCGTTCTTTATCATACAGCCCTTGTCAAAATTTCTGACGATAGTCGCTCCGTCCTCAAGATACAGCCAAGTGTTTGAATATATCTCCAAAAGCTTGTCTATCCTGTATTTTCCTTTCGGCACAACGACCTTTATCTGCACAGAATTGGAGCCGTTGTCAATGGCATAGTCAAGGGCTTTCTGTATCGCCTTTGAGGAGTCTTTCTTTCCCTTTTTGTCTGCGCCGAAGTCAACAACATTCACTTCAAGCGCTCCCGAATATCCGCTTATTTCCGCTCCACTGGCTTTTGTGCCGGTGATAGTGGAATAATCATAAGCAAAGCACCTTACTGTCATAAGCATAATGGCGAGTAAACACGCCGCTGCAGAGGCAATAAAGGTGCGAGTTATCTTTGTCAATTCTCATCTGTCCTTTCGTTGTCTTAGGGTTATCGCTGCTCTCTTTTTGTTCTTTTTATCTTTTTAGCAGAACATATTTTACACATATCCAATTATACCAAATCATGCCCCGTTTGTCAACCGAAAAACGTCAAAAAGACGAAAGCAATAACTCACAAAGTCAACACATGATACTTGTGCGTTATCACAACAAAAAAAACTGCGGTGAAAAATCTCACTGCAGTTTTTAATAAATATGCCTTTTTATCCTAGTGCCACATCAAGTATCATCATAAGCAAGAAGCCTAGCATTACGCCAACTGTTCCCATGTGACCTTCCCCCAGATGTGCTTCGGGGATAAGCTCCTCCACCACCACATAGAGCATTGCTCCTGCGGCAAAGGCAAGAAGCCACGGAAGAAGTGGTTGGATAGCACCTGCGGCAAGAACGGTGAGAAGTCCGAAAACAGGCTCAACAATTCCTGAAAGAGTGCCAAGGCCGAATGCTTTCGCCCTGCTCATGCCCGATTGCCTCAGTGGCAGTGCGATAGCCGCACCCTCCGGAAAGTTCTGTATTCCCATGCCTATGGCAAGTGCGATAGCAGAAGCCAGCAGTACCGAGCTGTCATTATGTGCCGCCAGTGCAAAGGCAAGACCTACTGCCATGCCTTCCGGGATATTGTGCAGTGTGATAGCGAAAATAAGCATTCCCGAACGCTTTAGCCCCCTGCGGACGCCTTCTTCCCTTTCAGGCTCAGGTAAAAAATAAGGCATTGCCTTGTCAAGCCCCATAAGAAACAGCACGCCTAGCGCAAAGCCGCCTGCGGCAGGGATCCAGCCTATCCTCGTTTATGGCAGGGATAAGCAAGCTCCACACGCTTGCGGCTATCATAACGCCTGCGGCAAAGCCTAAAAAGGCTTTCTGCACCTTTTCGCTCTGCCCCTCTTTTCTCATGAAAAAGACCACAGCCGCACCTAACGTCGTCATAGAGAATGTAAAGCCCGTGCCTGCCGCAGCCCAAAGTAGACCATTCATACTATTATGTTTCCTTTCAGACAGTATTATGTCAGATACAATGACATATCTTAGTCTATGAAAAGCCTTTACGCTGTGTGAAAAAGCCTCTGCCGACAAAATACATTAAATTTGTCTGAGATTTTCAGAATATGACCCGTCCCAAGTGAATATAATGTTCTCAGCAGGACATTACAAGCCCTTTACGATCGTATGATCAGTTTATTTTTAGGAGGAAACAGACAAGATGAACACTATGGATCTTAAGCTTAACAGAGAGATGCTGTCAATGACACGGACTATCCTTGACGCCTCCTGCGAGCAGGCTGTGGAAAAGGATTTTCTGCTGCCCGACTATTATCCCGATATTTTCAGGGTACTAAAATGCGTTATCACACCAACAGTACAGAGCCATTCCATAAACGGCGGAAAGCTCAGCTTTGACATGGCAGTGCTCATAAGAGTGCTTTACATCAGCCAGAACGACAAGCGGATAAACTGCATCGAGCAGAAAATGAACTACACAAAGTCTTTCGACCTGCAAGGGGATTGCGGCGACCCTATGATATGGCTCACGCCAAAATGCGATTATGTCAACTGCCGTGTGGTAAATCAGCGCAGACTTGATATCAGGGGTGCTGTGACTATCCACGCAAATGTGACGGGCGAAGCAACTGTGCCTATAGTCACAGACGCATTCGGCTGCGGAATACAGCTAAAAAAAGCGGCTGTTACATACCCTGCAAAACGTCTTACCGCTGCAAAGCGTATCACACTAATAGAAGATTTGCAGCTTTCTGCGGCAAAAGCCCCTGTTGGCACTATCCTGCGGACAGATTGCCGCATTATCCCACAGGAACACAAGATGATAGCAGGTAAGCTTGTGACAAAGGGCGACGCTGAGATAATGATGCTTTACTCCTGCGTAACTACCGACGGAGAAGAAACCGCCGAAACAATGCGGTTTACTCTGCCGTTCTCACAGATAATCGACATAGACGGCATTGACGATACTTTCACCGCAGACGTGAGGATAACCCCTGCGGGGTGTGATATCATACCAAAGTCTGACGATTCCGGCACACTTGAATGTGAGCTTGTGCTTCTTGTGAACTGCGTTGCCAAAAAGCTTTCCACCTGTGAGGTCGTCACGGACGCATATTCCACCTGCTTTGAGTGCGAGGCTGAAAGGTGTGAAAGCAAGCTTGACAGCGAAAGCATAAAGTTATCTGACAGCCACAGTGTTACTGCAAAGCTTTCCTGCCAGGAGGGTGAGATACGCTGTGTTCACGACAGTTGGGCGACCCTTTCCAATGTGACATCAAGGCTTGACGATGAAAAGAAAGCCTTTATCATTTCAGGAAGCGTGACGTTCTGTATTATCGGCAGGAACGAGGACGGCACTCCCCTTTATCTTGAAAACGATTCGCCTTTTGAGCATGAGATACCCATTCCTGAGAATGTCAATGGTGAGATATCCATATCCCCTGACCTGTGCATAGAAAACTGCACATACTATCTTGCAGACGAAACAACAGCGGAGCTTAAAGCCGATATCAAGATAGGCGGCGAAATGACTATTCAACAGACAGGGACTATGATATCAGAGCTTAGGGTACTCACAGATAAGCCGAAAGAGAAAAATGACAAATACGCTCTGAAAATATGCTACTGCAATGAGAGCGACGATATATGGGAGATAGCGAAAAAGTATTCAACTTCCATAACAGCCATACTTGAAGAAAACGAGCTTACCGACGATAAAATATCAAAACAGGGAATGTTGCTTATCCCATTAATGAACTAGGAGGACAGACACATGAAAAACGATATTTACACCGACATTGCCACACGGACGGGGGGCGATATCTATATAGGCGTGGTAGGTCCTGTCCGCACAGGAAAATCCACCTTTATAAAACAGTTCATGGAGCAGTTCGTTATACCGAACATTGAAAGCGACTACCGCAAGGAGCGTGCCATTGACGAACTGCCCCAGTCCTCCGCAGGCAAGACTATCATGACCACCGAGCCTAAGTTCATTCCTGAGGAAGCTGTGAACATCACCCTAGAGGGCGGAGCAAGCTTCAACGTGCGAATGATAGACTGTGTGGGCTACATAATCCCAAGCGCCATAGGCTACATAGAGAATGAAGCCCCGAGAATGGTGGTCACACCGTGGTTTGACACGGAAGTACCATTCAACATGGCGGCTGAGGTGGGAACGCAAAAGGTCATAACCGAGCACTCCACCATAGGTCTTGTGGTGACAACAGACGGCAGTATCACCGACCTGCCCCGTGAAGAATACGAGGAATGTGAGGAGCGTATAATCGACGAGCTGAAGCAGATAGGCAAGCCGTTTGTGGTGCTTATGAACACCACTGAGCCTTACTCTCAGCAGACAAAAGACCTTTGCGAACAGCTTTCCGACAAATACGGCACTACAGTTATGCCTATAAACTGTTTGGAGCTTTCGGAAAAAGAGATAAAAGAGATACTTACGCTTCTGCTATACTCTTTCCCAGTGAAAGAGATAAACATTTCAATGCCCTCATGGATAAACTCTCTTGACAAGGGTCACTGGCTGAAAGAAGCGGTTTTCGGACATATCAAGGAAGCGGCTTCGGCTGTGACAAATCTTCGTGACATTTCAGACTGTGCCGAAAAGATATGCTGCTGTGAGCAGGTGTCCTCAGGTTCGGTGGCTGAGATAGACCTTGGAAAAGGCTCGGCAGTCATAAAGGTGGAGCTTGACCCTGCGCTGTTTTTCAGGATAATAGGCGAAGCCACAGGGCTTGAGATAAAGGACGAAAACGACCTTATGCCAAGAATTTTGGAGCTTGTGAAGATAAAAGAGCGGTTCTCGAAATTCAGCTCTGCTCTTGATGAAATGGAGAAAACAGGCTACGGAATCGTTATGCCTGAAATGAACGAGCTGACCCTTGATGAGCCTGAGATAATAAAGCAGGGTGGAAAATACGGCGTAAGGCTCAAAGCCGCCGCACCAGCCATTCACCTGCTGAAAACCACTATCAACACCGAGGTCGCACCTATCGTCGGTTCAGAAAAGCAATCTGAGGAGCTTGTGCTTTATATGCTCAACGATTTTGAGGAATCACCTGAAAAGATATGGGAGTCAAACATTTTCGGCAAGTCACTCCACGAGCTTGTGAGCGAGGGTCTGCACACAAAGCTTTCAAAGCTTCCTGAGGACGCACGCATGAAGATAAAGGAAACTATCGAGCGCATGATAAACGAGGGCTGTTCGGGACTTATCTGTTTTATTCTCTAAGAGTTTCATAAATGAAAATAAACTGATCCACAAAAAAAGCGTTACACTGAGAAAAGTGCAACGCTTTTTATCTTGTATAAAGTGTTAGTTTACGCCCTCTGCAAAGCTGATCGGCACACCGAAAAGCACACCTGCGTTAGGCTGTGAAAGGTCGCCGGTAACATCAGTTATCGCCTTTCTTGCAACATCTACCTGATCGTCTGCAACGGCAACGAAAATTGTCTTGCCCTTTTGTGCAGCGTCCTCGCCGCTGAGAATAGATCTCAGAACGCCGATCATAGGCAGATTATCCATTGTAGAAATAGATTTCGCCATTCCCACGCTGTCAATGACCGTTCCTCCTCTTATGCCTGCCTGTGCCAGCGAACGCATGATTTCGTCTACTAACTCGATTCTCTTGATAACCAAAAACAATAACTGCATTTTGATCCGTCCTTTCATCTCTTATTTCCTGAATGACGCAGCCACCCAGTCTTCTTTTTCTCTTATCTCAATAAGCTCAAAGCCCTCTGCTTTAAGCCTGTCAAGCACCTCATCTTTTCTCTGGTCGATTATACCTGAAACTATGAGCGTTCCGCCGTCTTTGATAAATCCGCCGAAAATCCCGCTCATGCCTATAAGAACATCTGCCACGATATTTGCACAAAGCAGGTCATAGCCTGTGCCTATCTGCTCCACCAGAGCCTTATCGTCTATGATATTTCCGCAGTAAGCTGTATACTTTTCTGCGCTTATATGGTTTTTCTCTGCATTTTCCTTTGCTATCTTAACAGAATTTTCGTCAACGTCCACCGCTGTTGCACTTTCAGCACCAAGGAGCAATGCGCCGATAGAAAGTATTCCGCTTCCGCACCCAAGGTCAAGTATCCTGTCGCCCTCATGGAGATTTTTCTCCACAAGCTCCAGACAAAGCTGGGTTGTGTTATGCTGACCTGTGCCGAAAGATGAGGCAGGGTCTATTTCCAGTATCTTTCTCTTTTCACCCTCAGCGACCTTTTCCCAAGACGGCTTTATAAGAAGCTTTTCGCCAACGCAAAGGGGCTTGAAATACTGTTTCCAGTTATTCGCCCAGTCCTCTTCCTTAACGTTTTTAAGCTCATATTCAAGTCTGCCGAACTCATTGTTCACGTCACGCTTTTTGAGCGCTTTAAGCTCCAGCTTCATAGCTTCAAGATTTTCAAGACCCTGAGCGTTCTCAGGGAGATAAACTGTCACTGTAGTTTCACAGTTTTTTAGACCCATAAGGTCATCATCTATATAATCCCAGTTGCCGTCCTTATCATCAAGAAAGTCCTGAAAATCCTTTGCGTCCTTGATAACAAAGCCGTTTATACCCATTCCAAGCAGACTTCCCGTTACGGCTTCGATGCCTTCTGTTGTGGTATATATATCCATTTCAACCCAGTTCATAATATCAATTCCTTTCGATAATATCTTATTATAACACATTTTTGCGATTTTGTAAAGCTTTTTGACTATGATTTATTATACAAAATTAAATATTGATAATTGTATATACTTATCAAACATCAACTATAACAAGTGTAAACAAAAAGCTTCCCGTCAAAAAACGAAAAGCTTTCATGATCATTTTTTCTTATCGTAAGCGTCAAAGGCTTCCTCAACAGTGCCGTCCACCTGCACCTTGCCGTCTTTTAGGAATATCGCCCTTGTGCAAGTTTCCTCGATAGCCTTGCGTGAGTGGGAAACGAACAGTACCGTTACACCAGTGGAGATAACATCATTTATCTTGTCACGGCACTTCTTCTGAAAGTCTGCGTCGCCAACGCTCAGTGCCTCGTCAACAACGAGGATATCAGGCTTGATATTTATATTGATAGCAAAGCCAAGACGCATTTTCATTCCGCTTGAATATGTTCTTACAGGTTGGTCGATATACTCTCCAAGATCTGCAAAATCAATTATATCCTGCTCTATCTCCTTTATCTGATCGTCATTAAGACCAAGCAGATAGCCCTTTAGATAGATATTTTCCATACCCGTCATATCCAGTGAAAAGCCTGCTGTAAGCTCAAGCAATGCGGCAACCTTTCCTCTTACAGTGATAGTGCCGCTGTTTGGAAAGCTTACGCCTGTTATCATTTTCAGAATGGTTGATTTTCCCGCACCGTTCTTTCCGATAATTCCCACAGACTCGCCTGGGTATATCTTGAAGCTCACGCCTTTAAGGGCAGGGTGCTTCTTTACTCCCCTGTTTTTTGTGAAAATAGCCTTAAAGCGTGCCTTTTCGTTTTTATATAAAAAGTATTCTTTTTTTACGTCCAAAAATTCAATAATTGGCTCAGTCGCTTGATTTTCCATTTAAAAGTCAGTTCCTTTCAGCCTTTGTTACAGAACGTCAGGAAGTATCTTCCTGAACTTCTTATAGGTGTGCGCTCCGAGGAATATCATAAAGATAAACTCCGCATAGAACACTATAGTTTCGGTGGTATAGTTAGAATCAAAAATAAACGTGTCTGTAAGAAAGCTCTTTCTATAGCCGTTTACAAAATAGTTTATAGGGTTGAAATACATGAGCTTTCTCAGCCACAAAGGCGAGATATCATATGTGTTCCAGAATATACCTGAAAGCCAGAAAAGTCCTGTTATAACAGAGTTTATAAGATTTTCAAAATCCTTGCTGAACGCACTGAGAGGAGCAGTCATCCACGAAAGCACAAGGAAGAAAAAATACATCATCAGCGCATAATAGATAAACTGAAGATTGTAAATACTCGGTCCAAAGCCCAGACACAACAACACCACATACATTATAGCACACAGCAAAATGTGGATATAAAGTCCCGAAAGTGAGGTAAAGGTCATGATATTTGAAACAGGGAATGACAACTTTGTTACAAACTGCTTGTTGCTTCTTATTGACCTCGATCCTCCAACGATACATTCTGAAATATAAAACCACGGCACATAGCCGGTGAGCATGAAAACGAACTGAGTATACTTTCCGTTAATGAAATGCACTCCACCGTTTCTTTTTAAACCTATCTCAAAGGCAAACCACAGTATAAACAGGGTAAAGGTCGGCTTGATAAGTGCCCAAAGCGGACCTAACGCTGCACCCTTATACTTCTTTTTCAGCTCGTTCACCGACAACATTCTTATCTGTCTGAGCTTTCCCTTATGCTCTTTCAATATCTGGGTAAGCCCGAACCAATCAAACTTTTTTCCTTCTATTTTTATCATCTCCGTCAAAAACGCTCTTTTTCCAAAGCGCTGTCGATTATTCTTTCCGTTGACCTGCCGTCGCAGGCAGACATATATTTTTCCGCGAAACGCTCCACACCCTCATGGTCAAAGCTCTTTTCACTGTCAAGCACAGCCTGTGCAAGCTTCTCTCCCTCCGTCACCAAAGGCGCAGGCATATCTGCTTTATAATCAAGATAAAAGCTCCTGCCCTTGCTGTAGCTCTCAATATCAGGGGCAAATATCACCCACGGCTTTTTATACAGTGCATACTCGAACACAAGCGACGAATAGTCCGTCACAAGCACGTCTGCCACAGGCACGAGCCTGTTTGTAGCAATATCGCAGTTAGTCAGCCCGCTGTGAAGTCTGGGGTGCATTTTTATAATGACTTTCCAAGCCTCCCCAAGCTTTTTTTCAAGCTCTGCGGCATACTCCTCGCCCACGCAATGACAATCCAAAGCATTCCCCCTGAACGTCGGCGCATAAAGCACTATCTTCTTGCCCTTATAGTCGGGATATCTCTCAAAGAACTCACGTCTGCACTGCTCGTTGTAGCTTTCATCAAAGAACACGTCCGTACGGCTGACGCCAAGGGGCTTTACGATATCTTCTTTCAGTCTGAACGCAGACACAAAAGCCTTTACGCACTCTTTACTGCTCACAGTGATAAGGTCAAAATTTCTTGTAACAGAGCCTTTGAAATGGGAAGATATATCCTCCTCGCTGTCATAGCCGAACTTTTTCAATGCTCCGCAGGAATGCCAAAGCTGAACCACTGTCGTTTCCTCACGCTTTTTGCAGGAAGTCACAGGCACAAAATAGTTGCATATGAACACAGCCCTTGCATTTGCGTAAGCTTTCATAAAGCTCATCATATATTTAAGCCCCGAGACCATTCCACAGCTTGAAAGGTCGCAGTACATCTCCCTGACCTTATAGCCACGGCTTTGAAGCTCCGCTTTTATAAGCTCCATGCTCTCAGGAGTAGAAACGCTGTTAAGGTCTGCAAGGATAACGAGCTTTTTGTCTATATCCTTTTTCTTTGACAGCTTGTAGCACAGCGGCAAAAGCGTTTTTTGCAGTGCTGATTTTATGTGCTGTCTTATTATACGTTTGCGGCTCTCCATTATCCCCTAAGAAACCTCTTATATATCTTGCCTGTCAGCGATTTCGGCATTATGAAAATGAAAAACTGAAAAGTACATGGAACAATAAAGTCCCACAGGTTTGAATATCCCATACGGAATATCTTCCACCTGACATTCACAAAGGACTTTGTGTTCGCCCAGTTTCTTCTTCTCTCATAATTGTTCGCCGTAACTCTGTACATCACAAGCGTTTTGTCAAGATTTATTCCCCTTGCGCCGTCCGCAAGCATTTTCACCACGAACTCATAGTCCTCACAGCGTTTTATATTGCTGTAACCTCCCACGCTCAAAGCACGGGATTTCTTATAAACAAGGGTCTGATTATTGAACGGATTTCTCCGCCTTGCATATTTGTGTATCTCTTTATTGGTCAGTGGCGTTTTCTTTGTGGCTATCACTTCGCCAGTCTGACTGTCGAACTCGTCTATATAAGCCCCAAGCATATCTATCTCAGGGTGCTTCGCCATAGCATAAAGCGACCTTTCACAGCGGTCAGGCTTAGCGATATCGTCAGAGTCCATTTTGACTATATACTCATTTTTGCAGGCGTCTATACCTCTGTTAGCGCATCTTCCTGTGCCAACATTCTCCTTGAGCCTTATGGGGTGAAAGCACTCGTAATTCTCCTCAAAGTAGTCTACGACCTCATCAAGCTCTTTTGTGAGCTTTCCATCGCACACAAGCACAAAATCGTTCGTCACATAGGTCTGTGACAGCATACTCTCGATACTTGCCCTGAGATGTTCAGGCTTCTCTCCTGCATAAACAGACATAAGCACGCTGTATTCAGGCAACTCCACATTTTTCACTACCATAGCGCACCGTCCTTTTTTCATTCTGTCAAAATTATCCCCACAAATCTGTAAGCTATTCCATTATACCATTAAAACCGCTGTTTGTCAACGCAGGCGGGGCTGTTAAAACAACACAAAAAGGGCGGCATTTTACTGCCGTCCTTTGTATCAAGACCTTATCCGTCACTTTATGACCTTAGCGCATATCTTTTCGTAATTGTCTATCTTATAGTTGAGTCTGTCGATAGTCGCAGCTATCTCAGCCTGCTTTTGGAGGAGATCTTTTCTCTGCTCGATAAGCAGATTTTTTCTTGCCTCGATAGTGCTGTCGCCCTTCTGATACAAAGCAACATACTCGATAAGGGCTTCTATCTGCAAACCTGCACCTCTCATGCACTTTATGAACTCTATCCAACCGCATGAGCTTTCATCATAGTCCCTAAGACCGCTTCTCGTTCTCGGCACAGGCGGGATAAGTCCTATACGCTCATAGTATCTCAGTGTATCGGGTGTAAGCCCGTATTTCTCACTAACTTCAGAAATAGTCATAGCTTTCTCCTTTTAACAACACCACATGGGTTTATGTGATACTGCCTATTGATTTTTCAATTACATTTTACCACCTGGAGTTAACTCCAAGTCAAGAGGTTTTGAAAAAAATTTTCGGAAAAATACGCAAT
>ENA-ORND01001909-ORND01001909.1-human-gut-metagenome-genome-assembly--contig:-NODE-1909-length-13358-cov-7.191536_pt1 | contig 13358 bp, 10 predicted proteins | sample MGYA00242111_ERZ509014 | MGnify/ENA primary metagenome ERZ509014 (study PRJEB26280, sample SAMEA2338694) | human gut metagenome | biome: human gut; feature: human-associated habitat; material: faeces... | reverse complement strand
CAGCCGCCGGAGCGGTGCTTAAGCCGTCAGGCGGGAATTGTGCGGTGTTGCCATACGCCCCGGTTACGCTGGGTGTAGACGGGTTGCGGCTTACAATATAAAAGGAGAAGCCAGAACTGCAGGAAACAAGCAGTGCTGAAGATGTGCCAACCTCATCCAATCCAAATCCCCAATCCCACCTCCGCCCCACGCCTATTCGGCCTTCAACTTCGACCATATCACATTTTGCAATATTTAGGCTACAAAATGTGAGGAAAAAATAAACGAACTTTGATATGATAGGGATGAAATAAAAAGGCTGCTATGGATTATGGGGAAAGGAATGGCGGTTTCTGTTCAATATGCCCACTGACGAGCAGAAAGTGCGTGACCGTAATTTTTAAGCAGGCCAAAAAAACGGACAAATACATGAAACAGAAAAGGGAAGGAGCTTGTACATGAAAGTTTGCTACACGGCAGGTCCGGTCAAAAAGCTGGAAAACTGCTTCTCGGTTTCCACCAATGCGGTGGAGATCCGCATCTGGTTTTTGACGGACGATATTCTGCGTATCCGCGCCGGTTTTGATGGGGACTGGGACGAAGCGTCCTACAGTCTGACCATGACCGCCTGGGACTCCCGCACGGACGAGCTGATGAAGGACTGCCGCAAGCGCGTGCAGACCGCCGCTGCCGAACTGACCGATGGCGACAAGCAGGCCGTGATCCAGGGCAGCCGCCTGAAGGTGGTTGTGGAAAAGGCACCCTTCCGTATCATGGTATACGATAAAGATGGCAGCCTGCTGCATGCAGATATTCCCGACCTTGCTTATCGTGAGGATTCCAACCACCGCCGCATGCACGCTTCCCAGATCGAAGCCGACGACTGCTTCTATGGCTTTGGCGAAAAATCCGGCGAGATCAACAAGGCTGAAAAGTACATGAACATGGCCCCCGGCGATGCCATGGGCTACAATGCCAAGGAGACCGATTCCCTGTACAAACACATTCCGTTCTACATCAAGCTGAACCGCGGTACCAAACAGGCAGTTGGTTACTTCTACCACAACACCGCTGAATGTGATTTCAACATGGGCCGCGAAAAGCGCAACTACTGGCACCGTTACTCCACCTACCGCACCGATGCCGGGGATGTGGATCTCTTCCTGATCGCAGGCCCCTCCATCCGCGATATCATTGAGCGTTACACCGATCTGACCGGCAAGTCCGTCATGCTGCCCAAAGCAGCGCTGGGCTATCTGGGCAGCTCCATGTACTACCCCGAATTGCCGGAAAACAGCGATGACGCTGTGCTGGAATTTATTGATACCACCCATGAGGAGGACATCCCCGTGGACGGCTTCCAGCTTTCCTCCGGCTACTGCGCCGTGGAAACCGAGCAGGGCATCAAGCGCTGCACCTTCACCTGGAACAACAAGCGCTTTAAGGACCCCGCTGACTGGTTTGCCCAGATGGTCAAGCGCGGCATTCTTGTTTCGCCCAACATCAAACCCGGCATGCTGCTGGTTCACCCCCTGTTGGAAGAGATGAAGGCAAAGGATATGTTCCTGCCTGCATCCGATGACAACGCCGGTGTGGACGGCCTGGCGGTGGGCACCTGGTGGGGCGGCCCCGGCCTGTTTGTGGACTTTACCAAGCAGTCCACCCGCGAACACTGGAAACAGTACATCAAGGACGCCCTGCTGCGTTACGGCTGCCGCTCCCTGTGGAACGACAACTGCGAGTATGACAGCATGGTGGACAAGGACGCCAAGGTTTACTTTGAAGGCAAGGGCAGCACCATCGGCACCATGAAGCCGGTGATGAGCAACCTGATGTGCCAGCTTTCCAACGAAGCCATTGAAGAGTACGACCCCAACTGCCGTCCCTTCTCTGTCTGCCGTTCCGGCCATGCCGGCATCCAGCGTTACGCCCAGGTTTGGGCAGGCGATAACCTGACCCACTGGGATACCCTGAAATACAACATTGCCACCATCCTGGGCATGGCCCTGTGCGGCGTTTCCAACCACGGCTGCGATATCGGCGGCTTCTATGGCCCCGCACCGGAGGCCGAGCTGTTCGTGCGCTGGGTGCAGAACGGCATCTTCCAGCCGCGCTTCTCCATCCATTCCACCAACACCGACAACACCGTGACCGAGCCCTGGATGTTCAGTGATAAAAAGCAGTACATCCGCGATGCCATCAACTTCCGCTATAAGCTCAGCCCGATGCTGTATTCCCTGATGGTGCGCGCCCACGAAAGCGGCCTGCCGATCTGGCAGCCCACCTTCGCCGTGTTCCAGAACGACCCCGCCACCTATGATGAGGGCGTTGACTTCATGTTTGGCGATTCTCTGCTGGTTGCCAACGTTGTGGAAAAGGGCCAGACCGTGCGCCCTGTCTACCTGCCCAGGACCGAGAACGAAAACGAGCGCTTCTACAACTTCTACACCCGCGAGGAGTACGCTCCCGGCCAGACGATCGAGGTACCGGTTGATATTTCCAGCATCCCGCTGTTTGTGCGCAGCGGTGCTATCCTGCCCATGAGCGGCAACCGCCTGCACAACCTGATGACCGAAAAGACCACTGAGCTGGAGATCCTGATGGCACCGGATGTGGATTCCGAGTTTGTTCTGTACGAGGATGACGGCTGCACCAATGAGTACCTGAAGGGCGCTTACCTCAAGACCCGCATTGCCGTGACCGCAGGCGTAAAGACTTACGTTCACTTTACCAACGAGGGCGATTACGATACCGCTGTGGAAAGCATGTATCTGGATATGATCCACCGCGAAAAATCCCCGTTCTATGTGCAGCTGGACGGCAAGGAGCTGCCGCACTTCCTGCACCGCCGCAAGTTTGAGGAAGCCGAGAGCGGCTGGTACTACAGCCAGCGCCTGAAGAGCGTGCAGGTCAAATACCCCAACCCCAAAAAGGACCATGAGGTCATGGTCTCGTTTGAGCAGTTTGATCTGATTGGTATGTAACGCGCCGTAAAACGCGATACAAAATAGAAGGAGGAAACAAAATGTTCAAAAAGATTGCAGCGCTGGCAACGGCTGCTGTGCTGTGCGCCGGGCTGATGGCTGGCTGCGGCGCATCCAGCACCACGGCTGACACCAGCTACAGCGCAGAAAACCCACTGGTTCTGACGCTGGCCCACGGCCTGTCCGAGGCCCACACCGTCCACATTGCCATGACCCAGTTTGCTGAGGAAGTGAACGAAAAGACCGGTGGCCGCGTCCAGGTCAAGATCTTCCCCAACGGCCAGCTCGGCAGCGAAAACGAGAACCTGGAGCAGCTGCAGGCAGGCGTTATCGCCATGACCAAGGTTTCTGCCCCCGGTCTGGCAACGTACAACGAAGCCTACAACGCATTCGGCCTGCCTTACATCTTTAATGATACCGAGGATTTCTACCATGTCATGGACTCCCAGCAGATGCAGGATTTCTTCCTCTCTACCGGCGATGACGGCTTTGTTACCCTGACTTATTACACCTCCGGCGCCCGCTCTTTCTACACCAAAGACAAAGCCATCCGCACCCCGGCTGACCTGAAGGGCCTGAAGATCCGCGTGCAGGACATGAAGTCCCAGACCGATATGATGAACTATCTGGGCGGCATTCCCGTTGCCATGTCTTACGGCGATGTGTATACCTCCCTGCAGACCGGCATCATTGACGGCACCGAAAACAACGAAACCGCACTGACCACCGGCAAGCACGGCGAAGTGTGCAAGGTCTACTCCGTTGACCAGCACGCCATGATCCCTGACGTTCTGATCATGAGCGAAAAGGTATGGAAGCAGATCTCCCCGGAAGATCAGGAGATCATTCTGGAAGCTGCCCACAACTCCACCGAGGCCCATAAGGTCATGTGGGATACGGCCATTGAAGAAGCTGTAAAAGAAGCACAGGAAACCATGGGCGTTGAGTTTGTTTACGATGTAGACAAGGAAGCTTTCCGCGAAGCAACCCAGCCCATGATCGAAGCTTACGAAAACGAGTATCCCGGCGTTAAGACCCTGATGGATACGATTGAAGCTGCACGAGAGGGGGAATAAAACATGAAACAGTTTTTGGGTAAAGTAAAGTTCTGGATGGATAAGTTCCTCAGCATTGCCTGCGCCGTTCTGCTGTCTTTCATGACCATCCTGGTTCTCATCCAGGTGTTCTCCCGTTATGTCCTCAACAGCCCCGTTGCCTTTACGGAGGAACTGGTGCGCTACAGCCTGATCTGGACCGGCTTTATCGGTGCAGCTTACGCATTCTCCACCCGCGAGCATATGTCCCTGACGCTGGTGCGCGATAAATTCACCGGCAAAGCCCACACCGCTCTGCTGGTTGCCATCGACGGCCTGATCCTGCTGCTGGCGATCTTCGTCATCACCATCGGCGGCTTCAAGCTGGCTGTTTCTGCCAGCCGTGAATTCTCCGCTCTGCTGGGCATCCCCCGCAGTCTGGTGTACTCCATCGCTCCGATTTCCGGCATTTTCATCATCATCGCCCAGATCATCAACATTTATGAAGATATCACCGGCGAAAAAGTTGACTGCTAAGGAGGGCACAGAACAATGAGCATTACACTGACAACCGTTATCCTTTTTGCTGTGTTCGGCGTGCTGCTGTTTTTGGGCGTGCCCATCTCCATCAGCATCGTGGTTTCTTCCATTGTAACCGCCATGTCCACCCTGTCTTGGGACCAGATCACCTTTATCACCATGCAGAAGATGAACTCCGGCGTTGAGTCTTTCTCTCTGCTGGCTGTGCCCCTCTTCATCCTGGCTGGCAACATCATGAACAACGGCGGTATTGCCAAGCGCCTGGTCAACTTTGCCCAGCTGTTCGTTGGCAAGATCCCCGGCTCCATGGCACAGGCCAACATCCTGGGCAACATGCTGTTCGGCGCACTGTCCGGTTCCTCCGTTGCTGCTGCTTCCGCCATGGGCGGTTGCATCAGCCCCATTGAGGAAGAAAACGGCTATGACCCCGCTTACTCTGCAGCAGCCAACATTGCTTCCGCCCCCACCGGCCTGCTGATCCCGCCCACCTCCGCATTCATTGTTTACTCCACCGTTGCTGGCGGTGTTTCCATCTCCACCCTGTTCATGGCTGGTTACGTTCCCGGCATCCTGATGGGTCTGTGCTGCATGCTGGTTGCCTTTGTCGGCGCCAAAAAGGCAGGCATGAAAGCTACCGGTTATGATAAGAGCAAGAGCATCGGCAAGACCATTTGGGACGCTGTGCCCTCTCTGCTGCTCATCGTCATCGTTATCGGCGGTATCGTTTCCGGTATCTTCACCGCTACCGAGGGCGCTGGCATCGCAGTTCTGTACTGTCTGATCCTCTCCATCGTCTACAAGAGCATCACGTTCAAGAGCTTCTTGAAGATCCTGCTGGATTCCGCCAAAACTTCCGGTATCATCCTGTTCCTGATCTCCGCTTCCTCCGCCATGTCCTTTGTTATGGCTTACTCCGGCATCCCGGCAGCCATCTCCAACGGCCTGATGAGTCTGACCAGCAACAAGTACATCATCTTCCTGCTGATGAACATCATCCTGCTGGTGATCGGCATGTTCATGGATATCACCCCGGCCATCCTGATCTTTACCCCGATCTTCCTGCCCATCGCTACCAGCTTTGGCATGACCGAGATCCAGTTCGGCGTTATGCTCATCTTCAACATGTGCCTGGGCAACATCACCCCGCCGGTTGGCTCCGTTCTGTTTGTCGGCTGCGGCATTGGCCATGTTTCCATCGAGCAGGTCACTTCCAAGCTGATCCCGTACTTTGTCGCATTGGTGCTGGCCCTGCTGGCTGTTACCTATATCCCGGCACTGTCTCTGGGTCTGCCCAGCCTGATGGGCCTGATCTGATCGCAGGCTTTGCCCCGTAACACAACAATAGCATAAACAAAAACGGCACCGCTGCCCAAAGGGAAAAACCCGGGCGGCGGTGCTGTTTTTGCTAAGGTTCCAGATACACTTTAGGGTGTTGAAGCGACCGGTTTCTGCACAATACCTAACAAATAATTCCATAGTTTTTGCTTCCTAATGATTGTCTTGATTTAGTAACTTCATGGAATAATCGTAAAAATCACTCAATTCCTTATATGTCTGTATCTTATTTTTGCGTTTTAGATAATCAGCATAAAAGGCAAAGAAGCAAGCAAGGGCAGCACCAATCATCATCAATCCGTATCCCCATAGGGTACTTCCACCATTTAGCGTAATGATAAGACCAGTTACCGCAATAAGCAGTCCTATAATCATAACCAGGCCGCTTTGGATCAGTTGTATTGCATCTTGGGGGGATTTATTTAGAGTTGTGTTGGCCACTTCTTTTTTCATCGTTTCTATATCTCCTTTCATAAGGTCATCCAAAGAAACGGAATAAATGTCGCAGAGCATAATTAGATTGTGAACATCAGGATAGCTCCTTTCATTTTCCCAACTTGAAATTGTTTGCCTTGAAACATCGAGGAGCTCCGCAAGTTTTTCTTGGCTAAAACCGCTTACGGTTCTCAGTTCTTTTAGTCGTTTACTTATGTACATCGCATTTGTTCCTTTCTTCTGTATATTCTTTATAACACATTTCCGCAAAAATACGATCAAGTTTACTTTCCAGCCACCGTCAAAATCTCTTTACATAGGTGTTTGAAACGCAGAATCAACCATGTTTTTTATACCACCAGAGCGCCTATAACACCGTGGGAAAGCAGGCGGCAGCCTTTATTGCAGACTTTTTTGATAGTGCTTCCTGCTGAACATGCCGCCAAATTTTTTCACCCTTTCTTCCTGCCGGGTCTTGCAGGCACTCTTTTTTTGTGGTACCATGCCCTACAAAAGTAAAAATGGCCGCAAGCGGCAGGGGAGCCCCCCCTGACTATGCAGCCAACAACAGGAAGGGCACATCATGAAATTTTTCAGTCTCGAAAATCCAATCTGGAAGTTTATCGGCAATTTGGCGGATTTTTTCCTTTTGTCCTGCCTGTGGTATCTCTGCTGCCTGCCGGTGGTAACGGCGGGCGCGGCCACAACGGCGCTGTATTACGTTACCTTAAAGATGGCCCGCGGGCAGGAAGGCCAGCTCATTCCCGCGTTTTTCCATTCTTTTAAGCAGAACCTCAAGCAGGCAACCGCGCTGTGGGTGGGGTACTTGGCGGTTGGCATCCTGCTGGTACTGGATCTGGTGATCTGCCTGCAGACCAGTTCGGTGTTTGCGGGGGCAATGTTTTTTACCAGCGTAGTGCTGCTGGCCTGTTGGGCGCTGTTTATCACCATGCTCTTTCCGCTGGTTGCCCGGTGCGATAACACCATCGGCGCGCTGTTCAAGATGGGCATTGCCATGGCGCTGCGCAATGTAATGCCTGTTCTGGCCGCGCTGATGGTCACCGTAGCATTTTTTGCCGTGGGCGTTTTTGTATTCTGGCCGGTGCTGCTGGTGGCGCCGGGGCTGGCGAGCTACTGCAACGCCTTTTTGTTCAACCGCATTTTTGATAAATATGGCATGACGCTGGAATAACTGCACAATAAAATACGGTTTGGTTACGGCACTCCGTGCGTTACCCGTTATCCCGCAGGTGGGGGTGGATGGGCAGCCCGGAGTGCTTTCTGTATTCACGGGGGGAACGCCCGGTGCTGGCGCGGAACAGATCCTTGAAATAGTTGCTGCTGCCAAAGCCGCACAGCATGGCAATTTTGGTGATGGAGTTATCTGTCATCAACAGCATCTGGGTGGCCTGGCGCAGCCGGATGTAATTCACATGCTCTTTGAACGTCTGCCCGGTGATCAGCCTGAACTTGCGGGAAAAATAGGTGGGGCTCAGGTTGCAGTATCCGGCCACTTCCTCCAGCGTTAAGGGCTGCTGGTAATTCAGCGCAATGTATTTCAGCGCGCGCTCAATGTCGGCGCTGTAGCCCTCTTTGGGAGACATGGTTTCATGGCTGAAAATGCCATTCCGCAGCAAAAGCAGCACCAGATGCAGTGATTCCAGCTCCAGCACCTGCTCCGAATATTTGCGCGGCAGGTCGTTTTCCAGCAGCATCTGGTCCAAAAGAGCTTCTACCATCGTGCGGGTCTCGGCGTTCAGGATCACCTTGCAGGAACGCTCCAGCGCCTGCTGTACTTCGGTCGGGTCGCCACGCATCATGCCGGCAAGTACATCTGCTTTACAGAACACAATAATGCGCTCGCAGCTGGTTTTGCCCTCGTAGCGGGTGCTGTGGGGGTCGCCCGCAGCCACAATAAACAGGTCGCCCGCTTCCAGGTGCCACTGGCCCTGGTTGACGGTGTAGGTGCAGGTGCCGCTTTTCAGGTAAAAAATTTCGCAATAAGTGTGGGTGTGCTCGTAAGACATGCGGAACACCGGGCCGTGCAGAGCACGCTCTACATAAACATCAACAGTTTGCTGCTCCAATTCTTCCGCCGTGCGGGAGTTGGAGTCGTTCTCCATCGGTTCGCGTTCGGGCCTCATTGGCAAAGACGTACTTTCATAAAGTTGTAACTTTTAGCATTGTGCATAAATTGGCGAAAATGTGTTTATGTATTATGGATATATATAATACACTGTTTTTGGGGAAAGTCAAGAAAACTGTGTTTTGCAGCAAAAACTGCATATTTTTTTAGTATTTTCGGTGCTTTCCAGCAGGTATAATGACAGTGTTGAAAGAAAGACGGGGTGCACACCGCCTGAATAAAAAATGTTAACGGCAAAGCTGGTTCAGCGCTTGCCCAGCCGCCGTTCCACTGCTTGACATGAAGGAGAACACCATATGAAAAAGAAAATTATTGCAGCCACAATGGCCGCCGCTATGTGCGTAAGCCTGGCAGCCTGCGGCGGCAGCACCGCCTCTTCCTCCGCCGCTGAAAGCACCGCTTCCTCCACTGCCGAAAGCACTGCATCCTCTACTGCAGACGCTGCTTCCACCGGCGATGAAGAAGTTGACCTGCGCATGGCATGGTGGGGTTCTCAGGACCGCCATGACCGCACCATCAAGGCCATCGAGCTGTATGAATCCCTGCACCCGAACGTAAAGATCGAGTACGAGTATTACTCCTTTGATGACTATTTCACCAAGCTCAAGACCCTGGTTGCTTCTGACCAGGTATGGGATATTTTCCAGCTGGGCGGCAACTTCCCCATGTACATGGACAAGATCTATCCGCTGGATGACTACATCGCTTCCGGTGTTGTGGATGTTTCCGGCATCGGCGATGCCAACCTGAAGACCACCCAGGATACTGAGGGCCATCAGCTGGGTATCTCCAACGGCCTGAACTCTTACGGCATTGCTTACGATCCCGACATGTTCGCTGAAGCCGGCGTTGCCGAGCCCACCGATACCTGGACCTGGGATGACTACGCAAACGCTGCCAACACCATCCATGAAAAGCTTGGCATTTACGGCTGCTCCTCCATGCTGACCTCTGAATTCATCGCTGGCTGCTCCGTTTACGTTGCACAGTATGGCGATGTTGGCCAGTACAGCTTCTTTAACCTGGATCTGACCGGCATGGGCTTCGATGACCCCCAGATGCTGACCCCCTACATCCAGATGCGTGCTGACTCCATCAAGAACGAGGTTTACCCCGATGCCGGTGCTTCCGCTGAGATCACCAACATCGAAAACGACTTCTTGGTAACCGGCGAAGCTGCAATGGCTTGGGTTGCTGCCAACCAGTTCCCGACCATGTACAACGTCTGCCAGGAGCAGGGCCGCACCCTCAAGCTGGCAACTCTGCCCCGCATCACCAGCGATGGCCCTTCCGGTGCTGTCATCCAGTCCTCTCAGATGCTCTGCGTCTCTCAGGACAGCCAGCAGAAAGAAGAAGCTGCTAAGTTCATCAGCTGGTTCGAAAATGACCCCGACTGCAACAACATCCTGCAGGGCGAGCGCGGCATTCCTGTAAACGCTACCGTTCGTGAGACCCTGTCTGCCAACGCTACCGAAGGCCAGCAGATCATGTACGACTTCATGGACAAGGTTTCTAAGTTCAAGATGCCGGACAAGGTCAACGTGCTGAGCCCCGACGGCCAGGACGAGGTTGTTGATAACTACCGCAACTACATCCAGCAGGTTGTTGACGGCCAGATCACCGCAGAAGAAGCTGCCCAGAAGACCTATGACGATGCAGCTGCACTGTTCACTAAGTAAGTTTTAACACAAATTCATAATGCTCCGGGCGGGCACGGTCAGGAAGAAAGGGCTGTGCCCGCCCTTTTTGAAAGGGAGGTATTCTTTCGTGAAAGGTCAAACTTCCACCTCGGCACTGAAAAGGTTCATGAACAAAGATAATACCGTCGGCCATGTGTTTGCGTTCCCGTTTATCTTTGGTTTTGTCTGCTTTTCCCTGATTCCGGTGTGCATTTCCTTTTATTATGCATTCACCAACTACTCGCTCGGCTCCAAAACCGCAGCATTTATCGGGTTCAAGAACTTCCTGCGCCTGTTCCAGGACGAGGTTTTCCTGAAATCTCTGGCCATCACCTTAAAATACGTTTTGATCTCTGTGCCGCTCAAGCTGACTTTCGCTTTGCTGGTGGCGTACCTGCTCACCCGGCCCAGCCGCATGGTTACGTTCTACCGTTCACTGTACTACCTGCCGTCCCTGGTTGGCGGCAGTGTGGCCGTTGCCCTGGTGTGGAAACAGCTGTTTGCCCGCAAAGGCCTGTTCAACAGCGTGCTGGCCAACATGGACATGAGCACCATCAACTGGTTCGGCAACCAGAAACTGGCGCTTTACCCGCTGATTTTGATGTCCGTCTGGCAGTTTGGCTCTTCGATGATTATTTTTGCCGCTGGCTTAAAAGAAATCCCTGTCAGCTATTATGAAGCTGCCAGGATCGACGGCGCACGTGGATACCAGAGCTTCTTCCGCATCACGCTGCCCTGCCTGTCTCCCATCATTCTGTATAACCTGATTATGCAGACCATCTCTGCTTTCATGGCATTCACCCAGGCTATGATCATCACCAACGGCGGCCCCAACAACAGCACCATGCTGTACGCCCTGTACGTTTACAACCAGGCCTTCAAGTACAATGATATGGGTTATGCCTGCGCCATGTCCTGGTTTATGCTGGTGGTTATGGGCCTTATCACGTTCATCATCTTCAAAACATCCAAGTTCTGGGTGTTCAGCGAAGCAAACTAAGCAGGGAAGGAGAGTACAGTTATGCATAACAGAAAAGCAGTCACCAAAGTACTGTATCACGTTTTTGTCATCCTGTTCGGCTTTATGATGGTTTATCCCGTATTGTGGATGATCAGCGGCTCGTTCAAGGGCAACGCCGAGATCCTGCGTGGCACCCTGTCCCTGATCCCGAAAGAACTGAAGCTGACAAACTATGCCACCGGCTGGAAAGGCTTTGGCGGCACCACCTTTGCAACCTTCTTTACAAACTCCATCTTCATTACGGTCATTGCAACCTTCGGCACCGTCATCAGTTCCTCTCTGGTGGCCTATGCTCTGTCCCGTGTGCGGTTCCGCGGCCGCAAGTTCTGGTTCACCTGCATGCTGGTCACCATGATGCTGCCCACCCAGGTCATCATGATTCCCCAGTACCTGATTTATTATCGCCTGGGTCTGGTTCCCGGTTATGTGCCCCTGATTCTGCCTTACTTCTGCGGCCAGGCGTTCTTTATCTACCAGATGATGCAGTTTATGCAGGGCATCCCCAAGGATCTGGACGAAGCCGCTACCATTGACGGCTGCAGCAAATACCAGATTTACAGCCGCATCATCCTGCCGCTGATGAAACCCTCCATCGTAACCACTGTTATCATTCAGTTCTACTGGAAGTGGGACGACTACATGGGCCCCCTGCTTTACTTGAGCCGCCCGCAGTCGTATACTGTATCTATCGCCATCAAACTGTTTGCAGACTCTGCTTCCACCACGGACTACGGCGCAATGTTTGCTATGTCCACCCTTTCGCTGATCCCCGTGTTCCTGATCTTCCTGTTCTTCAACCGCTATCTGGTTCAGGGCATTGGCACCAGCGGCCTGAAAGGCTGATGTTTGTATGAAAACCATCCAGAACCCCATCCTGCGCGGCTTTTGCCCGGACCCCTGCATGATCCGCACCGGGGACGATTATTACATTGCCACATCCACCTTTGAATGGTGGCCCTGTGTCAACCTGTACCATTCCAAAGACCTGGCTCACTGGGAGCAGCTGCCAAGCCCGCTGCGCGAACCCGGCCAGATGGACCTGCGGGGGGATCCCAACTCCGGCGGTATCTGGGCCCCGGACCTGAGCTGGGATGGGCAGTATTACTACCTGCTTGTCACCAACGTGACCACCAAAAAGGGCCGTTGGTACAACACCCATAACTATATGAGCCGTGCCGCTTCCATCACAGGGCCGTGGAGCCAGCCGGTGTACTTGAACAGCATCGGATTCGACCCTTCGCTGCTGCATGATACCGACGGTAAGTGCTACCTGGTCAATATGGTCAACGGCTTCAAAGGCGTGCTGGTGCAGCAGATGGACCCCGAAACCGGCGCTCTGCTGGGCGAACGCCGCAAGGTATACAGCGGCTCCGGCATCGGCTGCACCGAAGGTCCCCGCATCTATCACATTGGCAGCTGGTACTATCTGGTTGTGGCCGAAGGTGGTACTGGGTACTCCCATTGTGTCACGATTGCGCGGTCAGACAACGTGTTCGGCCCCTATGAGACAATGCCGGACAACCCGCTGCTGACTTCGGATCAGAACGATCTGACCGCCATCCAGAAATGCGGCCACGGTTCCTTTGTGGAAACGCAGAACGGTGAATGGTACATGGCACACCTGTGCTCCCGCCCGAACTCTGCCCGCGGCAGCCTGCTGGGGCGCGAAACAGCGCTGCAAAAAATCACCTGGCAGGATGGCTGGCCGCGGCTGGCCTGCGGCGGAAAAATTGCCCAAAACGCCGTGCCCGCCCCAAAAGATTTGCCAGAAGTGGAGCTGCCCGCAATGGCGGAACAGGATGACTTTGACGTTCCGGCCCTTGCCCCCGGCTATGCCACGCCGCGCACCCCGCTGGGCGATTGTGTGAACCTGACCGTCCGCCCCGGCTGGCTGCGGCTGACCGGGCAGGAATCCATGAACTCGCTGCACTATGTTACCCTGGTGGCCCGCCGCCAGCAGGAGCACGAAATGCAGGCCGAGACCCGTATGGACTTTGTCCCCGTCTGCCCGGAGCAGATGGCCGGTTTTACCTACTGTTATGACAGCATGAACTTCTACCTGCTGGGCAAGACCTGCGCCGAGGATGGTACCCCGGTGCTGGAACTGTTAAAAAGCGATACTGGTGTGGTGGAAGATGTGTGCGACCCTGTTCCCGTGCCGGATGGCACGCTGGACTTTAAGCTGACCACCACCCCGGACGGCGG
>ENA-ORND01001905-ORND01001905.1-human-gut-metagenome-genome-assembly--contig:-NODE-1905-length-13368-cov-3.539848_pt1 | contig 13368 bp, 9 predicted proteins | sample MGYA00242111_ERZ509014 | MGnify/ENA primary metagenome ERZ509014 (study PRJEB26280, sample SAMEA2338694) | human gut metagenome | biome: human gut; feature: human-associated habitat; material: faeces... | reverse complement strand
GCTGTCGGCTTGTTGGAGAAGTAGCGGTCGTCGCCGTTAATCGTTCCGTCTCCGTTGCGGTCTACAAATTCGTTCTCGATAGGCTTTCCATTCTCGTCATACACTTGCTGGTAAACATAGAAGGAAGAAGCCGGATGCCCTACGGCATGCGCCATTGCTTTCATATCACGTCCGCCACCGATATTGTCTCCGGCAGCAACATAATAATTTTCGCTATCTCCGGTAGTTAATTTGGTGATTTCGTTTTTGTTGTAAGTGATATTGAAGCCAAGATCCCATGTCCAGTCGGTAGTTACAACCGGTTTTGAATTAATGGAGAATTCGATACCTGAATTTTCTAATGAACCGACGTTGGACAATACCTTGTTTTTGAAGTTCGTTCCGGCAGAAACGAATACGCTGTTCAGCAAATCGGTGGTCTTACGATAGTAATAATCCACAGCACCGTTGATGCGGTTGTTCAGGAATCCGAAGTCCAGACCTACATTATAAGTGGTCGTCTTTTCCCATTTCAAGTCCGGGTTGTATGCATTCGGGCGGTAAGTGGTTCCTTCTCCCAGGATAGGATAGTAAGCCCCGTCTTTGTTTGTCTCATAAACAGCCAGATACGGATAGTCGCCCGAATTGATATTCTGCTGACCGGTAATACCATAGCCAAGACGAAGTTTTAAATCAGAAAGTACATCAACGTCTTTCAGGAAAGCTTCTTCTTTCAACTTCCATCCCAAGGCAAAAGACGGGAACAATCCCCAACGGTTGTTTTTGTGGAAACGGGAAGAACCATCCTGGCGTACGGTTGCCGTAAACAGGTAACGGTCCAGCAGTGTGTAATTGACACGACCGAAGAAAGATACCAGATAACTTTCCGTAGCCGAACCACTTGAGGTATTGTTGTAACGCTGACCTCTGTTCTCTACCACGTTGTTCGACAGCGGATAGAGTCCCCAATATTCCTGGTCGGACGTATCATGGAAGTGCTGCCATTCATAGCCTGCCATTACATCGAAACGATGTTTGTCAGTAAAATCTTTGCTGTATTGCAGGTAAGCATTCAAAGAGAGGTTGTACTTGTCTTTCTGTTCCCAGCCATAGCTGCCATAATAGTTGTTGGTCGAAGAATAGGGAGAGACATCCGTATATTGCTTACCCGTAGAGAGGTCCATACCACCGTTCACGTGTGCGTGCAAGTCCGGCAAGAAATGAAACTTATAATCCAGTTCCAGATTACCGATTAAAGATTTGGAGATGGCACGGTCGTCCTTTTCTTCCAACAAGGCAACCGGATTACCCGGAGCATTGCTGTTGAAAGTACGTTTCCATGTGTCGTCATTCAAAGAAGAAGCGTCCGTATTCCATTGGAAATATCCGTCGAAATAATATTGATGGTAAGGATCGTCGGAGCGGACGGACTGTGTAGGGTCAAAGCTGACCGCAGAACCTACCGCACTACCGTCAGCGTAGCGGTTCTTGGCAATCATACCTTTCAGGTTGGCATTTACTTTCAGATGGTCTTCAAAGAAAGAAGGAGCCAAGCTGACAGAAGCCGTATAACGTTCGAACTTGGATGTTTTCACAATACCGTTCTGGTTGGTATAACCGAACGATACACGGTAAGGCATATTCTTCAATCCACCGGAAATGGTGAGGTTATGGTCTGTACTTACGGCTGGGCGGAATATTTCTTTCTGCCAGTCGGTGTTGGCATTTCCTAATTTGCTATAAGCTTCGCTGTCTTCTCCCCAAATGTCTTTGATGAAAGAACGGAACTGGTCTCCGTCCATTACGTCGACGGTAGATTTTACAGTGCTGACAGATACATTGCCGTCATAAGAAATGGTAGGACGTGCGCCTGCCTGACCTTTCTTCGTTGTAATGATGATAACGCCATTAGAAGCACGCGAACCGTAGATGGCGGTAGCCGAAGCATAAAACTTCAATGCTTTCAATATCATTCGGATTGACCATAGACAGAGGATTGGCCAAACCTTTCACTCCCTTATTATCCATTGCCAGACCGTCGATTACAATCAGCGGGTCGTTTTCTGCAGTCAGTGAAGAACCGCCACGAATACGAATCGTTGCGCCCTCGCCCGGAGCTCCGCCTTTGCTGATAACGCTTACACCGGCAATCTTACCAGTCATCATATCCTGTGCGTTGGTAATCAAACCTTTGTTTAGTTTGTCCGGTTTGATGGCCGTAACCGAACCGGTCATATCGTTCTTTTTCACCGAGCCGTAGCCGATAACGACTACTGCGTCCAGTACTTGAGAATCATCTTCCAATGTAACCATTACAGTAGAAGCCGCTTTCACTTCTGCTGATTTATAGCCGACGAATGAAACGGAAAGAATGGCATCTTTCGGTACATTCAACATAAAGTTACCATCGAAATCAGTTATTGTTCCATTGGTTGTACCTTTCACCAGTACGTTAGCACCGATGACAGGCTCACCCGTTGTGTCTTTCACATGCCCCTTGACAGCTATTTGCTGAGCAAATGCTCCAATGGAAAGGAAGAGTCCCACCAATAATGTGAGCAGGGCTTTTAGTCTTAAGCTCTTTTTCATGTCTCTAATTTAAAGTTATTTTATCAAAATCAAATATATCTCTCTAAAAAATACCTACTGAAAACTATATTCTCCCAATCTTATTCCCTAAAATTTCTTTAGTCCTTTTACTTCCGCTTTATCCTTTACTTCCTTGATACTGATGGCATAACCGCCACCGTTGGCAGCGCGCAAGTTCAGTTTGCTTTTGTTTGTCAGGATACCTTTTTTGATGGTATAAGCTTGCGGATTTTCTTTCCAGTCGGCACTGTACAGCATATAGAACTTGCCACCCCGTTCATACACCTCCGGCGCCCAGAAGTTGGCGACTCCCCATGATCCCGGAACATTGCCCCGAAATACCTGTCCTTCGGCTTTCCAGTTGGCCAAGTCGGGAGAGGAATACACACTGAAGCCGTCGACAGCACCTCCGCCTGTTCCATACATGTAGTATATGCCGTCCGAAGCCAGCAGTACATAAGGATCACCAAACTTTACGGGAAGGGGATTGGTATGCACGATACTCTTTTCCTGTTGTTCCTTCTGCACTTTGTGTACGCAGGAAGAAAAAGCTAATACAGCTGAAAGCAGTATTACAAATTGTTTCATTTGTCTCATAGAATGTCTGTAAAATTAAAAACACATAATAAAGTGGTGACAAATATACAAAATTGAAATTATTTCCTTTCCTTTGATGTCCGATTTAAGCAGAAAAAAGAGTATGGTTAGAAATATATTGATAGCATTTTGTGTGATCCTGTTCGTCTCGTGCAGCAAGGACACGGAATCCAAGTTGTTCGGTAAATGGCAATTACAGAAGGTAGAAGCAAGCGGTAACGTGCAGAATGTCGATACGGTTTATTTTAATTTTGAACATTCTTTGTTTATGTACCAGGTGTACGTTACGGAAATCGACTCTTTCCGCCATCAATATGGCTACAACACGTTGGAAGGTGAAAAAACATTGCTGCTGGAATTAGAGAATGATCCGAGGCCGATCAGTAAATTCCTGCCTTATACCGACTGGAATTCTTCCAAACAAACCTATACAATCGATAAACTGGAATCCAAGCAACTGATCTTAAGCCGTGAGGGGAAAACATATACGTTCCGGAAGTTCTAAAGATTAAATAAGAAATGCGAGCCGACTTTGAAAGTTGCTCGTGAGATCAGCCGAAAATTGAATATCGATGCTGAATCGTCTTAGGTGTATAAAATTAAAGAAAGAAGAAAAGAGCCGAGATCGGTAAAAATTACCAGTCTCGGCTCTTTTTTTGTTTAAACAGACAGTTCTCCGGGACGTTCGGAATCGTCAGCCCCGTTGCCGTTTGACCCTGATCTTTTCTTTCGCTGGTTGTTGGCGGTGGTCGTTTCGGTGATCAGCTGATTCAGGTTGTTGACAAATGCCGTTGCCGCCTCCAAAGGTACGGCAACGCTGTAGGATTGTGCCAGCATGACCAGATCTTCATAATATCCGTCGATCCGCTCGCGCAGAACCGCACCGCTTTCCTTCTTGTTGGCTGCCCGGTTCTGTGTCCGTTGGCTCGTCAGGCTGATATAGGCGTTGTTCTCCTTTTCGAGTTCGTCCAAATAAGCCGCCAGTCCGAGCGTCTCCACGTAGGAGATGTTTTCGTCCTTTCTCAAATCGATCAAAAGCCCTTGTATCTTGGCACTTTCCTGTGCTACCGGGAGACGGGCGATACCGATATAAGGCTTGATGACCTTGTATAAATATTTTCCTGCATCTCTTTCAGCCTCAAGTGGCAATGTCCCGGCACGGGAGATACGTGTCGTGATGTAAACAACTAAATTATCCCGATTCTTTTCGTGTAATTCGGCTTTTTCCGTTTCCTGCGAGATACGGCTTTCATCCACAACGTCTGCCAGGGCAAGCACGTCCTTTTCCATTGCATTGACAAACTCTTTTGACAGACCGATGTCCGGAGCTCCTGATGCTTGCACTTCTTTGTCCAAAGAGAGTTCATCCGGACGGTCTTCCTCGCCGCCCGATGGGGGAGGGAGCAAAGCGAGTACGGAGTTCATATAGGCCAGGTACTCGGCGTTATTGAGTGTGTAAAGCATGATTACTTTGATTTTCGTGTATGTTCCCATAGGCATTCGAATTAAATGTTTAAATTGTCCTGCAAGGTAGACAATAATTATTGATTTAGCATTGCTTTCTGCTTTTATTGTCCGGAAAAGTCTTCAAGAAACCTTGAAATGCCGTTCCAACGGTGAAAAATATCTTCAAGAAATCTTAAAGCCGTTTTTGAATGGAAAAAAGTCGTTTCAAGATTTCTCAAAACGGCTTTTCAAAGGTGCAAACCCATTTCAAGATTTCTTGAGACCGCCCTGCACAGTGAGAAACGGCTTCAGGATTTCTTGAAATGGGTTTGCAGGGGTGCGACGGGGGTGCGAGTTTTCTTTGCTTAATCATTCAAAAACACGATCTTTGTGGACGTATTGAAAATAACGTAGAAGCGTTTCGATATACAGTATTGATTCATATTTCACGTATGACATCCGCCACCTCTGCCCGTGCCTCCCGAATCAAATCTCCCGGAGCGATCCGTATCTGCAAACCCCGTTGTCCGGCGCTGACATAAATGTGATCGAACTGTCCGGCGGTGTGGTGGATATAGGTCGGGAAATGCTTTTTCATGCCGATGGGGGAGCAGCCGCCACGGATGTAGCCGGTGAGGGGGAGGAGTTCTTTGACCGGGATCATTTCACAACTTTTGTTGCCGGAGACTTTAGCGGCCTTTTTCAGATCAACCTCGTCGGCGCCGGGAATGACACAGACGAAGTAGCCGCTTTTGTCGCCGTGGAGGACAAGCGTCTTGAATACCTGCGCGACATTCTCGCCTAACTGGTCGGCGACGTGCGTCGCGCTCAGATCGTTTTCATCTACTTCATAAGGAACCAGCTGGTAAGCCACTTTGGCTTTGTCCAGCAGGCGTGCTACGTTTGTTTTGTTAATTTTCATCGCTATTAAGAAACTGTTTCTTCTATTCCTTTCATAGAAAGCTGAACCCGTTTGCGAACGAGGTCGACGCTTAACACTTTTACTTTCACATGTTGATGGATCGAGACGACTTGTGTCGGATCACTGATAAAACGGTCTGCCAATTCGGAAATATGAACCAGCCCATTCTCCTTGATGCCGACATCGACAAAACAGCCGAAATTCGTTATATTGGTGACGATGCCCGGCAGCACTTGCCCTTCTTTCAGGTCTTCGATCGTCTTCACCGTTGGATCGAAAGAAAATACTTGGATGGTCTGGCGAGGATCGCGTCCCGGCTTATCCAGTTCTTCCATAATATCCAACAAAGTCGGCATTCCGACTTTGTCCGTGACGTATTTTTTCAAGTCGAGCTTTTTCTTCAGTTCTTTATTGCTGATCAGTTCGGTGACAGTACATTTCAAGTCCTTTGCCATCAGTTCGACGATCGGATAACTTTCCGGATGGACGGCCGAGTTGTCCAATGGGTTCTTACCATCTTGGATACGAAGGAAACCAGCACTTTGTTCAAAAGCCTTTTCTCCCATGCGGGGTACTTTCAGGAGTTCGCGACGAGACTGGAAAGGTCCGTGTTCGGTTCGGTAGTCGACGATGTTTTGTGCTAACGTCGGGCCCAATCCGGAAATATAGGTCAATAGGTGCTTGCTTGCCGTATTGACATTCACGCCGACTAAGTTTACACAGCTTTCCACCGTCTGGTCGAGGCTCTTTTTCAGGGCACCCTGCTCGACATCATGCTGGTATTGCCCGACACCGATGCTTTTCGGATCAATCTTGACCAACTCGGCAAGCGGGTCCATCAAGCGACGGCCGATACTGACGGCGCCACGGACCGTCACGTCATATTCGGGAAACTCGTCGCGGGCTATCTTGGATGCGGAATAGATGGATGCTCCGTTCTCACTGACCACGAACACTTGTACTTTGCGATCATAGCGGATATTGGTAATGAACTGTTCCGTCTCGCGGCTTGCTGTCCCGTTCCCGATAGCGATGGCGTCGATGGCGTATGTGGCTACCAGTTGTGCCACTTTGGCAGCCGCTTTGCTTTTTTCGTTCTGGGGCGGGTGAGGATAGATCGCTTCATTATGTAACAATGCCCCCTGCGCGTCGAGGCAAACCAGTTTACAACCAGTACGATAACCGGGATCGACACCCAACACACGTTTTTGTCCCAATGGCGGAGCCAACAACAACTGGCGCAGGTTTTCGGTAAATACACGGATCGCTTCTTCGTCGGCTTTTGCCTTGCTCAAATTAGCAAATTCGGTTTCGATGGAAGGTTTCAGCAGGCGCTTGAAAGAATCGTCTACAGCTATCGATACTTGGTCGGATGTTTCGCCCCGTCCCTTCACGAAACGGCGTTTCAACCGGTCCAGGCAGCCCGTCGTGTCGGGAGAAATGCTTACACGCAGGATACCTTCCGTTTCACCTCGGCGCAGGGCCAACAGACGATGTGAACTTATACGGTTCAGAGTTTCACTGAATTCGAAATAATCGAGGTATTTAGCGCCCTCTTCCTCTTTTCCTTTGATGACTTTGGACGTGATGACTGCCGTGTGTGAGAAAGAATTCCGGACGACATTGCGGGCCTCTTCGTTCTCATTCACCCATTCAGCGATGATGTCGCGTGCCCCTTGCAACGCTTCTTCAGCGTTCTTCACTTCCCCTTTGATAAAGGCTGCCACGCGGGCTGGCAAGTCTCTTTCGTTTTGCATCATCACGATTCTGGCAAGAGGTTCGAGTCCTTTCTTACGGGCAATTTCCGCTTTGGTGATCCGTTTGGGCTTGTAAGGCAGATAAAGGTCTTCTATTTCGGTACTATCCCACGAATCCTCGATCCTCTTTTTCAGTTCGGGAGTCAGTTTGCCTTGTTCTTCTATGGAGGATAAGATACTTTCTTTTCTCTTCTTCAGTTCGGTCAACTTGTCCAACTGATCTTTGATATTGCCGATCTGAACTTCATCCAGTCCTCCGGTCACCTCTTTGCGGTACCGGCTGATGAAGGGGATTGTCGCTCCTTCTCCCAATAGCCCGATGGTTCGTTCCACCTGTCCGGCAGGAATGTTCAGGATACGGGAAATCTGCGCATGAAATGATGTTACCATATGGGTTGTTTCTTTATATTTGAATCGCAAAGATAATTGTTTGGTATTTATTTTGCTCCAGCCGGCGAGTTCTTTATCTAAACATTTGCAATTCACGTTTAAATTCAAGAATTTTGTCAACCTAAATTCGACCGCTTTGTCAAGTTGGATATGTTCAAACAGGGAACAGGTCTCGGACTTTCCATCTGCAAGACAATCATTTCTATCTTAAAAGGGGAAATAGGAGTGGAATCGGAAGAAGGCAAGGGGTCTACTTTTTGGTTTACCATCCCTTGCTCACCGGTAAAAGTCTCTTAATGGCTGGTTGGATCCAAACGAACTGTCTTATCTGCAAACAAATGCAGTTCTCCGGGATTATGGGAAGTGAAGAGAATCGTCTGCCCATTCTCTGTTTGCCGTTCACGGATACGCTTGATAATACGGCGGCTTAAAGCCTCGTCTAAACCTTTAAAAGGCTCGTCCATGAGCAGGAGTGGAGAAGGGTAAGTCAAGGCACGTGCTATCGCTGCTCGTTGTTGCTGCCCGAAACTCAGTTCATTCGGAAAACGGTTCTCAAAGCCGTCCAACTCCATCTTTTGCAATATTGAAATCGCCTGTTCGAAAGCAATTTCTTTTTTCAGATAGGCAGCCAAGGGTAAGGCGATATTTTCGGCAATTGTCAACTGGCTGAGTAATTCGGGTTCCTGGAATACATAAGCTATTCCGGTTTTAAAATCTGTTTCGATTTCCCCTTGTGCGGGTTTTAAAATGTTTCCTATCAGGTTCAACAAGGTCGTTTTGCCAGTTCCCGACGGAGCTGTTATGCCATATATGAATCCTTTTTCGAAAGTATAGCTGAAGTGGGACAGGACCGTATCCGAACCATACCGATATGAAATATCACGAATCCGTATATCGCAATTTCCTTTTGGCACAGGTTGTTTACTGCAATGCTTGTTGTAATGTATAGGGAATCGTTGCTTCGCCAACCAGCTGATTCCTCTATCAAAAAGATAACTGATCAGAATTGCTATAATCGTCCATGCGATCAATTCGGGAACGGCTATAAAAACTTGTGCCTGTTTCATTTCCCCGCCTATACCGGGCGAACATTGCGCCAGTACCTCTCCCATAATGATAGCACGCCAACCAAAGCCCGAAGCAGATGCAAGACCGCTGTATAGGAATGGCTTCAGTTGCGGATAGACCACCTGTGTCAGCTTGTTCCAGCGTCCGATCCTAAATTGACGAGCCATTATCGAAAACTCTTTCCTCTGTCCTCGTATTCCTTTCGTCAGGTTTTCCGTAAGGAGTGGGAACATGGTCAGAAAAGCGATTATCAAAGGAATACTTTCCGCATTCAGGAAAATCAAAGCCAAGAGTATAAATGAAATGACCGGAATGGAACGCATGATGGCCAGTAACGGACGAAATAGTTCATAAATCCACTCGCATTTGTAGAACAAGAGAGAAACTCCCATAGCCGCCATTAACGATATAGACATCCCGATGGTTCCACGCAACACTGTCGCCATGACTGATTGATAGAATGAACCGGATGCGAAAAGTGCAACGAGCGTGCTAAATAGGTGAGGTATGGACGGAACCAAATCCGGCAAACGGACCAGCATGGTCAATAGTTGCCAGGCCAATATGAGGATTGTAATCGACAGGATCGTAAAGATGCTTTTCTTCATTTTCGGATTATTTATAGAATTGCTCATCGGGCATTTTTCCTCCCAATGCTTTAGGTTCATATTGCTCAATCAGTTGCAGGAAGTGAAGTATATTTTCTTGGGCTTCGGAGACTGTTTTATAGTCAATCTTACAACGTTCGATACTTTCGGGCGTCAACATGCCAAATGTAAAAATGTTTTCCTTTTCCAATATACAAATAGCCTGTTCCGGCTGCTCTACGGCAAAACGGCAAGAAGCATTTAAAAGACTGTCCATCGTTTCTTTACTTTTTTTCAAGGTAGGCACATAGAGTATGGCTGTCTGGGCAAATCCTAAAGAGGCAGAATCAGGCTTGTTTAGGTCTGCCAATATTTGCAACGTGCTGTCTTTCCGCAACGCAATACTCAAGAACGGTTCTCCTAAAACGGCATAATCGACTTTCCCGGCCAACAGTCCCTGCATGATTTCATGTGCGGTAGTGAGTGAATAATTCAACGTGTAATTAAGTTTATGTTGCCGGAGATAATGACGGGTAAGAATGTCAGGTGTCGTTCCTGCTCCGAAAATATGTAAAACCGATTTGTTCTCACCGGATATACCTTTGTCGCTTCTACCTACCAAATAGAGGGTACCCCATATCGGACAACCTGCCAGATGATATCGAATGCCTTTATTATACAAGTTGACAGCACTGATCATCGGCAAAACAGCTATATCAGCTTCACCTTTTATCAGAGTAGCTTGCATCAAGTCAGGAGAATCGATTATCCGAACGGAAAGCGGCTTGCCGTCGATAACGGGCGTTTCTTTCATCCAGTGTGCAAAGGCAATGGCGGAAGGACCACGCAGAACTGATACACGTATCATTCCCGCATCTGTTTTCGGTTTACTATTGCAACAGCATAAAATAAATAGCAAGCAAAGGCATCTGAAGAATGTCATAGCATAAAAAGTTTAGGCAAACTTAAGAAAAAAGTCTCGATTTATGGCAAATCACATAAAAAATGCCGTTGTGGCAAAAACCACAACGGCACTCCAATCACATTTTTGAAAATCAAGCTTCGGCAGCAGACTCGCTTTTCTTTATATTCGTAACAATCTCTTGTTTGTCCTTGTCGAAGTCGACAACAATCGTATCACCTTCTCCGACAGACGCTCGGATAATCATTTCTGCCATTTCGTCTTCCAGATATTTCTGGATGGCACGCTTCAGCGGACGTGCACCGAACTGAATGTCATAACCTTTGGTGGCAACAAAATCTTTGGCGGCGTCTGTCAGTTCCAAAGAATAACCAAGACCAGCCACGCGTTTGTAAAGACCTTGCAATTCGATGTCAATGATCTTATGGATTGCTTCCTTATCCAATTGATCGAACATAATGATGTCGTCCACACGGTTCAAAAACTCCGGAGCGAATGCCTTGTTCAGTGCTTTCTGGATAACGCTGCGGGAGAAGTCCTTATCTGGCTCGCCGGCAGCCTGCGAACTGAAACCGACACCACGGCCGAAGTCTTTCAACTGGCGTGTACCGATATTAGACGTCATGATCAGAATTGTATTCTTAAAGTCGATCCGTCTGCCAAGACTGTCAGTCAGACGACCTTCGTCCAGGACTTGCAGCAGCAGGTTGAACACGTCCGGATGCGCTTTCTCGATCTCATCCAACAAGACAACAGAGTAGGGCTTACGGCGGACCTTCTCGGTTAACTGACCGCCTTCTTCATAACCTACATATCCCGGAGGCGCACCGATCAGGCGGGACACCGCAAACTTTTCGAGATACTCGCTCATATCGATACGGACCAAAGCGTCGGCCGAGTCAAACAGATATTCCGCCAACTTTTTGGCCAGATGAGTCTTACCGACACCTGTCGGCCCTAAGAACATGAATGTTCCGATCGGCTTGTTCGGATCCTTTAAGCCAACGCGGTTGCGCTGAATTGCTTTTACGATCTTCTGAACGGCATCATCTTGGCCGACTACTTTCTTCTTTAGGTTCTCCGCCATTTCGAGTAATTTCAGGTTTTCAGCTTTTGCGATACGTTGGACAGGGACACCTGACATCATGGCTACAACTTCAGCCACCTTATCTTCATCCACCGTTTCGCGATGCTCCTGCAATTCTTGCTCCCATTTGGCTTTGGCTGCTTCCAACTGTAAGAGGTACTGACGTTCCTTGTCACGGAAGCTGGCAGCCAATTCAAAGTTTTGTGACTTAACGGCAGCAAGCTTCTCTGTTTTGGTTGCCTCGATCTTGGCTTCCAGTTCTTCAATGCTTTTCGGAACCGTTATGTTAGATATATGTACGCGAGAACCGGCTTCATCCAACGCATCAATTGCTTTGTCCGGGAAGTTGCGGTCACTGATATAACGTTCTGTCAGTTTTACACAAGCTTGCAGGGCTTCGGGCGTATAGATCACATTGTGATGTTCTTCGTAGCGGGCCTTGATATTTTGCAGGATCTGCAAAGTTTCTTCCGCTGTTGTCGGATCGACGATCACTTTTTGGAAACGACGTTCCAAAGCTCCATCTTTCTCGATATTTTTACGGTATTCATCTAATGTCGTAGCACCGATACATTGTATCTCACCACGGGCCAGAGCCGGCTTCAGCATATTGGCGGCATCCATTGAACCTGAAGCTGAACCTGCACCGACGATCGTATGGATCTCATCGATAAACAGGATGATATTCGGGTTCTTCGACAGTTCGTTCAGAATCGCCTTGATACGTTCTTCAAACTGACCGCGATATTTGGTTCCAGCCACGATAGATGCCATATCCAAGCTGATCACACGTTTGTCGAACAAAACGCGGGAAACTTTGCGCTGGATGATACGCAGTGCCAAACCTTCCACAATTGCCGATTTGCCGACACCTGGCTCACCGATCAAGACAGGATTGTTCTTTTTGCGACGGCTCAATATCTGAGCTAAGCGTTCGATCTCCTTCTCACGTCCGACAATCGGATCGAGACGGTTTTCAGCGGCCGCACGCGTCATATCTGTACCGAAGTTGTCCAATACAGGCGTGTCGTTTGGTGATTTTGGTTGTGCAGAGCCGGCTCCGGAAGAGGAGCGGGGAGACTCCCGGCGGGAAGAGTAATCATCGTCATCATCTTCATCATCATCGGTGTAGCCATCACTGATTCCTTCAAAATGTTCGGCATCTTCTTCTCCAATAAAATCATCCATGTGCTTCAAACCTGTGCCGCTTATCAGGTAATTATATATACTGCGATACGTTATGCCCACTTCGTTCAGCACCTTTGCCGCAACATTAAACTCTTCTTTCAAAATGGCCAGAAGCAAATGTTCCGTTCCGGTTTCTTTTTTCTTGAACAAGCGCGATTCAAGCATACTCATACGCAGTACGCGCTCGGTTGTTTTACTAATAGCGATATCATGCTGGACAGCATCTTCGGCATCGATTGTATTTTTAATTTCCTGTTCGATCTTTCTTTTGATATCCCATTCGTCGACATTTAGTTCGCGCAGGGCCTGCACGGCTTTCCCTTCGCCGTCGCGGATAATTCCAAGCATTAAGTGTTCCGGTCCAATATAACTGTTCTGAAGCCTTGCTGCTTCTTCACGGCTATATTCAATAACGTCCATTAATCTCTTTGAATAGTTATTTTTCATATTATAATAATGTACTATGATAGTGCAAATGTAATAAACTCTCGTCATATATCTAACAAAATCCATGCCATTATTCCTTAAAAGAAAATAAAGTATTGAAGGCAGGCTTGTCATATATTACAAAAAACAGCTTTATCTTGTTATAAAGAAACATTAAAAAATATTACCCGTAAGTGTAATTCCAAATACATGTACTACTAATCCCATTTTCATAGGGTGGCAGTTTCATTTTGATGGTTTGAAACCGGATGCCTTCTGACAAGTAAATTCTAAAATTTCGAGTCAAAAGCTTTCGTGATACACGGAAAAGCCTTACCTTAGTGCACTTTTTGAAAGGTGAGATATTGAGTGTAATTAATATAAAACTAAATGGTTGATCAAGACAGAAT
>ENA-ORND01001883-ORND01001883.1-human-gut-metagenome-genome-assembly--contig:-NODE-1883-length-13442-cov-3.781504_pt1 | contig 13442 bp, 10 predicted proteins | sample MGYA00242111_ERZ509014 | MGnify/ENA primary metagenome ERZ509014 (study PRJEB26280, sample SAMEA2338694) | human gut metagenome | biome: human gut; feature: human-associated habitat; material: faeces... | reverse complement strand
GCCGGCGCTGGATGGCGAGCACGTTGCCGGAATCGCCGTAGATGTTCATATCCTTCGGATACAGCGACACGATGTCGATGACCTGGCTCATATCGTCTCCTCGTCTTCCTTCCGCTGTTTTGCTTTGCGATTGCGCGGTTTCGTTTCGCGCGGCGCTCACTTGCCCACGCCGGCGTCGGCCACGTCGGCGATTTTGGCGAGCGCGGCACGCGTTTTCAGCATGGCCGTGTACGTGCAGTAGATGTGTTTGGGGGTGCCAGAATTCGCGTTCACGAAGTTCACGACCGATTCCTCCAGGTCGGTGCTGACCGATTCGACCGGCACCTGATCGTATTCGAGGCGCAGGGCCATGTCCCACGCGCGTACGCCGGACACGGCTTTGACGCCGGTGCCGCGCAGCGAGGTGAAGTCCACGTCCCACAGCCAGCTCATGTCGCGGCCGTCGGCGTATTCGTCGTTGATGCAGATCATGGTGTCGCAGCCTTCGGGCTTGAACGAGGCCAGCGACAGGCGGAAGCCCATGGGGTTTTTGACGAGCAGCAGTTCCACGGGAGTGCCGTTCACGGTGATGACCTCGCCTCGGCCGAATGCCGGTGTGACCTCGCCGGCGGTGTCGATCATGGCCTGCGTGGTGGCGTGCGCGAAGGCGATCATACGGGGTGAGACGCCTGCCGCGCGCAGAATCTCGTCCGCAGCGGCCTGGTCGATGGCGTCATGCGAGCCGTTGCCGTCCGTTTCGGTACCGGTATCGGCACCGTCCGCGTCGACACTGTCGGCGAGCGCGTCTTCGAACGGCAGGAACATCGCCTGCGCGTCCGCTGCGACGGCGCGCACCACGGCGAGCGCGGCGGCCGCGTTGTACAGGTTGTATACGCCTTCCAGTTTCACGGCCGTCTCATACGTTTCGCCGTCGATCGCGAAGGTGGCGCGGTGGTCGCCCACGGCGCGCAACGTCACGTCGGCGGGCAGCGCGTCGGGACCATCCTGCGGTTGCGATGTGGCCGGCGCGGCCAGCCGCAACGGCATCGGCAGTATCGCCGGCATTGCCCGAATCGCCAATATTTCCGCCATGTTCCGCACTGTCGTGCGCTTCCGCGTCAACAGTGGTGCTCATGTCGTCATCCGACGGGAAGAAGCCGCGCAACGATTCGTCAAGGCCGAAGTAGCGTACTTCCACGCCGTCTTCCGTATGCGCCACGTCAGCAAGACGGGCGATGCGCGGGTCCTCACGGTTGAGCACGACGGTACCGGTGGTGGCTTCCGCAGCTTTGGACAGCAGTCGCGCGGTGTTGTCGATCTCGCCGAAACGGTCAAGCTGGTCGCGCATCACGTTGAGCAGCAGGCAGTAGTCGGGCGGCACCTGCTTGACGAAATGCACGGCGTACGCCTCGTCGAGTTCCAGCACCGCGATGTCGGCGTCAAGTTTGCCGGAAAGCGAGACTTCCGCAAGCAGCGACGAAACCACGCCACGGGTGAAGTTCGAGCCGGTCGGGTTGGTGAACACCTTCAATCCGAGCGATTGCAGCATGCTGGCCACCATGCGTGTGGTGGTGGTTTTGCCGTTCGTGCCGGAGACGAGCACCACGCCGAGCGGCAGTTGCGCCAATGTGCGCGACAGGAATTGCGGGTCGATGCGTTCCACGATTTTGCCGGGGAACGCGCTGCCACCGCCGTGCGCCAAACGGGAGGCCGCGCGCACGGCCTTGCCGATCAACGGGGTCGCGAAGGAATTCCAAGCCATATCACACCGCCTCCTGCTGGGACTGGTAATCCTGGGGCATGTCCTTGAACTTCGAATACGCGCCAAGGAACGCAAGATTGAACGTGTCGGTCGGACCGTTACGATGCTTCGCCATGATGATGTCGGCCTCGCCCGGGCGGTCCTCCTTGTCGTAGGCGTCCGGACGGTGCACGAGGAACACCACGTCGGCGTCCTGTTCGATAGAGCCGGATTCACGCAGGTCGGACAGCTGCGGCTTCTTGTCCTGACGCATTTCGGGGCCACGGTTCAGCTGGCTCAGTGCCACCACCGGCACTTCCAGCTCCTTGGCGAGCAGCTTCAGCGCACGGGAGAAGTCGGACACTTCCTGCTGGCGGCTTTCCACGGCCTTGCCGGAGGTCATGAGCTGCAGGTAGTCGATGACGACGAGTTTCAAATCGTTCGTCTGCTTCAGTCGGCGGCATTTCGCGCGGATTTCCATCAGGCTCATGTTCGGGCTGTCGTCGATGAACAGGGGCGCGTTCTGCAGCTTGCCTTGCAACTCGTTCAGGATGGCCCAACGTTCCGGCGTGATGTCGTCCGCGCGGCGCATGGCGGCGAGCGGAATGTTGGATTCAGCGGAGATGATACGTTGCGCCAACTCGTTTTTGCTCATTTCCAAGCTGAAGATGATGGTCGTCAATCCGTGATGCAGTGCCGCGGAACGGGCGAAGTCCACACCGAGTGTGGACTTGCCCATGGCCGGTCGGCCTGCCACGACGATCATCTGGCCGGGCTGCAGGCCCTGCGTCACGTCGTCGATGTCGCGGAAGCCCGTCGGCACGCCTCGGGACACTTCGCCGCTTTGCAGACGGTCGAGCTGGTCAAGCGTATCGGCGATGACGGTGCCGATCGGCGCGTAGTCCTGCCGCACTTTGCCGGTGGACATCTCATATACTTCGGCCTGCGCCAGGTTGACGACGTCTTCGGCCTGCGAGCCTTCTGCGGTGTAGCCGAGCTGTGCGATTTTGGTGCCGGCCGCGATCACATTACGCAGGATGGCGCGCTGATGCACGATGTCGGCGTAATACGTGGCGTTTGCGGCGGTCGGAACCGATGCGACCAGGCTGTGCAGATAGTCGGAGCCACCCACTTTTTCCAGATTGCCTTCGGCGAGCAGCTCGTTGGCCACCAGCACGGCGTCGACCGGCTGGGAGGCTGAGAACAGTTTGATGACCGCTTCGTACACGGTTTGGTTGCGTGGCTGGTAGAAGTCGGACACGTCGATCATCTGCGATACTTCGCCGATGGCGTCCTTGCTCATCAGCATGCCGCCCAACACCGCCATTTCGGCGGCGTCGTCATGCGGCGGCACGCGGTCGAACAGGGCGTCGCGCACGGCTTGGCTGGATCGGCCGTTCATGCCGTTCGCACCGTTTCCAGCGTTCGAAAATCCGCGGTTCTGCGCCGAACCGTTGTTCCAAGAGTCGTTCTCCGCCATGTCCCTCCAACCGCAGCAGTCAATCGAATGTGTTCAATACCGAGGAAAACCATAATACGTGCGTGCCGTCACGACCGGTGTTGCATTGAGATTATGGATGAATCTCCGCATCCACCGAACGACACGCGCGAATGGCTTTGGTGTGGATAAGAAAGTCGAAAAAAGCCGAGTTATCCACATATTGGGGATAACCATGTGGAAAACGTTTCGACTTATCCACAGAGTGGGGATAACTGAGTGGACAACTTGGGGACATCCTAAAGCATGTACCCCGATTCCCTTATTTCGATTTGCCGAAGTGAACGGAAGGTGATATGCACCCCGCTTTTCCGTAAACGACGAGAAATACGGGGGCATATCGGCTTGGCGCATGCGAGAAACCGGCGCTCACATGTGGTATCGGGTGGCGTTGTACATGGTGCGCACCAACGTTTCACGCCATTTGCTCCACCCGTACTGTTTGGAGATGGTCTCGCCGGACGTGGCCCCCAACGAGGAGCCGTCGGCGCGGGTCAGGTCGAACAGCATGTCGAGCAGCACGGGATTATGGTCGAGCCGGCCGGCCAGATCATCACCGACGTTGGGATCATTGGGATTGCGGCCTGTGGCGAACTCCGACAATGTCAGATGCTCGCGTACCAGCAGCGTGACCCAGCGGACGATGTCGCGGTCGAATCCCATGCGTTCCACGACCACGGTCGCATGCCGAGCGCCTTCCGCCGCATGGTTGGCCACCCCCGGTCGTTTGCCGATGTCATGCAGGATGCCGGCGAGCAGCAGCGCCTCGTAATGCCGGTCGTCGTACCGCCCACCGCTGGGTGTTTCACGGCCGAGCCGCGTGACGACCTCCACCATGTGCCGGTCAATCGTATAGCGGTGCGCGGCGGACGCGCTTGGCCGGTTGCGCACGCCCAACCATTCGGGGATGAGCTTGCCGGGCACGTCGATGAAATCGATGTCTTCCCACACGTTGAGCAGCGCGGGGCCGGAAGCCAGCAGTCGTATGAACAGTTCACGCGATTCGTCCGTCCAGTTGCGGTCGCCGATAGGGCATTTTTTGAGATTCCGCAACGTTCCCGGGGCGATCGGCAGGCCGAATTCCGCGGCCGCGACGGCCACGCGCAGCACGAGGTTCGGGTCGGCGGCCGGTTCCGCGCCCGGAGCGAGCACGATTTCCTCTTCATGCCTGGCCACGCCGGGGGCGATCACATCGAAGGTCGGTGCCTGACGTTTGCCGCCGCCGCGCGGCTGGAACACTTGGAAGAAGGCGAATCGCGGCTTGTCGTGCGTCAGCGAATGCTCGGCGCGCGACGCGGTGGAATCAAGGGAGAACGCGATCTGACGGCCGACGCGTGCCAGCAACGTTTGCAGATCGTCGATCGACTTCGCCTCACGTTCGCCGTCTGGCAGCGTCGGATCGGCCAGACCGAGCATCGCCGCGACTTTGGCTTGGTAGGGCGATAGCAGCATGTTCGTATCTTTGCCGGCGACCAGATGAATGCAGTCGCGCACGTCCAGCAACCGTTCGACGGCGTCGTCATACGTGCCGTGCGGACGGTCGGCAAGCCAGGATGCGGCGAGCGCGGACACCAATACGGAGTCGCGCAGGCCACCGCGCGCCTCCTTGATGTCCGGCTGGTTGATGTAGGCCATGCGGCCGAATTCGTCGAGGCGCGATTTGGCGGAGCCGAGCAGTTCCGACAGACGTTTGCGTGCGGCCTTGCGCCATCGTTCCAATATGGATACGGCTGTGCTTTCGATAAGTCCAGTGTCCCCCGCGATCGGCACCACGTCCAACCATCCCATGGCTGCGGGCAGGTCGCGGTCGGTGACGGCCTCGCATTGCGCGACGGTACGTACCGACTGGTCGAGGTCGAGGCCGGAATCCCAAATCGGATACCACAGTTTGTTGGCGAGCTCGTTGAGCTGCTGGTCGGTCAGCGCGTGCGGTTCGTAGATGACCACCAGATCAAGGTCGGAGCTGGGGCCCACCTGTCCACGTGCCAGCGAACCGACCGCGCCGAGACCGATGCCGGTTGCCGGAACATCGAAGGAAACCGCCTCGCAGGCTTCGTTCCACAACTGTGTGAGATTGCCCATGGCCAAGTCCGTGCGGGCTTTGCGTTTCGCCGCGCCATTGCGGTAGACGCCGTCGGCGTCGGGCTGGCTCATGGCCATGAACCGTTGTTTGAGACCATCGACTGCTGAAGTCATAACGCACGTTCCTTATGAAACCTATGACGACTTATGACAATCCCCGCACGGCGCGAGGCACGTACGGGGATGTGTCGTAATTGATAACCCGAACTTCAAGCCCGGGGGTCTTTATTTCATCTTGTCCGAATCGGCCCGATCACAAGGCCGGACGGATCAGATGGCGGCGGAACCGGTTTCGCCGGTGCGCACGCGGGTCACCGAGTCAAGCGGAGCCACCCAGACCTTACCGTCGCCGATGGTGCCGGAGCCGGCGGACTTGACGATCACGCCAACCAGGGTTTCGGCATCGGCGTCGTCGGACAGCACCTCGATGCGGATCTTCGGAATGAGATCCACGGTGTATTCGGCGCCACGGTAGACCTCGGTGTGGCCGCGCTGACGGCCATAACCGTTTGCCTCGGACACGGTCAGGCCGTGCACGCCCGCGGCTGCGAGGGCTTCCTTGACATCGTCGAGTTTATGGGGCTGGATGATAGCGGTAATGAGCTTCATCTCACTTCACCTCCTTGAGGACGGAGCTGGCGGTACCAGCAAAATCGTAAGCACGTTCGCCCTGGTCGGCAAGATCGATGCCGCCGACTTCCTGGGCTTCGGTGACGCGCCAGCCGATCGTCTTCTCCAGAGCGAAGGCGATGATGCCGGTGATGACGGCGGACCAGACGATGGCCACGAGAGCGACGATGAGCTGGACGACCAGCTGCCTCCAGTCGCCGCCTGCGAACAGGCCGGTGCCTTCGCCGAAGAAGCCGATGAGCACGGTGCCGGTGAAGCCGCCAACGCCGTGGACGCCGACGACGTCGAGGGAATCGTCATAGCCGAGCTTGAACTTCAGACCGCAGGCCAGGCAGGTGAGCACACCGGCGATGGCGCCGAGCACGATGGCCCACAGCGGGGAGACCACATCGGCGGCCGGGGTGATGGCGACGAGGCCCGCGACGATGCCGGAAGCGGCACCCATTGCGGTGTAGTGGCCGGTGCGGATCTTCTCGGTGAAGCCCCAGGAGAGCATTGCCGCAGCGGTTGCAGCGGACGTGGAAACCCACGCGTAGCCGGCGGTGCCGTTGGCTGCGAAGGCGGAACCGGCGTTGAAGCCGAACCAGCCGAACCACAGCAGGAAGGCGCCGAGCATGACGAACGGAACATTGTGCGGGCGGAACGGCTGCGTGCCGAAGCCCTTACGCTTGCCGATGATCAGCACGATGACCAGAGCGGCGACTGCGGCGTTGATGTGGACGACCGTACCACCTGCGAAATCGTGGGCGGCTGCGCCGATCGCCTGGGAAATGGCGCCGTCAGCGGACAGCAGACCACCGTTCCACACCATGTGAGCGAGCGGAGCGTAATCGAACGTGATCCACAGCGCCACGAAAATCATCCACGTGGAGTACTTCACACGTTCGGCGATGGCGCCGCAGATCAACGCGACGGTGATCATGGCGAACGCGGACTGGAAGGCCACGTCGACGCTGACCGGGTAGTTGTTGCCGTTCAGTGCGGCCGATGTGAAGACGCCCTTATCGGAAACCATGGTGTCCTTCAGCAGGAAGCCGGTTGCCGGGTCGCCGAAGATGCCGCCGACCGAGGTGCCGGCGTAGGCGATCGACCAACCCCACAGCACCCACATGATCATCGTGACGGACAGTGCGGCCGCCTCCATGATCATCATATTCAGCACGGCCTTGGCGCGGACCATGCCACCATAGAAGAACGCCACACCAGGCGTCATGAGGAACACAAGGGACGCGGAAGTCAATATCCACGCGGCATTTCCAGAATCAAGCTGGCCCATGTCACCCTCCTCTTTCTTTCTCTATATTTGGTTCAACATTTCCGTCCCCATCGTGTGGGGCTGACAGAACGATATGGAACGCCGGCCGCGTTTTGAAAACGTTACGACGTGTTACGCCAACGTAACGCCATCCGCGCGGAACGTCAACCTACGCCGAAAAATGGCGGAATTCCAACGAAACTGGCGGTACGGAAATATGGAAGGCATAATCGCCCGGCAATCGCAATATGAAATTGCGACGGTGGACGGAAGCGGCGGGCAACGCTGCGGACGGAGTAAGTTGGGTAGCTGAAACTTACGGAACACGCGTGGCACGCGACGGGAGAACGCCGCGTACGGCGAGCGCGTGGCATGTACACCGAACGCGCGGTGCGGCGAACGTATGGCGCGCGTAACGAGAGAGCGGCGAGGACCATGGCAACGTTCATCATTTCACTGTGCGCCATTTTGATGCTGACCACGGTTTCCGGGCTGATCTGCCGCAAAGCGCAGCTGCCGGAAGTGATCGGGCAGATCCTCGTCGGCATTCTCGTGGGCCCTTCGCTGCTGGGCGTGATGCACATGAGCGATTCGCTGTCATTGTTCAGCGACCTCGGCATCATCATCCTCATGTTTTTGGGCGGTGTCGGCTGCGACCTGCAGTTGCTGAAGAAATATTCGAAGGCGGCGGTCATCATCGCGTGCATGGGCGTGGTGTTCCCCGTGGCGGTGATGGGTGGAGTGAGCCTGCTGTTTGGCTTCAAGCCGATTCCGGCTGCGTTCATCGGCGTGGTGTTCTCCGCCACGTCCGTGTCGATTTCCGTGGCGGTGCTGAAGGAAGCCGGACTGCTTGATTCGAAGGAAGGCGTGTCGATTCTCGGCGCGGCCGTGGCTGACGATGTGATCGGCGTGATCCTGCTGTCCGTGATGTGCACGCTCGTCAACACCGGCAGCGTGGACGTGGCAGGGCTGGGTTTGATTCTGCTCAAGCAGGTGCTGTTCTTTGTGGCGGCCGCCGTGGTGGTGGTTTGGGTGGCGCCGGCGCTGATGACGCTGGCTGGCGTGCTGAAGGCGCCGTCCGGCATCGCGGTGATGGCCGTGATCATCTGCCTGGCGATGGCGTGGGCGTCGAATCTGGCCGGGTTGAGCTACGCGGTGGGCGCGTTTTTCGCCGGCATCGCGGTAAGCAACAGCGATTACGCGGAGGACGCGGACCGGTATATCGAGCCGGTTGGAGACACGTTGTTCGTGCCGGTGTTCTTCGTGGGCATCGGCCTGCAGACCACAGGCGTGGATGATACGAAGATGATCGTGTTCATTGCGATCATGACGGTTCTCGGCGTGATCACGAAGGTCGTCGGCTGCGGTTTGGGTGGCCGCATGGCCGGTTTCGGCGGCGCTTCGGCGCTGATGATCGGCGCGGGCATGGTGCCACGTGGCGAGATGGCGTTGATTACCGCGCAAATCGGCTTCAACGAGCATGTGCTCGGCAGCGAATACTATTCGACGATCATCTTCATCATTTCGCTGGTGACGCTGGTCGCGCCGCTGCTGCTGAAGCTGACGATCCGGAAGGTGCCGGGGGTGGGGGCTGGCGCTGCCGGTACGGCTGGCGCTGAGCAGTAATCGCAATACGAAAACCTCCCGCCACGTACGGAACGTGACGGGAGGTTTTCGCTACGGAAATCGCAAATCCGGAAAATATGGGAACGTCAGGCGAGGATGCCGTCGACGAAGCCTTCCGGATCGAACGGGGCGAGGTCGTCCGGGCCTTCGCCGAGGCCGACGAGCTTGACGGGCACGCCAAGCTCCTTCTGCACGGAGATGACGATGCCGCCCTTGGCGGAGCCGTCGAGCTTGGACAGGACCACGCCGGTGATGCCGATCGCTTCGGCGAACACCTTGGCCTGCGTCATGCCGTTCTGGCCGGTGGTGGCGTCGAGCACGAGCAGCACTTCGTCCACAGGCAGGTTCTTTTCGGTGACGCGGCGGATCTTGCCGAGCTCGTCCATGAGGTTGGACTTGTTCTGCAGACGGCCGGCGGTGTCGATGATGAGCACGTCGGCGTTCGCCTCCTTGGCCTTGGCACTCGCTTCGAACGCGACGGACGCCGGGTCGGCGCCGTCCTTGTCGGAACGCACGACCGGCACGCCCACCTTGGCGCCCCAGGTCTCCAGCTGGTCGGCCGCGGCGGCGCGGAACGTATCGGCGGCGCCCAGCATGACCTGCTTGCCTTCGGAGACGAGCAGACGGGAGAGTTTGCCCGCGGTGGTGGTTTTGCCGGTGCCGTTCACGCCGACCATGATGATGACGCTCGGCTTGTTCGCGCCCTCCTTGTCGGCGTTGAGACGGCGGTCGACGTCGGTGCCGACGAGCTTCAGCAGCTTGTCCTTCAGCGCCGCACGCACTTCGGCAGGGTCGGATTGGCCGGCGATGCGGGCGTCGTTGCGCAGTTCCTCAACGAGCTGTTCGCTGGCTTCCGCGCCCACGTCGGCGAGCAGGAGGGTGTCTTCGACGTCCTCCCAGTCGGCTTCGGAGAGCTGATCCTTGGCGAGGATGTTGAACAGTGCCCTGCCGAACGGGTTGCCGGACTTGGACAGGCGCGCTTTGAGGCGCTGCATGCGGGTACCGGCGGCTTCAGGGGTTTCGACGGCTGGGGTCGCGGATTCAGTTACGGCTGACCCGACCGGAGTTGGTTCAGTTGCCACTGGCGATTCAGGTGTGGCAGACGAAGTCGCGGATTCCGCGGTTTCCTTGGTTTTCTCAGCGTTTTCGGCACTTGCGGCGGCAGATTGCGCGGCGGACTTCTCCGTAGCCAAACGAGCATCGGCCTTGGCCTTCGCCGCTTCCGTGGACTTGCTCACCGCGGACTTGCGGCTCTTGCCGAACCACCATCCGCCAATCGCAAGCAATGCCGCAATAACAACAACGGCGACAATCGCAATAATCACATTGGTATCCATGACTCCAGCCTAAAAAGCGCAACGGACACGCCACTCATCTCTGCCAGGGCAGGCAATGGGGCTATCCACGGGACGTGAAAAACTGGGCAATATGGCCAATACATCCAGAATGACGTCGTACCAGCGGCGCGAACAGCTTATCGAAATCGGTCGGTCGCTGTTCGCGGCCAAGGGATTCGAGGCGGTGAGCGTCGAAGAAATCGCCGCGACCGCAAAGGTTTCGAAGCCCATCGTCTACGAACATTTCGGAGGAAAGGAAGGCCTGTACGCCGTGGTGGTGGACCGCGAGATGCGCGCGCTCACCGACGTTCTCATCAACGCGCTGTCCGACCCGCAGGCGCATCCGCGCCAAATCGTGGAACGCACCGCGCTTGCGCTGCTCACCTACGTGGAGGAGAACGCCGAAGGCTTCCGCGTGCTCACGCGCGATTCGCCGAAAACCGACCCGTCCAACTCGTTCAATTCGCTGCTTGGAGACATTGCCGTACGCGTCGAGGACATTCTCACCGACGCGTTCAAACGCCAGCATCTGCCGGCCAAAAGCGTGCCGTATTACGCGCAGATGCTCATCGGCATGACCGTGTACACCTGCCAATACTGGGCCGACCAGCGCAAGCTCAGCAAGGAGCAGCTCGCCGCGCACATCGTGAACCTGGCATGGTATGGGCTGAGCCGCATGGAAGCCAAGCCGGAACTGCGCTACGAAAGCGAAAAGGCCGCCCGCGAGGCGGAAAAGCAGGCCGCGCGGGAAGCGAAGGCGATCGCCAAGCAGGAGAAGCAGGGCAAGAAGGCCGCGAAATCGCAGGAGAAGGCGGTTGCTGCGGGAGATGACGCGACGGACGGGACGACCGTGACGGACGGATCGCAAGCGGCAGACGGATCGCAAGCAGTAGGCAAATCGCAAGCGGCAGACGAATCAAACGAATCAGACGAGACGAACGAATCGCAAAAACCGCAAAGCCCGCACGAATCGCAAAAACAATCAACAATTGACGAAAACTGACATACCGTCACCCGAAATGACCCTAGGGGAAATTTCAGGTGCAGATTGCGTATTTCAGGGTGCCGTTTGTGTGCAAAACCGTGCCCCGGAACCGCACATGGTGCTACGTTAGTTTCGTTATGCTTTTGGCCGGAGCGGTCGGCCAGCCGCACGGCCCGACACGAGCCCGATCCGAGGAAGAATATGCAGGAGAAGAAGACGCTCACCTTCGTGGTGCCCGCGTACAACATGACGGAATACCTGGAACGGTGCGTCGAATCGTTGATCGCGTCGAAGCACAACGACGACATCGAAGTGCTGATCGTGGATGACGGCTCGTCCGACGGCACGCTGGAGATGGCGAAGACGTTCGAGGCGCGCAATCCGGGAATCGTGCGCGCGATCCATCAGGAGAACAAGGGCCACGGCGGCGCGGTCAACACCGGCATCGCGGCGGCGAGCGGCATGTACGTGAAGGTCGTGGACGCGGACGATTGGGTCGGCCCGGAATCGCTCGAACAGGTCATGGCCGTGCTGCGCGGCGAGGTCGGCAAGGACGAGCCGCTCGACATGCTCGTCACCAACTACGTGTACGACAAGGTGGGCAAGCGCAACAAGCACGTCGTGAACTTCCGTCACGCCATGGAGCCCGGCAAGCGGCTCACTTGGGACAATCTGGGACATTTCGGCCTGACCGAATACATTCTCATGCACGCGCTGATCTACCGTACGGCCGTGGTGCGCGAATCGAAAATGCAGCTGCCGGAGCACACGTTCTACGTGGACTTCATCTACGCCTACCAGCCGTTCCCGTGGGTCAAGTCGCTGCAATACGTGGATACGCCGTTCTACCACTATTTCATCGGCCGCGACGGGCAGAGCGTGCAGACGGACGTGATGATCCGACGCGTGGACCAGCTGCGGCTCGTCAACCAGTGCATGGTGCGCGCCACCCCCGAACGTGGTACGGTGCCAGACGGACTGTACCGCTATATGATTCATTTTCTTGCGATTGAAAGCTCCGTGGCGAGTGTCTTCATGATCCTGTCGCGCGAGCCGGAGAATTACGAGAAGAAGAAGGCCATGTGGGCGGATATCGAGGCATATTCGCCGACGATTTACAAGGACGTGCGTAAGAAGGCGATGTCGCGCGCGCTGAACCTACATGGTTCGCTCGGCCGGTTTGTGATTCGAAAGGGATATTTCGTGGCGGAACATGTGGTCGGGTTCAACTGATTTCGCGCGGGTTTCGCGGGTTTCGCAGGTTTCGCGCGATAGAGGGTTTACGCGATATTGCGTGAGTATTGCGATTATTGCGATCGGCTAGGCGCTCCTGTGTCCGTTTCTGGTGATTCGGACACAGGAGCGCTTCATTTTGATGCCTGTGTGTCCGATTCGGGAGAAACGGACACGGAAAGCACCAGCGGGCTTAGTTCCAGCGATCCGACATGGCGAAACTGTTGTGCATGAGATTGCTGGACGTGTACAGCACGTCGCCGAGCAGCTTCGTATTGCGCGATCGCAGGTATTCCGCCATTTCGTCGTTAGCCGCCGCAAGACGGGCCGGAACAGATGTAGGACTAGCAAGCCCATCGGAACCGGAATCAACCGCAGCACCAGACATAGAACCAGAACCGCCAACCGCAGAACCGGCACCAGAACCAGCGCCACCAGCCCCAGTCGCCGACCCACCAATCGCAAGCGCATCATCCGTACGTTCCACCAGACGGTGGCCGAAGGAACGGACATCTTCCGAGAAGCCCTCGACCGCGTTGCTGGTCTCGTAGAAGTGCGCGTCGGCGAGCGTTGCAATCAGGCGGTTCGTCCAATACAGGCAGTCCGTGGAGACTTCCGGCGTGGTGTCGCGCAGGTAGGCGGGGGTGTCGTCGACGTTCGCATAGAACGGGGCGGACGTGGTGAACGCGCCGGAACCGTACGAAATCCACATGATCGAACGGCTTTCGACGGGCGCGTACGGGCGAATCTGCATGGCCACCATGTGTCCGGTGCGGTTGATGCCGATCGGACGGTAGCGATGGCGGCTTTCCTCAGTTCCCTGCGTGCCGTACGGGTCATACGGGGTGCCTTCGAAGTGCGAACCGAGCAGGAAGTCGACATCCTCGACGGTCACGGCATTCTCCGGTTCGAGACACCATGGAATATCGTCCGATTCAGGGGTAAGGTTTTCCGCGTCGGCCGGATCGAGATAGCGGTACATGTACCAGGCGCGTGGCGTGTTGTAGATGTGGTCCTTCGCGGTGGCGGTGCCGAACACGACGCGCGGGTTGCAGTGGCCGGCGTTCCTGCCGCCC
>ENA-ORND01001873-ORND01001873.1-human-gut-metagenome-genome-assembly--contig:-NODE-1873-length-13468-cov-3.263103_pt1 | contig 13468 bp, 14 predicted proteins | sample MGYA00242111_ERZ509014 | MGnify/ENA primary metagenome ERZ509014 (study PRJEB26280, sample SAMEA2338694) | human gut metagenome | biome: human gut; feature: human-associated habitat; material: faeces... | reverse complement strand
CCTGTTTATTATGTTAAGTTTATTATATTAATCTGTGATACATTTATTTCATATCTACAGCATCAACCTGATCCTTAAAGTTCTTTATAGCCTTTCCAGCCTTCTTTGTTACAGATACAATTCTCATAAGAGATATAAAGTCCCATAATCCTTCTATCATCAGAGCAATTCCAATAAATACTATAAGTGCTGATGATGTTGAAAATGGATTCAATAATGCAATTATACCAATAACCACCATTACAACTGCACCTATGAGCTCAATCCACCATTTGTCCGACTCTAGATGATAGAAATCCACAGCATACTGGAGTTTAAGGATTCCATCAACAATAATAATAATTGCAAGTGCTGTTCCTAAGAATACAGCAATAAAGCCTGGTTTAATCACGAAAAACATACCAAATGCAAGAAGAGTAACTCCCTGTACAAGACCATATGATCCAAGAATCTCACTGCCTGCAATCCTGAAATAATTGATAAGCCTTAATACTCCCCATACACATAAGGCAACTCCAATTCCTTTACATATGATTTCCTGGGATGCTGTTGGAAATATTACCAGCAGTAAGCCAAGAACAAACAATGCAATTGAAACAATAATAATCTCAAATTTAATTGTCTTTAACTTCTTATAAATACTGTTCATATGCTCCATCTCCTTTTCACTCATTTCAAAGAACCTTAGTCCTTTTATTCTTTTGATTATACACAAAAAAGAACATCACTTCAAGGCATGCATTTTCTGCACTTTAATCTGTCCGTGATGTTCTTTATTATTATTTAATATTAAGTTAACATATACAGATTACTCTGCTCTTGACATAGCCTGCTCGTAGTCTCTTGTTCCAACCCAGATTTCTTTAGTATATGGGCACTTCTTCTGCTCAATAGAGCGCTTGATAATAACCGAAATACATACCACATTTGCTATTATTGCAAGCATTGCAACAACGCCCTGTGCTGTCGGGTTAGCTGTTATACCGAAGTTTGCAATTGCATCTCCTGCACTTGCACCTGTAGCATGACATGTAATTGCTGCATTATAAAGATCAAGTGCCTTAACACCAGCCTTAGTTGCTCCACCATATAATGATGGCAATACACTAAATGTATTGCTTAACTGGAATAATGGTAATACCTGTGCAAACATACACCATGTTGCAAGTGTCATGGCTCTGTTCTGAATCCATCCGCCCTTGTTCCATAATGCATTCGCAAATGTAGGAGCAAGAAGAAGAGCTACACCACAGTACCATGTATGTGTTGGAAGATTACAGTATGTATACTCAAAATTCCAGATATCATAAGCAACGATAAACCATATTGTCATATCCGGCCAGAGCATATCATCCTTCTTCTTAGATGAGTAAATTCCCCCCCAGCCTGTCATACAGAAGATATTAATAAGTCCTGCAATACCATTAACAATATTCCACCAGCCGCCATAAAGGAATACACCTTCATTAGATGCCCACCACGCACCAGAAAAATCTCCAGTAATCTGATAAGCTCTTATGGCTGATTCAAAATCAGATACTACTGCAATAAGAATATTAATAGCAACAATTACGAATGGCCAAGGTTTAAACCATTCTTTCTTTCCAATTCCCCACTTGTACTTAATCATGAGGAAACCGACAACTCCGATATCTGCTGCATAAAGCTTAGCATAATGGAACCATCCGTTCATATACTCATATGTCTGATTGCTGTGACCGCCAAACAGACCTGCCTGAATTGCTATGAAATAGATTGTGAGTATAGCCGGTATGATAACGAATAACACGATACCACCAATCTTAGTACGACGACCTATCTCATTAAGAATTACTAATCCTGCAAACACAAGCACCCAACCCAGTAACTGAGTCATGGCTGTGCTGCCATAAAGTTGAAATAACATTGTTCACGCCTCCAATCAATTATTGATGTTATTTATATATATTTTACACTTTTTTAATTATTATTTCAAGTTATTTTTATAACAAATGACGCTTGGTCATTTCCTACTTCTATTTTCATCGCTGCACGCGCAAAAATAAAGGATAGTCCTTACGGACTATCCCATATATTTTAATATCTGTGTTTTTTTATTGTTGACTACCACAAGACTTTGCTTTGCTGAGCGCATATTCTTCTGTATTATTGCTCCCCTGATTCCATCAAAAGATTTAAAGAAACTATTAATTCCAAGCTCTCTGGCATTCTCCTCCAGCCGGTTAATTGATGTATAAGCTGCAGACCACTGGGAATTATTAAGTGTCTGCTCCAGTCTTATGAAGTCATAACACGCCATATATTCCCTTACATCCTTTATATATACGGTCATAACAACTTCATTCTCTATATCTTTATCCTTGAATTTTGAATTAGAAATATCTATTCCGAATCTTCTAAGATTCGCAATTATTTTCATCAATACCTGTTCGCGGGCTGACATACTAACACTCCCCTCACACTCAGCTTTCTTATATTCTGGGCAGTACAATATTATGCTTTATTTTTATTTTTCCCTTCAGGAATAACATATATCCATATAAGTGAACTTACAAACAAAAACATTGGATAAAACAGCTTTGGAAGAATCTGAAATGCTGTAATGTTATATCCAAGCTCTGAAACCGCTGATATGGCAACCAGCATCTGAGCACCATATGGTATTATCCCTTGAAATATACATGAAAATGTATCAAGAAGCGAAGCCGCTTTTCTTGGAGTAATATCATAATCCTCAGACATCTCTTTTGCAATAGGGTTAGCCATTACAATAGCAACTGTATTATTAGCTGTAGCAATATCCATTGTTCCAACTAAAAGTCCCATTCCAAGCTGTCCGCCTTTTTTCCCTTTAAATAATCTTCTTATTCCATTAAGTAAAGCATCAAATCCACCATATTCTTTAATAAGTGAACACATTACAGATACAAGAACTGCAACCATACATGTCTCAAACATTCCTGACGCACCACTTCCCATATTAAGAAGCAGAGTCTCCAATGTAACCTCTCCCATAACAAGCATAATAACTATTCCCGAAATAATACCTGTTATAAGTACAACAAAAACATTTACACCAATAATTCCACCCGCAAGTACAAGCACATATGGAATAATCTGAAAAAGATTATATGAATGTGCAATCTCACCATGAATATCTGTACTAAAAGAAAGCACAAGAATTATAACAAGGGTCACAATTGCTGCCGGAAGTGCTATCCAGAAATTCTCCCTGAACTTGTCTTTCATGGCACAGCCCTGACCATTACAAGCTGCAATAGTAGTATCTGATATAAAAGAAAGATTGTCTCCAAACATTGCACCACCCATGACAGATGCAACACATAATGCCATACTAAATCCTGATGCTTCTGATACCGCAACCGCTATTGGTGTAATAAGTGTTATTGTTCCAACAGATGTACCCATTGCAGTAGATACAAAGCAGGCAACAATAAAAAGTACCGCTACTGCAAACTTTGCAGGAATAATGCTTAACATAAAATAAGCTACACTCTCTGCACTGCTTCTTCCTACAACTCCGACAAATATTCCGGCTGTAATGAATATCAGAAGCATTGTAACAATGTTCCTGTCAGCCAGCCCTTTTGCCATTACATCAAGCTTTTCATCAAACTTAAGCTGTGAATTCTGCATGCACGCTACTAATATTGCAGCCATAAATGCAACAATAATTGGTACATTATAAAATCCCATTGGAATCTTCATGACATATTCAAATATAATTCCGGTTCCAAGATACAACACAAGAAAAACAAGTATAGGTACCAGCGCAACCGGATTAGAATTCCTATCTTTTTTCATAATACCAATTAATCCTCGCCCATCTTAGCAAGCTTGGCAGCCTGGTCGGCAGCAATACATGCATCAATAATATCCTGGATGTCTCCATCCATAATCTTGTCAAGCTTATATAATGTAAGACCAATTCTGTGGTCTGTTACTCTTCCCTGTGGGAAATTATAAGTTCTTATCTTCTCAGCTCTGTCACCTGTACCAATCTGGCTTCTTCTTGCATCTGCCTCTGCGTCATGTGCTTTCTGAGTCTCAATGTCATATAACTTGGCTCTTAAAAGCGCAAATGCTTTCTCCTTATTCTGTATCTGTGACTTCTCTGTCTGTGAATAAATAACTATTCCTGTTGGATAATGAGTAAGTCGTACAGCAGAATCAGTTGTATTGACACACTGTCCACCATTACCTGACGCTCGCATAACATCAATACGGATGTCCTTCTCATCAATGTGGATATCAACCTCTTCTGCCTCTGGCATAACAGCTACAGAAGCAGTAGAAGTCTGTATTCGTCCGTTAGATTCAGTTACCGGGATTCTCTGTACTCTGTGTACACCAGATTCATACTTCATAATAGAGTAAGCTCCCTGTCCCTTAACCATGAATTCTACTTCCTTCATTCCACCAATACCGGTTTCATCGCCACTTAATACTTCAACCTTCCAGCCTCTTGCCTGTGCATAGTGTACATACATTCTGAAAAGCTCTGCTGCAAAAAGTGCCGCCTCTTCTCCACCTGCACCCGCTCTGATTTCAACAACAATATCCTTATCATCATTAGGGTCTTTAGGTAAAAGAAGAATCTTTAATTCATGCTCTAATTCTTCTACTCTTGCCTTAGATTCATTAAGTTCTTCCTTCGCCATCTCTTTAAGTTCTTCATCTGTCTCTTCATCAAGAATAGCAAGACTGTCCTCAATATTCTTCTTACAGTTCTTATACTCAGTATAAGTTTCTATAAGTGGTGCAAGACTGCTCTGTTCTTTCATAAGCTTTCTGAACTTTTCCTGATCATTAACCACATCAGGATTACCAAGTTCAGCCGTTATATCTTCATATCTGTTGACTGTATCTTCAAGTCTGTCAAACATACGTGTCACTTTTCCTTTCTATCTCTAACTATATAGTTACTTTCTGCCCATAACAACACGGTCAAGGCCAGCAAGGTCTTTTACAACCGTTATATCTTTTAAACCAGCCTGCTTCATTATTTCAGAAACATCTGCTGCCTGTTCGGCTCCTATCTCATAACACAGGTATCCGTCTGTCTTAAGATATTCCCGTGCCTTCTCAGTAATTTTCCTGTAAAACATAAGTCCGTCCTCTGTTCCGTCAAGTGCAAGCAGAGGATCATGTAAACGAACTTCATCCTGCAGAGTTTCTATAACCTTAGTTGGTATATATGGTGGATTGGATACTATTGTATTAAATGTAATATCATTACCTAATTCGCCAAATAAGTCACTAAGCATAAAATCAATATTATCAGCCTCGAGATTATGCTTATTCTTCTGGGCAACTTTAAGTGCCTTTTCTGAAACATCTACTCCAAGCACCCTGCTTTCCGGGAACTTCTTAGCAAGTGTAATCCCAATGCAGCCTGAACCTGTACACATATCAAGAATATTATCACCATTTCTTGTAACCTTGATTACCTCACCAACAAGCACTTCTGTATCAGGTCTTGGTATAAGCACATCTTCATTCACTTCGAATTCATATCCATAGAAATATGCTTTTCCCAGAATATGCTGCAGCGGAACATGCGCAGCCCTTTTATCAATATACTCTTCATACAGCAGAAAATTCTCTTCTGACAACATGCTGTCACCATTCACAAGATAAAAAGTTCTTGTCATACCATTAATGGCAGATAATAATTCAAAACTGTCATGGTCTGCATTATCGACGTTATTATCTCTAAGTCGCTTTGCACCCAATTTTACTGCTTCTCTAATTGTCATCATAATTATCTGTCTTCCAGCCTTTTCTGTTTAAACATAGGAACATCCTCAGGATACTGCTCTTCTTCCGGCTCTTTTCCAGTTTCGAACTCAAAGCCCGCAACTACTTCTTCCTCTGTAAGTTCCTCTGCTTTATCATCAGCATTATAATCATTTGAATTATCATATACAGTACTTTCTGATTCATCACTTGCTTCATATACAAAAGCAAATGACTCCCTGTCTGTATCGTCCATACCAAATTCCATCTCCCTGCCCATCTGTAAATACTTTTGTTCAGGGGTAAGTTCTGTTTCCTGATTATCTTCTGACTTCTGTTCCTCTATATCAATAGTTCTTGTCTCTTCATTCCCATGAATAAGACTTCCTGATATTGCAAGTTCTGCCTCAGATGCCACAAGTGCTTCAACCGGATTATCGGCTTCCGAATAATATTCAGCAATAAACTGTCTCCAGTCAAATACTTCCTCAACTGCCCTTATGGCAACTTCAATCATATCCATATCCGGCTCTCTTGTAGTAAGCTTCTGAAACCACATTCCCGGTTTACTCAAAACTCTTACAAATGCATTATCATTCTTTCCTGCCCATCTTATTACCTCATAAGAAACTCCTGCAATTACAGGAATAAGCAGAATTCTTATAAGTATCTGCAGTGCCGTATTATCAACTCTTATAAATATAAAAAACACAATACTTATAAACATTACAAAGAATAAGAAGCTTGTTCCACATCTCTTATGATATCTTGAACTGTTCTTTACATTCTCTGGTGTAAGTCTTGCACCATTCTCAATGCAGTTGATACATTTGTGTTCAGCACCATGATACATGAAAGTCCTTTTAATATCTTTCATCATAGATATAAGTAAAATGTATATAACAAATATTAATAATCTCACAACGCCTTCTATGAGATTAAGAAGTGTCTTGGAAATTATGTATTTTGATACCAGTCTGGCTGCAAGATATGGAAGAACCATAAACAATCCAATTGCAAAGAATATTGACAAAATAACCGTTACTGCCATTAGAACCGATTCAAACTTATCCTTAAGAATATTCTTGCCAACCTCATCAATCTTAGTCTTCTCCTGTTCTGCCGGATCATCATAAAAAGATGCTGAATAATTAATTGTTGATATACCTGTAACAAGTGAATCAACAAAACTGACAATTCCTCTTATTATAGGGAAATTGAGCCACCGATGCTTTTCTGTTATATCTCTGCTTTCTTTGACAACAACTTCAATTTCATTATCAGGTTTTCTGACTGCAATAGAATATTTATTCTTATTACGCATCATAATACCCTCAATTACAGCCTGTCCCCCAATTCCTGATGGCTTCATATTACACCATACCTTTCTTAAATGTTTTGTATACATTCAAAAAAAGTTGAGGTCCCGAAAAACCTCAACCTTAATTTCAAAATTAATTGTTTGATACTCCGTACTTCTTGTTGAACTTATCAATACGTCCGCGAGTAGATGATGCCTTCTGCTGTCCTGTGTAGAACGGATGGCACTTTGAACAGATTTCTACGTGGATTTCTTCCTTAGTTGAACCTGTTACGAACTCGTTACCGCAGTTGCAAACAACCTTTGCCTGATAGTAATCTGGATGGATTCCTTCTCTCATGATTTCACCTCTTTACAAATTATTAAGTATTACAATTGTGAATTCCGCCTTAGATTCCCTTTCTGTCCCGATGGGATCTATGCGCATTAGACACAATGACCTCTTTATCTGTCATAAACAGCTTTCATATTGTATCACGATGCGACATGTTATGCAAGCATTTTTTCAAAAGAGTTATAAAAAGAAAATATATTTTAAATATAATGGTTCTTAACTACTGTTCTTACAAGTTCCTGATTATTCTTAGTCTTAACAAAAAGATCCAGTATTCTCTCTGCCGCCTCATCTGTCTTTAATCCATTAAGAGCTTTTCTCATTATATCAACAGCTTCCTGCTCTTCACTATTAAGAAGAAGATCTTCTCTTCTTGTACTTGATTTTGCTATATCAATTGCAGGGAACACTCTCTTTTCTGATAGCTTTCTGTCAAGAACAAGTTCCATGTTACCTGTTCCCTTAAATTCCTCGAATACAACGTCATCCATCTTGCTTCCTGTCTCAACAAGAGCAGTTGCAAGAATCGTAAGACTTCCACCCTCGCGCATATTTCTTGCTGCGCCAAAGAATCTCTTAGGCATATGAAGTGCTGCAGGGTCAAGACCACCTGAAAGTGTACGTCCACTTGCCTGAACCGTAAGATTATATGCTCTTGCAAGTCTTGTTATACTGTCAAGAAGAATTATTACATCTGTCTTCTGTTCAACAAGTCTCTTGGCTCTTTCAATAACCATCTCTGACACTCTCTTATGTCTCTCTGGAAGTTCATCAAATGTTGAATATATAACCTCAACATTATCACCCACGATTGATTCCTTGATATCAGTTACTTCCTCAGGTCTTTCATCAATAAGAAGAATTATAAGATGCATCTCAGGGTTATTCTTAGTTACAGCATTGGCAATCTGCTTAAGAAGTGTTGTCTTACCAGACTTTGGCTGTGAAACAATCATTCCTCGCTGACCTTTACCTATTGGTGATATAAGATCAACCATTCTCATTGCCACTGTACTTGAATTCTTTTCAAGATGAATTCTTTCATTAGGAAAAATTGGCGTAAGGCTTTCAAATGCCGGTCTTTTCTGTGCAACAGAAGGATCTTTTCCATTAACACTTTCCAGATACATAAGGGCTGAAAATTTCTCACCAGATGTTTTCATTCTCTTAGGTCCCTGAATAATATCACCTGTCTTTAGATTAAACTTTCTTATCTGTGATGGAGAAACATATACATCGTTCTCTCCCGGAAGAAAGTTCTCACATCTTATAAATCCATAACCATCCGATAAAACCTCAAGTATTCCATCTGCTAATGGAGCATCATGCTCTTGTCTTGGCTGTGCATGATAATTATCTTTCTTATCTTCTTTAACATACTGCTCACTCTTATGGTGTGACTCATCCGACATTCCTGCCACATCATGCTCTGATCCAGCATCTTCAGAAACAACAGCTTCAACTTCTGCCGGCTCTTTCTTTTCTTCTCCTTCTGCTGCAGCAATAATCGCATCAATAAGTTCACTCTTTCTCATTGTTGATATATTTTTTATATTCTTGTCCTTCGCAAATTCGCGTAATACACTAACTGACAATGTTTCTAACTTTGCCTTCATATAATCCACCTCTGTTATTAGTCATAGTTTAATGGGAAATGATGCAGAAATCGCATCAAAGATAAATTAATTATACAACGTATTATTCTAAAAGAAAAGACTAAAAATGCTTTTTTTAGTCAGAGCAATATGTTATTATATATAATGCTGTTAAAAGCACTAATTATTGAAAGGAAGATTAGATATCATGACTAATGCAGAGAAAGCCTTACAGCTCCATGAAGAGTGGAATGGTAAATTTGAAACAACTCCTAAAATGAAGATTCAGACAAGAGAAGATCTTGCTCTTGCTTATACTCCTGGTGTAGCAGAACCTTGCAAGGTTATTGCCAAGGACAAAGAAGCAGCTTATAAGTACACTATCAAGTCTAACACTATCGCTGTCGTATCTGACGGAAGTGCTGTACTTGGACTTGGTAATATCGGTGCTCATGCCGCTATGCCTGTTATGGAAGGAAAAGCTGTTCTTTTCAAAGAATTTGGTAACGTTAACGCTGTACCTGTCTGCCTTGATACACAGGACACTGAAGAAATCATCAAAACAGTAGTTAATATTGCACCTGCATTTGGCGGTATCAATCTTGAAGATATATCAGCTCCAAGATGTTTTGAAATCGAGACAAGACTTAAAGAGCTTCTGGACATACCTGTATTCCATGATGACCAGCATGGTACAGCTATCGTTGTATTAGCAGGTATTATTAATGGACTTAAAGTTACAGGCAAGACTAAAGAAGATTGCCAGGTAGTAGTCAACGGTGCCGGTTCTGCCGGAGTTGCTATCACAAAGCTTCTTCTTACATATGGTTTCAAGCATGTAACAATGTGTGATAAGTCTGGTATCCTTTCTAAGGCTTCAGAAGGTCTTAACTGGATGCAGCAGTCAATGATGGAAGTAACTAACCTTGAGAACAAGACTGGTTCTTTAGCTGATGCACTCCGTGGTGCAGATATATTTGTCGGAGTTTCTGCTCCTAATATTGTTACAGCCGATATGGTCAAGACTATGAATAAAGATGCAATTATATTTGCAATGGCCAACCCTGTTCCAGAGATTATGCCAGATGTTGCCAAGGCAGCCGGTGCCAGAGTTGTTGGTACAGGCCGTTCTGATTTCCCTAATCAGGTTAATAATGTAATCGCTTTTCCTGGCATTTTCAAGGGTGCTCTCGAAGGACGTGCCAGACAGATAACTGAAGACATGAAGCTTGCTGCTGCGCTTGCAATTGCTAATCTTGTTCCAGATGACGAAGTAAGTGATGTCAACATCCTTCCAGAAGCATTTGACCCAAGAGTTGCTGATGTCGTAAGTAAAGCTGTAATCGACCATATAGAGAAGTAATTATGCTTCCATATTATTATTCTGTAAGTGAATATCTTAAAGACACTTATGGTAAGAAATTATACAAATTAAGTCTTTCCGGAAACATGACATGTCCCAACAGAGATGGAAAGTTAGGTACAACAGGCTGTATATTCTGCAGTGGTCATGGTTCCGGTGATTTTGCCGTTAAAGATATTGACAAAGCTAAGACTTTGATATCTAATAAATATTCCGGCAGTGAATATATTGCATATTTTCAATCATTTACTAACACATATGCTGATGCCGGATATCTGCGCGAACTTTTTATGCCTGTAATACTAAGAGACGATATCCGTATCCTGTCTATCGCAACAAGACCGGATTGTCTAGGTGATGACGTCCTAAAGCTTCTTGATGAACTCAATCGCATCAAGCCTGTATGGATTGAATTAGGATTACAGACAATTAATAATTCAACTGCCGACTATATACGCAGAGGATATCCTTTATCCGTATATGATGAAGCCGTAAGCAATCTTCTTTCCATAGGAATTGCACCGGTTGTTCATATGATAATCGGTCTTCCACATGAGACAATAAGCGATTATATTGCTACTGCCCGCTATATATCAGACAGTGGTGCATCGGGAATCAAGATTTCTTTATTGCACATTTTAAAAGATACTGACCTTTACAATGATTATTGTAAAGGATTATTCAAAGCTCTTACCATGGATGAATACCTTGCCGCAATAGGAGCTATACTTCCTGTATTGCCAAAAGATATGGTAATACACAGACTTACCGGTGACGGACCTAAGAATATTCTTGCTGCACCTTTATGGACAGCTGACAAAAAGAGAGTTCTCAACGCACTCTCTCATTACCTCAAAGAAAATATGATTTATCAAGGAAACGATTTATGAACACTGACTCAACCACATTGTACAAATTAATGATTTTATATATGCTGAGCAAAGTGAATTTTCCATTATCAAACACACAGCTTTCATCTTTCATGTTAGATAAGCAGTACACGGATTATTTCACTTTCCAGGAAACCATCAACTCTCTGGTTGAGGACGGCTTTATTAGAGGCTACTCGCATCAGAGCAGCACACATTATACTCTCACTAAAGAAGGTGAAGAAACTATTGCATTTTTCTACACCAAGATATCAACTGCCATACGTGATGATATAGAGACCTATCTGTTTGATAACAAATACGAATTAAAGAATGAAGCCGGAACTGTAACTGACTGCTACAAGCTGTCTAATGGTAATTATATTGCACATTGTCAGCTAAAAGAAGGCGACACAACTCTTATTGAACTTAACCTTAATGTTCCAGTTGAAGAACAGGCAGAGATAATATGTGCAAGATGGCGTGAAAACAGTCAGGAAGTATATGATTATATCGTTCGTAAACTTATGTAAAAAAGCTTTCCGACAGGTGTATATGCCTGTCAGAAAGCTTTTTATTTACTCATTATCTGCCGCTTCTTCCTGTGGCAGTACATATGAATCTATAAGCTGCCATAATTCTTTAAGTCCCTGCTTAGTCTGTGATGAAAAAGGAATAAGAATATCTTCCTGCCTTAATCCAAGTCCTGTTCTTACAGCTTTCACCTGTTTGCTTATCTGGCTTCTCTTAATCTTATCCAGCTTTGTTGCAACAATTACAGGTCTGTAACCGTTATTTACAATCCAGTCATACATCATTCTGTCATTATCAGATGGGTCATGACGGATATCTATCAACAAGAACACTTGCTTTAACTGGCTGCTCTTTCTTAAATATTTCTCAATCATCTTACCCCATTTTGCCTTAACAGCAGGGCTTACATTAGCATATCCATAACCCGGAAGGTCAACAAGATACATACTGTCATTAATATTGTAGAAATTAATAGTCTGTGTCTTACCTGGCTGTGATGACGTTCTTGCATATGATTTCCTGTTCATTAATGCATTAATAAGCGATGATTTACCAACATTTGACTTACCTGCAAATGCAACCTCAGGGAATGGAGTCTCAGGAAGTGTACTTGTAACTCCGACTACTATATCCAGATTAACTTTTTTTATAACCATAATCCGCTGCTCCTTTCATTTAACGCATTAATGCCTGTGCAAATACTTCTATAGCATTATTAACATATATTATATTCATCCCTTCAGTTATCTCTGTGTCAAGTTCCTCTACATCAGACCTGTTATCCCGAGGTACAAAAACATTTGTTATGCCCGCTGTCTTACTTGCAAGAAGCTTTTCTTTAAGACCTCCTATTGGAAGTACCTTACCTCTTAATGTAAGCTCTCCAGTCATTGCAACATCTGCTCTTACAGGAATTCCAGTAACCGCAGACAATACTGCCGTTGCCATTGTAATACCAGCAGAAGGTCCGTCTTTCGGAGTTGCACCCTCTGGTATATGAAGATGGAATGCATGATTCTGGAAATATTCAGCATCCACTTTATATCTGCCTTTTTCTGTTACTGATCTGATATAAGAAACAGCTATGCTTGCTGATTCTTTCATTACATCACCCATGTTCCCTGTAAGCTTGAACTCGCCTTTGCCCGGCATTGTTATAACCTCTATCTCAAGAGTATCTCCTCCTGCCTGTGTCCATGCAAGCCCTCTTACTATACCAACTTCACCCTTTGCATTCTTTTTGTCTGTGAGGGATGGGGGTCCGGGGGAGGGAAAACTCCCTTTTCAAGGTTTTTCTTCTCCCTCCCCCGGTTATCTCAAAAAGGAATTTCCCATGAGCAAACGAACCCTTGGCGTCGTCTTTTTCCCGGCGTTCGACTGCGCGATCAGCCCGACGCATCCGGAACGCGAAGAGCGCCTGTTGTATACGCAGGATCAGCTCAGCGCGGAGGGGTTGTTCGACCTTCCGGGCATTACCGAGTACAAACCCGGCGTGGCCACGTATGAAGATATCGAGCGGGTGCACTTCTGCCTGCCAGACGTCGGGCGCGTGTGCTCCGCGTCGCACCTCGCTTCGGCGGGAGGAGCCATCCGGGCCGGCGAACTCGCGCTTTCCGGCGAACGCGAGCGGGCCTTCGCGCTGGTGCGGCCTCCGGGGCACCACGCCATGCGGGTCGCCCACGGCAACCGCGG
>ENA-ORND01001854-ORND01001854.1-human-gut-metagenome-genome-assembly--contig:-NODE-1854-length-13544-cov-4.083698_pt1 | contig 13544 bp, 10 predicted proteins | sample MGYA00242111_ERZ509014 | MGnify/ENA primary metagenome ERZ509014 (study PRJEB26280, sample SAMEA2338694) | human gut metagenome | biome: human gut; feature: human-associated habitat; material: faeces... | reverse complement strand
GAAAAAGGGCGCGTTGCGATTTCGCCGTCCGATCCCAATGCATTTGTTCTGCCGGACCTCCTCGAAGAAATCCATGCGATTGATACCGATCCCAATCTGACCGAGGCGCAGAAAATGGAAAAGAAACAGGCGTTCCAGCAGGAGTTCTCCGAAAAGAGCGAACGTCTCCAGAACCTTTCCCAGTTGCTCCGCGCCTACTGTCTTTTTGAAAAAGACTTGCATTATGTCGTTCAGAACAACAAGGTGCTGATCGTTGACGAGCACACGGGGCGCATCCTGCCGGGACGCCGTTTCAGCGAAGGTCTGCACCAGGCTCTTGAGGCGAAGGAAAACGTCACGATTGAAAAGGAAACGCAGACCCTTGCCTCGATCACGATTCAGAACTACTTCCGTCTCTATGAGAAACTTGCCGGCATGACAGGCACCGCGGAAACGGAAGCCAATGAATTCCACCAGATTTACAAGCTTGACGTCGTCGTAATCCCGACCAACAAACCATGCAAACGGGTGGACTACAACGACTGCGTCTATAAGACGAAACGTGAGAAGTTCAATGCAATTGTCGAAGAAACCGAAGCCGCATACAAGCGCGGACAGAACGGAGAGCAGATGATACTGCCGCAGATTCCGCGCCAGATTGCGCGAGGACGCCGCTGGGAGCACGAGCAGGGAGTTGATAACCATCAGGCCGACCCAACTCATTGCCAGCGTCACAACGATGGCGATTGCGACGGTAAAGAGCGTTTCATTGCGCTTCGTCGCCACGCCGCGTGAGGACGCCAGCTGCGGGTGCACCGCCGTAAGCACCAGCCGGTTTGCCCCGAACACCCAAAGCAGCACGACCGCCAACAGAACCAGCGCCAGCAGGCCGATCTCCTGTGGGGAAACAGACAGGATATCACCGATGAGATAGCGGTTGAATTTTGTAAAACTCCGCCCGCCGAGCGTGACGATAAAAATGCCGAGCGCGACCGCCGTGGAGGAGAACACGCCGATGATCGTGTCGGCCGACTGGCTCGTCCGGCTGCGCACGAAGGAAAACAGCAGCGCGAACAGAACCGACAGCCCGACCGCGAAATAGATCGGCTGCACCGCGCCGCAGAGAACACCGACGGCAATGCCGGTGAAGCCTGAATGGCCAAGCGCGTCAGAGAAAAAGCTCATGCGCCCGGTGACGATCATGGTGGAAAGAAGGCCAAAAAGCGGCGCGAGGATAAGAACGGCAAGTAGCGCGTTCTTCATGAACGTCATATGGAGAAACTCGAGGTGCGTTGCCTCGCACAGTGCGTACCAGATGCTCATTTTGCACCTCCCAGGTGAAATGCCTGCGCAAACTCGTCCGAGTTCAGAACCTCCAGCGGCGTTCCCTTGCAAAGAATCTTCTCGCGCAGGAGCACTACACGGTCGGCGTAGCGCTCGAGCATCGAAAAATCGTGGGTCGTCATGAGGATCGAAAGATCGTAGGTTTTCCGGATTTCGTCCAGCATGTCCATGAGAAGCTCCATGCCCTCCACGTCCACGCCCGAAAGCGGCTCGTCGAGAATCAGCATGTTGGGCATCGGCTCGAGCGCCAGCGCCAGCAGCACACGCTGAAGCTCTCCGCCCGAGAGCGTGCCGACGCGCTTGTCGATGAGGCTCTCCCCGTGCACGCGCGAAAGGCACTCTAAAACCTTCTCCCGCAAAGCCTTTCCGGGGCGCAGGAACGCAGGCCGCTTTGCAATGCAGCAGGTGAAAAGATCAAGAACCGAAATAGGGTCCGCCGGGTCAAAGGCCGGGCTCTGCGGCACGTAGCCGATGCGAAGACGGGTCTGCTTGCCATCCGCGGAATGGAAGGTGATCTTGCCCTCGTATTCCCGCTGGCCGAGAATCGCGCGGATGAGCGTCGATTTTCCCGCGCCGTTGGGCCCAATCAGCGCGACAATTTGACCGCAGTGCATGTGCAGGTTGATATCGTCCAGAATGACCTCAGAGCCGATTCTGACCGACAGGTGTTCAATTTTGAGGCAGCAGGCGTTTTCACAGCCGCCGGGATTTGCATGCTTGTAAATCATCCGAGCGCTTCCTTTACAATATCGATGTTCTCGCGCATGGCGGCAAAATAGTCGCTGTTGCTGATGGCCATGTCGAGCGTCCAGACCGAGCAGCCTGTCTCGTTTGCGACGACCTCGGCAGAGCCCGATTCCCCGTTCGTCTCGTAAAATACGGCGGGAATTTGGTCCTCTTCGACAATGGCGATGATCGCTTCCAGTTCCTTCGCCGAGGGCTCGCTGCCGGACTCGACCTCCATGGCGGCGGCAGCGGCCATGCTGGCGGCTACGGCGTCCTGGAAAGCCTGGATGTCCGCAACGGTATAGCCCGCAACACCGCGCTGCCAGCCGCGCTTGTTAAAGCGGTAGGTGAAACCTGCCGTAGCGCTGAAGCCGAACAGGTAGGAGCCGTCCATCGCAACGGGGCTGACCCGCGAAGGCGCTATCAGCCCTTTGAGTTCGATATTGAAATCGAACGACGGCGAAATGCGGAACTTGTTGAGCCAGCCCAAAGTGAACGCGAACGACTGGTGCGTACCCGAACCGTTGTTCTCGTGGCTCTTGTCGGTGAAGTTCGAGGCCATATATCCGAAACCGGCGAACGGCACGGCATAGTAGGCTCGGTCTTCACGGTAACCCCCTGCCCAGTTGGAGAAGTTGAGCATGAAATCGGCATGCACGAACAAATAGGGCCATTTCGCCTTGCCCAGCACATCGTCGAAATTGGCGAACCGGCCGCCCTGCAACTGGAGGCGCATACCGGTCACCGGATGGAACCATTTGGTAAGGCCGAAGTTGGCCTCGAAATTGATACGGTCGCCGAAACTCCCCTGGTTGGTACCGTTGGAAAGGGCCGTACCGGCACCGCCTCCAAGCGTAATTTCCCAGTTATCCCAGAAACCGTTCGACACGAAACCGGCAAAGCTCGGTTTTTTGGGCGTATCCTGCGCCCACACAGACGTAGCCAATGCCACGGCTGCCAACAATAGAATAAGTTTTTTCATGGTCAATAATATTTAATCCCAATAATAAAGTTTCTCTTTTCCCGAAACCGTTAATTGACAGGCCATAGCACAAAAACAGCGCCGAAACCGCACAAAAAAGGCTGGAAACGTATGTTTCCAGCCTTTTAAGCTCAGGATTAAATCCTTACGGAATCAACCGCACTTCGAATAACCGCACGACATGCACGTAAGACAGCCGTTCTGGTAGGCCATATTCTCCTGTCCGCAGCTCGGGCACTTGCCTTTCGACTTGGTGCCGTCGACGATATACTGCTTCAGGGCGCGGCAGACGCCCGTCTTCCATGTGTTGATCGACTCGCTGTTCAGGTGGAGCGATTCGATCAGCGAGACAGTCTTCTCGATCGGCATACCGTGGCGCAAGACACCCGAGATCAGTTTGGCATAGTTCCAGAACTCCTCGTCGAACAGACGCGAGATACCGCCGATGGTATTCGTATAGCCGTAGCGGTCAGTATACTGGAAGTCGTAACGCTTGGTGCCGTCCTCCTCGCGTACCTTTATAATATAGCCCTTGTCGATCTTGCGGGGGATATACATGGCATCCTCCTCGATCTTACCGGTGAAGACCTCGTAGGGGCGGCCGTCCTGCAGGCCCACGAAGGCGATCCAGTCCTCGGTGCCGTTCTTGAAACGCACGATGTCGGCCGGGATCGACTTGGGACGCTTGGGCACCTGCCCGGGATGCTCCTCGCACTTCTGCTTCTTTTTGGAGCCCTTTTCGAGCAGCACACCGTCGCGGCAGCCATCGCGGTAAACCGTGACGCCCTTGCAGCCGCATTCCCAGGCCGTGCGGTAAACCTGCGCTACGAGCCCCTCCGAAACATTGTTCGGCAAGTTGACGGTCACCGAGATCGAGTGGTCGACCCATTTCTGGATCGCACCCTGCATCTTGACCTTGGCCACCCAGTCGATGTCGTTGGCCGTAGCCCCGTGGTAGGGCGAAGCGGCCACCCACTCCCCGAGCTCCTCGTCGGAGATCGTCGCGAGCTTCGACGTGTCGTATCCGTTCGCCTCGAGCCACTTCACGAAGTTGTGGTGGTAGACGTTGTATTCCTGGAACTTTTCGCCCGTTTCATCCTCATAGTCCACATGCGTGTCCTTGTCGGAGGGGTTGATCTTGCGGCGGCGCTTGTAGACCGTGCGGAACACCGGCTCGATGCCCGACGTGGTCTGCGACATGAGCGACGTGGTACCCGTGGGGGCGATGGTCAGCATGGCGATGTTGCGGCGGCCGACCTTCTCCATCTCGGCGTAGAGTTCCGGGTCGGCCTCGCGGATGCGGGCGATCATCGGATTGTCCTTCTCCTTGGCTGCGTCGTAGACCGGGAAGGCACCGCGCTCGGCGGCCATCTTCACCGAAGCCCGGTAAGCCTCGACAGCCAGCGTCTTCTGCACCTCGACGGCGAATGCGATCGCCTCCTCGGAACCGTATACCAGTCCCAGTGCGGCGAGCATGTCGCCTTCGGCCGTGATGCCGAGGCCCGTACGGCGGCCCTTCTGCGCCATGCCGAGGATCTTCTTCCACAGCTCCAGTTCCACGCGGCGCACGTCCTCGTCCTCGGGGTCGGCGGCGATCTTCTCGATGATCTGCTCGACTTTTTCCAGTTCGAGGTCGATGATGTCGTCCATCATGCGCATGGCCATGGCCACGTGCGACCGGAACTTGTCGAAATTGAACTTCGCATCCTTCTTGAACGGGTTGTCCACATAGCTCAGCAGATTGAGCGCCAGCAGGCGGCACGAATCGTAGGGGCAGAGCGGGATTTCACCGCAGGGGTTGGTCGAAACCGTCACGAAGCCCTCGTCGGCATAGCAGTCGGGCACGCTTTCGCGGATGATCGTATCCCAGAACAGTACGCCCGGCTCGGCCGACTTCCAGGCATTGTGGATGATCTTGTCCCAGAGCTTCCGGGCGTCGATATCCTGCTCGTATCGGGGGTTGTCCGAATTGATCGGGAATTGCTGGTGGTATTTCTTGCCGGCGATGGCGGCACGCATGAACTCGTCGTCGATCTTGATCGAAACGTTGGCGCCCGTGACCTTGCCCGTGTCGACCTTGGCGTCGATGAAACGCTCGGCATCGGGGTGCTTGATCGACAGCGAGAGCATCAGCGCACCGCGGCGGCCGTCCTGCGCCACCTCGCGCGTCGAGTTGGAATAGCGCTCCATGAAAGGCACGATACCCGTCGACGTGAGCGCCGAGTTGAGCACCGGGCTGCCCGTGGGACGGATGTGCGAGAGGTCATGCCCCACGCCCCCGCGGCGTTTCATCAGTTGCACCTGCTCCTCGTCCATGCGGAAGATGCCGCCGTAGGAGTCGGCCGGATGCTTGTGCCCGATCACGAAACAGTTCGAGAGCGAGGCCACCTGGAAATTGTTGCCGATACCCGTCATCGGGCCACCCTGGGGAATCACATACCGGAAATGATCCAGCAGGCCGAAGACCTCCTCGCGCGACATCGGATTGGGATACTTGCGCTCGATGCGCTCGATCTCGGCTGCGATACGCTCGTGCATCTGTCGGGGTGACGTTTCATAGATATTGCCGAAAGAGTCTTTCAGGGCATATTTGCTGACCCATACCGTCGCGGCAAGGTCGTCCCCGTCGAAATACTTTTTCGACTCGGCAACCGCATCGTTGTAATCGACTTTCTGCGGCGCTTCGGGTTTTACGGCTTTAGACATAACTGTTATTGCTTTTATTTCAGATTTTTAGCGTCGATCCGGGCGAAACCCGGTTCTACAAAATTCATTCTTTTCTATGGAATAACCCAATGCACGGCACCAAACTTATCCACAAATTATTTACAAAAAGGCAAAACATGCGCCCCACATTTATGGGGCGCACATTTGCTGCGGACGGGATGTCCGGCAACGGCTATTTCGCCGCGACGGCGTCGATCTCGACCAGCGCCCCCATCGGGAGTGCGGCGACCTGGTAGCATACGCGCGCGGGCATTCCCGAGGTGAAGAACCCGGCGTAAACGGCATTCATCGCGGCAAAGTCGCCGATGTCCTGCAACAGGACGGTCGTCTTGGCCACGTCGCCGAGCGTATAGCCGGCCTCTTCGAGGATATGGCGCAGGTTGGTGAGCGACTGCCGCGTCTGGGCCTCGATGCCTTCGGCCATCTTTTGGGTCGCGCCGTCGATGGGGAGCTGTCCCGAAACATAGAGCGCTCCGCCGGCCTCCACGGCCTGCGAATAAGGGCCCACGGCCTTGGGGGCGTGGGGCGATGCGATAATCTTCTTCATAGCGGGGTGTTTTTCAAATTCCACACAAAGATAAGATATATTCCGTATATTTGCACAACACATTTAAGAATATGCTATGAAGATTTTGCTGAGAATCGCAGTTATCGCAGCCGTAGCGGCACTCGCCGCGGGTTGCTGCAAATGCCGTTCCTACCAGAAGAAAAACCGCCGGCCGCTCATCGGCACCGAATGGCAGCTCATACAGTTGGACGGCAGGGCCGTCAAACCCGAAGAGGGCAAGTTCTATGTAATGTTCCTCGCCGAAGAGAACCGCTTTGCGGGGGTCGGGGCCTGCAACCGCCTGATGGGCAAATACGAAACCACCGACAAGGGCGCGCTCAGGATCGGGCCGATCGCCTCGACGATGATGGCCTGCCCGGGCATGGAACAGGAGGACGCCTTCACCAAGGCGCTCGAAGCCACCACGCACTACGATATGGACGGGCCGATGCTGCTGCTGCTCGGCGACGGCGAGCTGAAAGCCGTATTCCAGGCCAAACCCTGAAACAGCGGTCGGAGAAAATCGGAAACAGGGGCCGGTTCAAATGAACCGGCCCCTGCCGTAACAAGATGCATCCGCCGCCTATTTCAGGTGCGGGTTCAGGCCGCGCCACTTTTCGACGGGCGGGATGATCCCCATCGAGATCACCTCGTCGCGCAGTTTGCAGAGGTGCCCGTAGCTGTCGGCAAGAGCCTTGTTCTCCTCGGCCGTACCCTGCACGTTTTTGTAGCTGATACCGTCCTTCGTGATTTCGGTCTCCATCGCCATCAGGATATGCTTGAACCGGTCGTTGTGTACGAACACGCCGGCCGGATAGCCGAACGGCCTGCCGCCCATCGCCGCGGCAATCATGCAGATCGACAGGTAGGCCGGGCTCTGGAACGACGAACGTCCGCGCAGGTCGATGATGTGCTTGCCGCCCTGGATCACCCGCTGTTGCAGGTCGTGCCAGTCGCCTTCGGGCATCTCGCGGCCGATCAGCTCCGACAGGGGGCGTCCGGCAACGAGCGTCGTCGAAGCGAAGACCGCCATCTGCTCGCCGTGGCCGCCGTAGGTGCGGCAGTTGCGGATCTCGTCGGGCGAAATCCTGAAATATTTGGCCAGTTCGCTCCGCAGGCGCGTGGAGTCCAGCGCCGCGAGGGTCGAAAGCTGCGACGGGCGGATACCCGCATAGATGAGCGTCACCAGCCCCGTGATGTCGGCCGGGTTGAAGACCACAACGACGTGTTTCACGTCGGGGCAGTAAGCCTTGATGTCCTTGCCGAACTGTGCGGCGATCTCGGCATTGCCCTTGAGCAGGTCTTCGCGCGTCATGCCGGCCTTGCGGGCCGCGCCGCCCGACGAAACGACATAGGCCGCTCCCGAGAGCGCCTCCTTGACATCGCTCGTCCAGGTGATGTTCACCCCTTCGAACGCACAGTGGTAAAGCTCCTCGGCCACGCCCTCGAGCGCCGGAGCATAGGGATCGTAAAGGCAGATGTTGGGCGTAAGGCGCATCATCAGCGCCGTCTGGGCCATGTTCGAGCCGATCATGCCGGCCGCGCCCACGATCGTGAGCTTGTCGTTTGTCAGAAATTCCATATGAGAAATATTTTACATTGGTACAATCCTGTACCCGGGTCTTGCTTGCAAAAAAACGGGCGACAGTTCCGGCCGTATTCCGGCATATGTCGTGCCGCAACCGGGGATCCGCCCCACAGTGCGCCCCGGCCGCAGGTCATTCGACCTCGCGGCGGTTCAGCAGGGCGTGCGTGATGGTCAGCTCGTCGACATATTCCAGTTCGTCACCGAAGCCGATGCCGCGGGCAATGGAGGTGACTTTCAATTCCGGGAACTGCCGGAGGCGGTTCATCAGGTAGAAGAGCGTGGTTTCGCCCTCGACCGAGGTGGAGATGGCGAGGATCACCTCCTTCACGCCGCCGCGGGCGATGCGTTCGGTCAGCAGGTCGATCTTCAGGTCGGAGGGCGAAATACCCTGCATGGGCGAAATAACGCCGCCCAGCACATGGTACAACCCCTTGTACTGCCGCGTGTTCTCGACCGACAGCACGTCGGCCACCTGTTCGACGACGCAGATCGTCGTATGGTCGCGCTCGTCGTCGGCGCAGATCGGGCAGACATCCTCGTCGGAGAGGTTGTTGCACTGCGTGCAATATTTGACCTCGTTGCGGAAACGGTCGATGCTTTCCGTCATTTCGGCGACCGATTCGCGCTCCATCCGAAGGATGTGGATGGCCAGGCGCAGTGCCGTACGGCGCCCTATGCCCGGGAGTTTCGACAGCTCGCCGACAACGTCCTGTAAAAGCCTCGACATTCAGATGATTTCGATTTTGCGTCCTTCGACCCAACCCTTCTTGCCGTCGGCGATTACGACCTCGCACCACCCGTCGAGGCGGTCGGTGATCGTCACGACCGTACCCTCGTGCAGCACGAAGAGGTCGGTCGACGACTTGTCGGGCGAACTCTTCACCGCCGTGGAGGCGGTCATCACCACGGCCGAGGTGTCGTCGAGCATCTCACGGCGTTCCCCCACGGCGAACCACGTGGTCAGCATGAACAGCAGCGCCGCGACGACCGTGCCGTAGAAACCCGCCTTGCGCAGCGAAATGCGCTGTGCCAGCAGGTAGACCAGAAACAACCCCAGCATACAGGCCAGCAATGCGAGCGAAAGCAGGCTCCACGCCGTGCATCCCATCATGTGGCGGATGTCGCGCATCCACGTGACGAAGAAGAACTCGGGGATATCCTCGATGTTGTCTTTGGTGCGGGCCTCGGCGACGCTGAGGTTGTAACGGATGTCGTCGTTGCCCGGCGCAAGGCGCAACGCCCGGTTGTAATAGAGGATGGCCTTGCCGATACGGTCGTCCTTGAAATAGGCATTGCCCAGGTTATAATAGAGTTTCATGGAGCTCACCCCGCGCGAAAGCAACTCTTCGTAGGTATCGGCGGCCGCATGGAAATCGCCGTTGATATAGGCCGTATTGGCTTTGTTCCACAACTGCTCCGCAGTCTGCTCCCCGGGGGCCTGCGCCTCGGCAGGGGCTTCCCGGGAAACCCGTTGCAAGCTGTCGGCAGGCTCCTGCGCAAAGGATACCGCGGCCAGGGCCAGCGACAACAGAAAACACAAGATCATTCGTTTCATGGCGTTCTTATCTTTTTATCACCGCTTCGATCCGGGAAATGATGTCCACGCCCTCGGCGTACACCTCGCTCATCTGTGCCGATGCAGCAGGCGAATACTGCGCCTCGTCGCACTTGGTGATGATGGACGTGAAGCGCTGCGATTCCTCGACCGACACGCCGCGCTTGTGCAGTTCCTCGCGGACGTTCTCCTTGGTGAGGTTGGCCACCGGGATGTTGAACTTGTCACCCATGTACCCCCACAGAGCCCGGAGCATCTCCTCGTAGAAGGCATGGCGGTTTTGCTCCTCCATATAGCGTTTAGCGACCCGGAAACGCTGCACGGCGACCTTGTTGGCACGCTTTCCGCGCACCAGCGCGGCGTTCTGCGACTCGCGGATCTGCTTGCGCAGCGCCACGTAGACCGCCGTGAAGAAGGCCAGGATTCCGAAGAGCAGCACCCAGTAGACCGCACCGAAAAGGAACGGCTCGCGCACTGGGCGCAACTGCGCGTTGCCCAGCTTGATGAAACGGATGTCCTGGCCGAGCATCTTGACCTCCTCCTTGGACATGCCGCGTCCCTGCACGACATAGGCGTCGCCCCCGCCGCCCTTGGCATCGGGCGTGATCTCCAGTTCGAGCGGACGCGAGCGCAGCGTCATGTACTGCATGCGCGCCGGATCGAAATAGCTGAATTCGACGGGCTCGACTTCGTACGTGCCTTCGGCGCGTGCGATAAAGGGGTATTCGAACTGGCGGTAGCCGGAAATCCCGGCCGCCGAGGCGTTGATCGACTCGGTCGTCTTGACGTTATACTGCTCGAACGAGGCGGGCAGCGTCAGCTTGGGTGCCTGCACGAACGTGAGGTTGCCCGTACCGGAGATCTTCACCGTATAGGTCGCCGCAGAATTGGCTGCCAGCCGGTCAGGCGGCAGCACCGCATCCATCGCAAAACTGCCTACGGCGCCGCTGAAGCTGGCAGGAGCGCCCGCCGGCAGCGGTTTGACCGTGACGTTTATCCGCGGGCTCTGCACCTTGCGGGGTACGTTCACGAAATCGTGCCCGCCCCCGAAGAAGGGATCGAGGCTGCGCCGGCTCTGGATGACGACCTGCGCCACGGCGGTGATCTCGGCAGGCTCGATGACGAGCGTACCGGCCTGCTGCGGATAGAGCAGGTACTCCTTGGCAACGAGCGTCTCGTAGACTTTTCCGTTGAAGGTTTCGCGTTCGCGGCGGGCGTTCTCCGTATTGAGTTCCTGCGCCCAGAAGCCGTTGAACGAAGGGAATTTCACATCGTTATACCCCACTATAGGAACCCGCTCGTAGAGTTTGAAGGTCACGCGCAGCGGCTCGCCTTTGAAAACCGAAGTCCGCGACACGATGGCCCGCAACAGGATGTCGTCCTTGGCGACCCGGCTCTGCGCCGCACTCTCGGAGGAGGCTTCCTCGCGGCGCTGCGGCTGCCCGCCGGCGGCGGAACCGCCGCCTCCCGGCGCCTTGCCCTCATCCACCACCTCGATCGCCAGCGGCTTGGTACGGTAGGTAGTCCCCTCGACCGTCACCTCGGCCGCACCGACGGTGACGTTCCCAGCGCCCTGCGGCACGAGCACATAGGTGATCGTGTAATTGACCACGCGCGTCATCGAATTGTTCACGATCTGGATCGACTGTCCCTGCGCTTCGGCCGGGCCGGCGATCACGTCGAACCCTTCGAACGAAGGAGCTTTGAACGAGCCCGGCTCGGGCTGCGCGTTCAGTGCGAACTCCACGCGGAACGGCTCGCCGACAGCGACCGTCAGCGGAGAATTAGCCTCAAAAGTGACCTTCTCGGCAGCCGATGCCGAGAAGATCGCCAGCACGAAGAGTGCCGTCAGGGATATTTTCGCAATGAAATCTCTCATTGAGCTCTACAATAAAACCTTCTTTCAGATTTTACAACGTAAACTTTTGCCCGTTAGTATATCCGCGGGCCGGTTTTTAATGCTTGAAATCGGCAAAAAAATCGTTGCCTTTGTCATCGACGATGATGAACGCCGGGAAATCCTCGACGTAGATCTTGCGGACGGCCTCCATACCCAGCTCGGGGAAGTCCACGACCTCGACCGATTTGATGGAGTTCTTGGCCAGGATCGCCGCCGGGCCGCCGATCGAACCGAGGTAGAAACCGCCGTACTTCTTGCAGGCGTCGGTCACCTGCTGCGTGCGGTTGCCCTTTGCCACCATCACCAGCGAACCGCCCAGCGACTGGAACAGGTCGACGTAGGGATCCATACGCCCGGCCGTCGTGGGGCCGAACGATCCCGAGGCCATGCCGTCCGGGGTCTTGGCAGGCCCGGCATAGTATACCGGATGTTTCTTGAAATATTCGGGCATCGGCTTGCCCTCGTCGATCATCTGCTTGATGCGCGCATGGGCGATGTCGCGGGCCACGATGAGCGTGCCTTTCAGGTTCAGACGCGTCTTGATCGGGTATTTCGAAAGGATTTCACGCACCTTGTCCATGCCTTCGTCGAGGTCGATGTCCACGGCGGGCGACATGTTGGGCGCCTCCTTGGGCAGGAAACGCGCGGGGTTCTTCTCCAGTTGCTCGAGGAAGATGCCCTCCGGCGTGATCTTGGCCTTGATGTTACGGTCTGCCGAACAGCTCACGCCGATGGCCACGGGGCATGAAGCCGCATGGCGCGGGGCACGGATCACGCGCACGTCGTGCACGAGGTATTTGCCGCCGAACTGGGCGCCAACACCGCTCTGCTGGCAGATCCTGAGCACCTTCTCCTCCCACTCCAGGTCACGGAAGCAGCGGCCGCCCTCGTTGCCCGAAGTGGGCAGCTCGTCGAGGTAGCCGGCCGAAGCCTTCTTCACGGTCGAGAGGCACATCTCGGCCGACGTACCGCCGATGCAGATGGCCAGGTGGTAGGGCGGGCAGGCCGACGTACCGAGGTCGAAGATATGGGTCTTGATGAAATCGGTCAGCGATTTCTCGTTCAGCAGCGCCTTGGTCTGCTGGTAGAGGAAGGTCTTGTTGGCCGAACCGCCGCCCTTGGTAATGAAGAGGAATTCGTACTCCATGCCGGGGTGGCCGCCGTAAATGTCGATCTGCGCCGGGAGGTTCGTACCGGAATTCTTCTCCTCGGTCATCGTGAAAGGCACGACCTGCGAATAGCGCAGGTTGCGGTCTTTGTAGGTCTCGTACACGCCTTTGGCAATGTATTTCGCATCGTCGGCGCCCGTATAGACGTCCTCGCCCTTGTGGCCGATGCAGATGGCCGTGCCGGTGTCCTGGCACGTGGGGAGTTCGCCCTCGGCCGCAACGACCTGGTTGAGCAGCATGGTGTAAGCCACGAACTTGTCGTTGTCGGTGGCCTCGGGATCGTCGAGGATGTTGCGCAACTTCTGCAGGTGGGCGGCACGCAGGTAGAACGACACGTCGCTGTAAGCGGCTTTGGACAAGAGTTCGAGGCCAGCGGGGTCGACCTTGAGGATCTTGCGGCCGTCGCATTCGACGACTTTCACGTAATCCTTCGTCAACAGACGGTACTGGGTTTTGTCTTCCCCGACGGGGAACGGCTCCTGATAAATGAAATCAGCCATAATCGTGATATGTTTTGTGTTTGTTAATGTCCGTTTGTCCCGTGCCCGGCATGCCGCGCGGCGCTTTTCCGCAGGCAGCCCCTGCAGCCGGGAGGCATCCTGCGCCGCCCTGCCGCCCGCAATCAACCGCATGCAGGCCGCACCGGGCATACCCTGCCCGCACACCGGGGCTTAAGGCCATGCAAAAATACAAAAAACTATCCGGATTGCACAACAATTTCCCGCCGGCTGTTATTATTTTCACAAAAAGAGAATAAAATAGCCGGATCGGACGCAATTAATTAGAATTTTTATTAAATTTGTGCGGTTTTTCGAGACAAACAATTCACTGCATAAATTAAATTATTATGGTATCGTACAAAGAATTGGGACTTGTGAACACCCGTGAGATGTTCGCAAAAGCCATCAAGGGCGGTTATGCCATCCCGGCATTCAACTTCAACAACATGGAGCAGATGCAGGCCATCATCTCGGCTTGCGTGGAGGCTTCGTCGCCGGTCATCCTCCAGGTTTCGTCGGGCGCACGC
>ENA-ORND01001853-ORND01001853.1-human-gut-metagenome-genome-assembly--contig:-NODE-1853-length-13551-cov-10.859366_pt1 | contig 13551 bp, 8 predicted proteins | sample MGYA00242111_ERZ509014 | MGnify/ENA primary metagenome ERZ509014 (study PRJEB26280, sample SAMEA2338694) | human gut metagenome | biome: human gut; feature: human-associated habitat; material: faeces... | reverse complement strand
TCCGCTATTTGGATTGGCGTATTTGGGGATTGTTGTTCTCTTTCCCGTTCCTTGCCTTACGTTCGTTTTTGGTAGGCATTACACAGACAAAATCCCTGAACATGGCGGCTTTCACAGCCGTACTGGTAAACATTCCGCTGAACTGGCTCCTGATATTCGGTTTCGATATGGGTATATCGGGAGCGGCTATCGCATCTTCATTTGCCGAAATGTGTTCGCTGGCTGTATTGGCTGCATATATGTTTCGGCACATTGATAAAAAAGCGTATGGCTTATACTGGCGTATTGATATAACGATATTGAAAAAGGTATTTTCTATCTCGGTATGGAGTATGCTCCAGTTCTTTACAAGTGTAGCCATTTGGTTTCTGTTCTTCGTGGCTATCGAACGTTTGGGAGAAACGGAATTGGCAGTATCGAACATTGTAAGAAGTGTTTCCGCACTGTTTTCCGTTATCGTCAATGCGTTGGCAGGTGTCACCGGTTCTTTAGTGAGTAACCTGATTGGAGCAGGTGAAAAGAAAAAAGTATTTCCGCTTTGCCATAAGATTATCCGTTTAGGATATGCGACAGGCATTCCATTGATTGCTTTTGCGTTGTGCTTTCACCAGCCCATTATAGGGGCTTATACGGAAAATCCTGCTATCGTACAGCTTACATGGTCGCCTTTTCTTGTCATGCTATTAAATTACTTTTTTGCACTACCCGGTTACGTTTATCTGAATGCTACAACCGGAACGGGAGCGACACGGACGGTATTCATTTTTCAGGTGACAACTACTATTGCTTATCTGTTCTGTTTGTGGGGATTCGGTTATTGTAACGTCCCGTTAGCGGCATATTGGGCAGTGGAATACTTATATGTGATACTGCTTGGTACACAATCCGTCATTTATCTTAAATATAAACAATACTAAGAACTGAAAGTTATGATGAACAAGATATATCCCCGTAAAGGTGACACGCAAACCGTTTATTTGAATGCTGTCGTAAAAGATCCTTCTATCGAAATAGGTGACTATACCATTTACAATGATTTTGTTTCAGACCCGTGTCTGTTTGAGCAAAACAACGTATTGTATCATTATCCCATTAACCATGAACGGCTGATAATTGGAAAGTTCTGTTCTATTGCTTGCGGTGCAAAATTTCTGTTCAACTGCGCCAATCATACCCTGAAATCACTATCGACTTACACGTTCCCGCTGTTTTATGAAGATTGGGAATTGGATAAGGCAGATGTGGCTTCCGCTTGGGACAACAAAGGCGACATCGTAATAGGCAATGATGTATGGATAGGCTATGAAGCCGTTATTATGGCTGGTGTCCATATCGGTGACGGGGCTATTGTTGGCACAAGGGCGGTTGTGACGAAAGATGTGCCGCCCTATACCATTGTAGGTGGTATCCCCGCAAAGGAGATACGAAAGCGGTTCAATCCTGATATAATAAATCGGATGCAGGCTTTGAAATGGTGGAATTGGCCGGTAGATAAGATACGGGAGCTTATGCCTTATCTGAAAGATGGACGTTGGGATAAATTATAGGCAACATGAAATCAATCAAAAATCTAATTTCACTCGGCTATTTGCTGATGGTACTATTGGTTATCGGCATAATGTATATTTGGCGTAAAGAATGGTACGAATTAGAGAAATTGGAAGTTCAGAATCGTCATATAGATACTTTTCGCCAAGAATCGCACGAAATATTTGTTCTTCTTATTGAACTTTCTTTATCAGGCGAGACTGTATTGGAATGGGAATATACAGATTTGGAACATTACCATTATCAACGCATGGCAATGGACAGTATGCTATGCCGTTTCAAAACGATTTATCCGACAGATCGCATAGACAGTGTACGCCATCTTCTCGAAGATAAGGAACGACAAATGCGTCAAATCGTGCAGGTATTTGAGCAGCAACAAGCCATCAATTATAAGATCACTCGTCAAGTACCCATAATCGTACAGAAAAGTGTACAGGAACAACCGCAAAAACCGAAACGGAAAGGATTTCTCGGCATATTCGGCAAGAAAGAAAAGCCAAAGCCAACCGTGACTACAACAATGCTCCGTTCCCTCAACCGGGACATAATAGCCGAGCAGCGGGCACAAAGCCGCCGTCTGTCGGAACACACCGACAGCCTTGCGGCACGAAACGCGGAACTTAACCGGCAACTGCACGGATTTATACGCCAGATGGATAAAAAGGTGCAAGCCGATCTGCAAAAACGGGAAGCCGAGATAACCGCCATGAGGGAACAGTCGTTTATGCAGATAGGTAGCCTGACAGGATTCGTCCTCCTCCTGCTGGTAATCTCATATATCATCATACACCGTAATGCCAACCGAATCAAACGGTACAAACAGAAAACGACTGATTTAATAGGACAGTTGCAACAGTCGGTAGAGCAAAACGAGGCTCTGATAGCCTCTCGCAAGAAAGCCGTGCATACTATCACGCATGAACTGCGCACGCCGCTGACAGCGATAACGGGTTATGCCGGACTAATGCAAAAAGATTGCGATGTTGATAAAATCGGGTCATATATCCAAAACATTCAACAATCATCCAATCGGATGCGTGAAATGCTCAACACGTTGCTAAGTTTCTTCCGTCTGGACAACGGAAAGGAACAGCCGAACTTTGCCCCGTGCAGAATTTCAACAATCACCCACACACTTGAAACTGAGTTTATGCCTGTTGCAATAAGCAATGGTCTGGCTCTTACGATAAATTGCCACACGGATGCCGTTGTTTTGACCGATAAGGAACGCATCTTGCAAATCGGGAATAATCTTCTGTCAAATGCCATCAAGTTTACCGAGAGCGGCAGCGTATCCCTGATAACGGATTATGATGACGGTCTGCTGAAACTTATCGTCGAAGATACGGGTACGGGCATGACCGAAGAGGAACAGCGACGGGTATTCGGTGCGTTTGAACGTCTGTCAAATGCCGCCACAAAAGACGGTTTCGGACTGGGATTGTCCATCGTGCAACGTATCGTGGCAATGCTTGGTGGTGTAGTACGGCTGGAAAGTGAGAAAGGCAAAGGCAGCTGTTTCACTGTGGAAATCCCCATGCAGACAGCCGAGGAACAGCCGGAACAATCCCGTCAAGGATATGTCCGCCAAAATGAGGCATATCATGAGGTAATCGCCATTGATAATGACGCAGTGCTGCTCCCGATGCTGAAAGAAATGTATGCACAGGAAGGAATACACTGTGACACCTGCACCGATGCTGCGGAGCTGATAGAACTGATACGAAAAAAGGAATACAGCCTTCTTCTGACTGATCTAAATATGCCGGATATAAACGGTTTCGAGTTGTTGGAACTGTTGCGCACTTCCAACGTTGGCAATTCAAGGGATATCCCGGTGGTGGTGACAACCGCTTCGGGCAGTTGCAGCAAGGAAGAACTTATGGATCGTGGTTTTACCGGTTGCCTGCTCAAACCGTTCTCCATATCGGAACTGATGGAGATTTCAGACAAATGCGCCATAAAAAGCAACCAGAATGAAAAGCCGGATTTCACCTCCCTGCTGTCATACGGTAATGAAGCCGTCATGCTGGAGAAACTGATAGCGGAAACTGAAAAGGAAATGCAGGCGGTCAGGGAGGCGGAACTACGGAAAGACCTTCAGGAACTGGACGCCCTGACACACCACTTGCGCAGCTCGTGGGAGATACTCCGTGCCGACCAGCCATTAAGGGAACTTTATAAACTGCTTCATGGGAGTACCGATACAGATCATAAAGCACTGACCGATGCAGTGACTGCCGTATTGGATATGGGCGCGGATATTATCCGATTGGCAAAAGAGGAAAGGAGAAAATATAATTATGGATAAGACAAAAATCATCGTGGTGGAGGACAATATCGTATATTGCGAATTTGTCTGTAACCTGCTGGCACGCGAGGGATTCCGCACCGTGCAGGCTTTCCACCTCTCGACCGCGAAGAAATATCTGCAACAGGCCTCAGACGGGGACATCGTGGTTTCCGACCTGCGTCTGCCTGAAGGCGACGGTATCGACCTGCTGCGTTGGATGCGCAAGGAGGGGATGATGCAGCCTTTCATCATCATGACCGACTATGCCGAAGTGCATACGGCGGTTGAAAGCATGAAACTCGGCTCGCTGGACTACATACCCAAGCAGCTTGTTGAGGACAAACTTGTCCCTCTGCTAAGGAACATATTGAAAGAACGGAATATCGGACGAAACCGTATGCCTGTGTTCTCACGTGACGGTTCGGCGTTCCAAGTCATCATGAAACGAATTAGGCTGGTGGCTCCTACTGATATGAGCGTGCTGATATTCGGAGAGAACGGGACTGGTAAGGAGCATATCGCACACTTGTTGCACGACAAGAGCAAACGGGCAGGAAAACCGTTTGTAGCGGTGGATTGCGGTTCACTCTCCAAAGAGCTTGCGCCGTCGGCATTCTTCGGACACGTCAAAGGAGCGTTTACGGGTGCGGACAATAGCAAGAAAGGTTATTTTCATGAAGCGGAAGGCGGCACGCTGTTCTTGGATGAGGTTGGCAATCTCGCAATGGAAACTCAGCAGATGTTACTCCGAGCCATACAGGAACGGAGATACCGCCCGATAGGTGATAAGACGGATAAAAGTTTCAATGTCCGTATCATCGCCGCCACCAACGAAGATTTGGAGACAGCTGTGAATGAAAAGCGATTCCGGCAAGACCTGTTATATCGTCTGCATGACTTCGAGATAACCGTCCCTCCATTGCGTGACTGTCAGGAGGACATCATGCCGTTGGCTGAGTTCTTCCGTGAGGCAGCGAACAAAGAACTGGAATGCGACGTTATCGGATTTGACGGAGAAGCCCGTAAAACATTGTTGACCCATGTTTGGCCGGGCAATGTCCGTGAGCTTCGGCAGAAAATCATGGGTGCGGTGTTGCAGGCGCAGACCGGGCTTGTCACGAAAGAACATCTGGAACTTGCCGTGACAAAACCGACCTCACCCGTCAGTTTCGCACTGCGGAATGACGCGGAAGACAAGGAACGGATTTTACGTGCGTTGAAGCAGGCGAACGGTAACCGCAAGGTTGCCGCCGAACTGCTCGGAATCGGGCGTACAACGCTGTACAGCAAGCTGAAAGAGTATGGATTGAAGTATAAATTTCAGCAACCATAGCCGAAAATTCGCGGAATTTTGCTATCTTTGCATAACATTTGAAGGTAAACGGCGATTGGGGAGCCTTTCGCCGCCAATATATAACATAAGACCGCAAGGCGTCCTAATGGAAATCTGGTAAATTTACACTACGGAGACGATTGCGTGATGCTTATGCTATGCCTACGCATAGCGTGCATTCACGTACTCTCCGTAAAGGCTTTACCAGAGCCTCCATTAGAAGTAGTGTGGATTGCACGCTACTTTTTGCTCCTTGCCCAACGAAAGGAAAAGGCTATGGGTAAAGTTCAGATTCTTGCCGTCCTCACGATGGACGGGTGTCATTCTTCAGAATTATATGGCAAAGCGTATGCGGATTTACGCCTTGACCGCTGCGATATTGACAAAATAAGGGAAAACGCGCTTTACCATATCACGCCGGACTACTCCATCTCCATGCTGGACGAATGGCGGAAAGACAATACAAACACCTGTTATCTTGCAGAAGCCACTCCCGACAATTCGGACTATATCAACGGACTGTTGCGTATGCGGGTGGTGGATGAGATTATCCTATATACCGTGCCTTTCATATCGGGAACGGGACGGCATTTCTTCAAGTCGGCACTACCCGAAGCACGCTGGACACTCTCCTCACAAAAGAGTTATTCCAACGGAGTATGCCGGAGCATCTACATACGCATGGAAACCATGAAATAGCCAGGATGTTCCATAGAAGAACACTTTTATAATCCGTTTAATAAAGCAATGTTCTGAAAAAGAACATTTTCAGAAGATTATAATTCATGTCGGATAAAAAATATCAATTATTATTGCACTGAAATCCAGTACGTTGTAAAAACCGTGCCGGATATTTTGCTTTTTGGTCGCGATTTTTGCCAATACTATTCATGTGCGCATACCGAAAACAGAGTGTAAAATTTCAAAATTGACAGGACATGAATTATTTTTTATTGGCGGAAACCGATTTCTTCCGCCGGATAAACGAAGCCGGGGACTGCAATATGGAAAAAGCATACACGGCTTTCGCCACCCAAGTGATCGAACTGTGTATCGGCAGCCCGGACACGAACCGGACCATCATCGCGTTGGCTTACATCGAAATCGAATTACAGCATCATCCCGTGCGTAATCTTCCCGAAGAAAAGAAGGAAATAGCCAACTATGTCAGCAAGGCTCTCTCTTTCGTAAGGAAGATGCAGAAGTTTCTTGCCGCTCCCCAAGTGCCGCCACTAATCCCCATCCAAACATCCACCGACAACACAAACGAAAATACCGCCTCGCCATTGCAATGGACGGGCAACGCCATCGACCTCGTGGAGCTGATATACGGCATCAACGAGATGGGCTGTATCAACAACGGCAATATGCCGCTCAAACAGCTTGCTCCACTCCTGTACAAGATATTCGGCGTGGAATCAAAGGACTGCTACCGTTTCTATATCGACATCAAACGCCGAAAGAACGAGAGCCGCACCTACTTCCTTGACAAAATGCAGGAAAAACTGAATGAGAAGATGCTCCGTGACGAAGAGATGGAGCGCATGAGAAGATAGCAAGTATACATATACGAAAAGACAGGATGGAGCATTCCTGTCTTTTTCGTTTACATTTGATTACATGCTAATTAGTTCGATATGAAACCTTTCAACCTGCTAATGATATATTGTAAAGTATTATGTCTGGTAAATAATAGAACCATTCGTGCTATCAAAATTAATAATTACTACGAACGGTGAAAGAAGCGCTTTAAGATTGGAGTTGTAAAAATCGCCATTTCATAGTCTGTTTTTTATATAAAATTCGCCAATTAAAAAAATATGATTATCTTTGCACTATAATTTATCAAGGTATGGAGACAGTAAATAGAATACTTCAAGAGAAGATTACAGCACGAATCGCGCCTAATAAAGCAGTATTGATTTTTGGTGCTCGCCGTGTTGGTAAAACGGTAATGATGCGTAAAATTGTGGACAACTATTCAGGTAGGACGATGATGCTCAACGGCGAAGACTACGACACATTAGCACTATTGGAGAATCGCTCAATAGCCAATTATCGGCATTTATTGGATGGTATTGATTTGCTGGCTATTGATGAGGCACAGAACATACCACAAATCGGTAGTATTCTGAAGTTGATAGTTGATGAAATACCGGGAATAAGTGTCTTGGCAAGTGGCTCTTCGTCATTCGATTTACTGAATAAGACTGGTGAACCGTTGGTTGGTCGCAGTACGCAATTTCTACTTACCCCTTTTTCGCAACGGGAAATAGCGCAAATAGAAACCCCATTTGAAACTCGTCAGAATCTCGAAGCCCGTTTAATTTACGGTTCATATCCTGAAGTAGTAATGATGGAGAACTATGAACGAAAAACAGACTACCTACGCGATATTGTTGGTGCATACCTGCTTAAAGATATCTTAGCAATTGACGGCCTAAAAAATTCGAGTAAGATGCGCGATTTGCTACGATTGATAGCTTTTCAGTTGGGCAGCGAAGTTTCTTACGATGAGTTAGGTAAACAGCTCGGTATGAGCAAAACGACGGTTGAAAAATATCTTGACCTCTTGGAAAAAGTATTCGTTATATATCGTCTTGGGGCTTACTCGCGTAACCTTCGCAAGGAGGTGACAAAAGCCGGAAAGTGGTATTTCTACGATAATGGCATTCGAAATGCGATTATAGGTGCTTTTTCACCATTGGCCATTCGACAGGACGTCGGTGCATTGTGGGAGAACTACATCATCGGAGAGCGTCGTAAGGCGAATTTCAACGAAGGACTGCATAAGGAGTTCTATTTCTGGCGCACTTACGATAAGCAAGAAATAGACTTGATCGAAGAGTGTGCAGACAGTTTGACGGCTTTGGAGTTCAAATGGGGAAACAAGATGCCCAATGCTCCGAAAGTGTTTCAAGAAGCATATCCCCATGCCGAGTTCCATGTTGTAAACAGGGAGAATTATTTGGAGTTTGTATAAAAACAAAAAAATATAGAAACATGTATTTGAGTAGTTTGCATATCAGACAGTTTAGAGTATTTGATGATATTACTCTCTATTTCAAGAATGGAATAAATATTCTGATAGGAGAAAATAATTCAGGTAAGACTGCAATTATAGATGCTCTGCGCATATGTCTCGGATGTGGAAAACCAGACAATTATATCTATATTCAAGAAAGCGATTTGCACGTCAATTCCACAGTTCCAACTGAAAACAATACGACAATACAATTTGACTTGACATTTGAATTTGGAGATGCTCTGATTGAAAGAGAATGTTTCTATGATTTCATATCGCAAGATAAAGAAGATCCAGCCAAGCAAACAATACAATTACATTTGAAATTCATCCAAGAAAATAATGGGAAGAAAAAATATTTCAAACGGATGATATGGGGTGGAGATAATGAAGGACAGCAGGTTCCTTACGAATCTTTGCAAGAAATCTTTTATACATATTTAAGTCCACTAAGAGATGCTGTAAGCTGTCTACGTCCTTATTCTTACGACAATAAGACATCTCAATTATTTAATCAACTTACAAAATACAATAAAGGAGAGGAAGAGATTGAGTTAAATGAAGAAAGAAAAGATTTGCTCGCTAAAAACTTGTACCATGTTTTTGAAGATGACGCTTCGGATTGGAAACATATTCTAACAACAGGAAAAAGTAAGGTCAACGCCCATCTTGAAGGGACGGGAATAACTCGCAAACATCCTAATATAGAAATGCGTTATGTTGGGCGGAAATTTTCCGATGTGGTACGAGGTGTCGAATTAAAATGTCCGGTGTACAAAACGATCGAGGATGGTCAAGAACAAAAATATTTTGAATTGTATCAAAATGGATTGGGCGAAAATAATCTTATTTTTACGTCTGTGGTGTTAGGTGACCTTATCAATAGATGCGAAGATAATGCGCTGGAAATCTATAATGCATTGCTGGTAGAAGAACCCGAAGCACATTTGCATCCACAATATCAGAATACGTTTTTTGAATATCTGAATGAACTACAAAGCAAAGGACTTCAAGTATTTGTAACATCGCACTCTCCGACGATTACGGCGAAATCGGATGTTAATAATATTTCGGTTTTACAACGAAAACAAAACATCGTACAATCATTTTCATTTGGTAAATTAACGGAAAGTGATTATCCGGCTGAGAGCAAACGGCATCTGCGAAAGTTTTTAGATACAACAAAAGCACAGTTATTTTTTGCTAACGGTGTATTATTGGTAGAAGGTGTCGCAGAAGCGATTATTATACCAATTCTTGCTAAAAAATTTCTCTCTGAGAAAATAGACTTGTGTAAAAGTGGAATCGAATTAGTTAATATTGGAGGGGTCGCATTCAATCATTTTGGGTTATTATTCAACAATGATGATGAGAGCAAGCGACTTTTGTCAAAATGTGCGATTATTACAGACAGCGATCCCGAAGAAGATAAAGACAAATCCGACAGAGCGCAAAAAGCTAAAGATTTAGAGGGACAAAACCTGAAAGTATGTTTGGCTCCACATACCCTTGAATATGACTTGTTTGAGCAATCGGAACACAACAAGAGTATAATGCGAGATGTATATCGAAAAATGCACGCTCAAACAAATGATTTAAGAGGTGATTTTAATGCCTCTACTTTAATGAAAAAACTCAAATCTAATAAGGATAAAGCGGAATTTGCCTTACAACTCTGTGATAGATTAGAAACTGAAGTAGCGTTCGATGTACCTGATTATATAAAGGATGCTATTTTGTTTGTAGCACCCTCAGAATAAAAGTATGGATATTCAATTATCAGCACAACAACAAGCTGTTGTTGATTGTAACGAGCCGAGAATTGTCGTGAAAGCTTGTCCGGGAAGTGGAAAGACTTTCTCTGTGGCTGCGCGTATGGCAAAACTTTTACAAGAGAATAATCTATCGAGACATCAAGGAATTGCAGCCATATCTTTTACCAACACCGCATGTGAGGTTATACAAAAAGAACTTAAAGAGACATTCGGTTGTCGAAATATAGATTATCCTTCATTTATAGGGACGATTGATAGTTTTATAAATACGTACATATTTTTGCCTTATGCTCATTTAGTCATGGGATGCAATTATCGTCCTGAAATAGTAGGAACCACGTTTAACAAATGGTTCGATTATGATCCGACCCAAACAAGATATATTAGAGGTAAGCTCGGTGAACGAATAATTACATCTCGTGATGCCAACTACTATTTCGATCTCATATCGTTTGGGCTTAATGATCAATTATTGCGATTGGCCCCATATCAGGCATATCATTTCGGAAAAGCAGATTGGGATAATCCCAATAAGAAAGATGGTTCACCCAAAAAGGTTATATCTGAATTGAAAGAAATGAAATGGAAACATTTCAATGCAGGCAAGGTCAATCAGGCAGATGCAATATATTTTACATTCAGAATATTAGATAAATATCCTTCAATAGCACAAAATATTGTTCGTCGATTCCCGATTTTAATAATTGATGAAGCTCAAGACACAACAGAGTTGCAAATGGCTATAATTGATAAATTATCTCAGTGCGGAGCAGAATCTATTATGTTGATTGGGGATCCTGACCAAGCTATTTTTGAATGGAATACTGCCAATCCACATTTATTTATGGAGAAATACAATAGTCCAGATTGGCATTCATTAGATCTGTCGGAAAATAGACGTAGCTCCGAAAAAATATGTCAATTAGCTAATCATTTCTCTGGAAATGAAATGTGTTCAATAGCAAGCGACAAAGATTACACAGACGAGCCATGTATTAAAGGTCATCTCGACACTCCAGAATCAGTCAATCAAATTACGAATCATTTCATCGAAAAATGCAATGAGATGGGATTGGATGAATCTGAATATGCAGTTGTATTTCGAGGACAAAAGTTTGGCGAGACAAACTTTGGATTAGTAAACAATGATAATTCATCAAGACAGAATAGTCCGTGGATAAACGGGCATTACGGCGTTAGAGATATTGTATATGGAAAATATTTGATTGATCATGGGAAATATACTGACGGACTATCTCTTATAGAAAAAGGCTGCTATAAAATCACAAAGCGAGTTCGGTATGTTCCCGCAAGTACTATGCGAAGAGAAATAGCGGAAGTAGGGTTTAGAAGACATAGAGCAGAGATGTTTGATTTTATTCAAAAATTACCTTCAACGAATGATACACTGTCTAATTGGATTACGAAACTTCAACAAATGGGCATAAATCTAACTGTTGATTTGGGAAAGGCTAATGTCCGTATTGAATCCCTTTTTAGAACAGTAAATCATCAATTTCGGCAAGAACGACCTTACCTGAAAACAATTCATTCGGTAAAAGGTATGACATTAGAGGCTATTTTAGTATTTCTGTCTAAAAAAGCTGTCCACACGAACTATACAACGATTTTGAATAATCCTGCAAAGTATTCTGTTGACAATAATGAAGAACTCCGCATTGTGTATGTTGCATGTACACGACCTAAGAAATTGTTATGGATAGCCGTTCCATCAGACGATATTGATTGTTGGAGAAATAAATTGTTCTAAGCAAAAACAGTTGCTGACAAACAATATCGCATCATCTGTTTTTGCTTTATATTTAGCGACTTGGTAATAATCTACTTAATATTGGGCGGAACAAGTTTGACACTTTGCTCCGCCCGTTTTCATTGTACCCCGTCAGCTATGTTATTTCTGCTGTAACAGATGTTTCAGATTTTCGTCGTTGGCAATCCGTTCCAGTTCCTCCTGAACAATCTGCTTGACTTCCTCCTTGATTCGCCTGTAATTCTCCTGCACCGTTTCCTTCATGCGGTCGTTACCGTTTTCGTCCGTGAAGTCGGTAATGACGGGTATCTTCTTGTAGGCTTTTTCCTCGCGTTTCACCTTCTCTGCATCCACGACAATCTCGCAGTGAAAAATCTTCTGTTCGATACGCTCGTTGAAGTTATCGGACACAGAACCGACAAACATACCCTGCGTCAAGCCGGAAATCTTGCTTGGCGGGATAAGCGCGTCCATCTGCGTATTGATGGAGGTGGAAACATCCTGCCGGTTGATGGATATGGACTGCCGTTTCTGCAAGACCTTTCCGAAGCGTTCGGATAGCGTCTTGGCAGTTTCGCCTACCACCTGCCCGGAGAAGATATTGCCGACGGTGTTCATCACGACTTTGGCTTCCTTATCGCCATAGTCGCGTACCAACTGGCTGAAATCCTGAAAGCCCAGACACACGGCAACCTTGTTGCTTCGTGCGGTGGCGATAAGGTTGTCCAGCCCCTTGAAATATATCGTCGGTAGTTCATCTATAATAACCGACGACTTCAGCATCCCCTTCTTGTTGATGAGCTTTACGATACGGGAGTTATACAGACCGAGAGCCGCACCGTAAATATTCTGACGGTCGGGATTGTTACCCACGCACAGGATTTTCGGCTCTTCGGGATTGTTTATGTCCAGCGTAAACTCGCTGTCCGACATTACCCAATAGAGTTGCGGGGAAATCATGCGCGAGAGCGGAATCTTAGCCGACGCAATCTGTCCCATCAACTGCTCCGCAGCACCTCCGAGCCATGCGTCCATGAACGGAGAAAGGTAGTTTTCCAGTTCCGGGTAAGAGGTCAGAATCGGGAAAATATCCTCATAGCGGCGGTTCAAAAACTCAATGGCATGGGGGAACGTGCAATACTTGCCATTCCGGAAAATTTTGAGATACCAGATGATAGCCGCGAAGAGGATGATGGGCGATTCCACAAAAAAGTCGCCCTGCTTTTGCACCCAACTTTTATTTAAGTTGAGCATAATGGTGTACGCACTCTCGTAAGCGTCCGTAATGTCCTCCATGAAATCCGGGTGGATGGGATTGCAACGGTGTGAGCGTCTCGGGTCGTCGAAGTTTATCACATAGAACTTCGGTTTCACCTTGTAGCCCTCCGGGTGGTTCAGCAGATGATTGTAGGCTATCGTGGACAAGTCACTGAATTTGAAGTCGTACACATACATCGAGAAGCCCTTTTCAATCTGCTGCTTGATGAAATTATTTACCACTGCGTAGGATTTGCCGCTGCCCGGCGTACCCAATACAATGGAAGCCCTAAAGGGATTCACGACATTGATCCAGCCGTTATTCCAACGCTTTTTGTAGTAAAACCGTGTCGGCAGATTGACCGAATACTCACTTTCTATGAGCCGTGTTTCCTGCATGAAGCTCTCATTCTCGTTGTTAAACACATCGTCCATGAGATTGTGCTTCAACAGGCGGCTCATCCACAGACCGCCCATCAGCAGGCAGACATAGCCTGCGCCAACGGTCAGGATATACAGTCCCGTCACCGCCTCTATCGGCAGCGG
>ENA-ORND01001840-ORND01001840.1-human-gut-metagenome-genome-assembly--contig:-NODE-1840-length-13647-cov-2.945115_pt1 | contig 13647 bp, 10 predicted proteins | sample MGYA00242111_ERZ509014 | MGnify/ENA primary metagenome ERZ509014 (study PRJEB26280, sample SAMEA2338694) | human gut metagenome | biome: human gut; feature: human-associated habitat; material: faeces... | reverse complement strand
TGCCAAGACGTTTGCCGGTGCGTAGGTAGAACGGCACGCCGGCCCAACGGCGTGTGTCCACGTCCAGTCGAATCGCGGCATACGTTTCGGTGGTCGACGCCGGATCGATGCCCTTCTCGTCCAGATAGCCGACCACTTCGTGCGAGCCCTGCCATCCGGCTGCGTACTGGCCTCGTGCCGTATGTGCCGCCAAATCCTTCGGCAGACGCACGGCGGACAGCACCTTCGTCTTTTCAGCCGTCAGATCGGCGGCGGAGAAGGAGACGGGCTCCTCCATGGCGGTCAATGCCATGAGCTGCAGCAGATGGTTCTGGATGATGTCGCGCGCTGCGCCGATACCGTCGTAATAGCCGGCACGACCAGCCACGCCGATGTCCTCGGCCATGGTGATCTGCACATGGTCGACGTAATTGTTGTTCCAGATCGGCTCGTACATGGCGTTCGCGAAACGCAACGCCAGCATGTTCTGCACGGTCTCCTTGCCAAGATAATGGTCGATGCGGAACACGCTCGACGGGTCGAACACTTCGGAGACCACGCGATCGAGCTCCTTGGCGCTGGCCAGGTCATGACCGAACGGCTTTTCGATGATCACACGACGCCAAGCGCCCTTGTCGCTTTTCGCCAGACCACAGTCGGCCAGCTGACGGGACACCTGCGGGAACGCGCGCGGCGGCACCGACATGTAGAACGCGTGATTGCCGCGCGTGCCACGGTCGCGGTCAAGCTCGGCGACCGTGTCGGACAGACGCTCGAACGCTTTCGGATCATCGAACGTGCCTTGTACGAAACGGATACCGGCCGCAAGCTGCTTCCAAGTCGATTCCTTGAACGGCGTACGGCAATGCGCCTGCACGTTCTCCTTGACGAAGTCCTTGAAATGGTCCTCGGTCCAGTCGCGGCGTGCGAAGCCTGTCAGACCGAAGCTTGGCGGCAACAAGCCACGGTTGGCCAGATCGTAGATGGCGGGGAGCAGCTTCTTACGGGACAGATCGCCGGTCACGCCGAAAATCACGATGCTGCATGGGCCTGCGATGCGGGGAAGTCTCAGATCGCGCGGGTCGCGCAGCGGATTCGTCCATGCGTCGGCCGCGTTGGATGCGGTTGAAACGGTTTCACTCATGCCTTTCATACTAACGCGCGGGCTCCACTCGCCACCAAAGGGAATTCGAAAACGTCATTGCCCTTTTTTAGAGCATCCTACAAAACGGCATGGCGGTTCCCTCGTTTGGTGCCGCCACTACAATGCCTTCGGAAGCGAACGACGAGCCGGCTGCGGCTGGCGGAGGCAAAACATGGTGCACAACAAGCAGGGCATAGACATGCTGCACGGGCGCATATGGACGAAAGTCCTGCGATTCGCGCTCCCCGTGGCGGCGACCGGCATTCTGGAACAACTCTTCAACGCATCCGGCATCATGATCGTCGGCAACTTCTCCCAATCCGACGGCACCGCCGCGGTCGCGGCCGTCGGCTCCAACGCGCCCGAGATCTCCTCGCAGATGGCGGTGGCGGCGCAGATCGTGTACGACGCGGTCACGGCGGCATCGCGCTCGGCGCGAACGTCGTCATCGCCAACGCCATCGGACGAGGCAGCCGCGAAGCGGTGCGCAACGCCGTGCACACGTCCATCGTCACCGCCCTGATCGGCGGCGTGATCGTCGCCATCATCGGAGAATTGCTCGCCGGACCGCTTCTCGGCATGCTCAACGTGACCGCCGACGTGTTCCCCCTGGCGCTCGCATACCTGCGCATCTACCTCATCGGCATGCCCGTCATCCTGCTATACAATTTCGAAACAGCCATCTTCCGCAGCATCGGCGACACCCAGGCTCCCCTCGCCGTACTCGCCATTTCCGGCGTGCTCAACGTGACCATGGGACTGATTTTCGTCGTACTGTTCCATTGGGGTGTTTCGGGCGTCGCGACGGCCACAGTCATCGCGAACGTCGTCAGCTCCATGATTCTGCTGTATCGACTGGTTCATACTGACGCAGCCATCCATGTTGATTTGCGCGAGTTCGGCATCGACTGGTTTACCCTGCGTCAGATTCTGCGCATCGGACTGCCCGCCGGCGTGCAAAGCGCGGTGTTCGCCGTGGCCAACATCATCATCCAAGCCGCCATCAACAGTCTCGGCACCGTTGTCATGGCCGCCTCCAGCGCCGCGTTCAACATCGAAATCATCGCCTACTACGTGCTCAACTCGTTCAGCCAGGCCTGCGCCACCTTCACCGGGCAAAACTATGGAGCCAAACGGATCGGACGCTGCAAGCGCGTGCTTGGCATCTGCATTCTGGAGGATTTCATCGCCACCGCGGTCACCATCGCCGTCGTGCTGTTCTTCGGCCATAGTCTGCTGGCGTTGTTCGATGCGACACCGGAGGTCATTTCCGTCGGCTACACCAGACTCGTCATGGTGTTCTCCGCCTACACGTTCAGCATGCTGTACGAGGTCATGTCCGGATATCTGCGCGGCTTCGGCATCTCACTGGTGCCGGCGCTGCTCACCGTAATCGGCGTGGTCGGCGTGCGCATCACCTGGATCGCGTTCGTGTTCCCCGCGCATCGCACGTTCGAGGCCATCATGATCGTCTACCCGATCAGCCTCGCCGCAACCGCCGTACTCATCGGCATCGCTCTGCTCTGCTACCGTCCGTCCAAGCGATTTGCCGTTAAACCTTAAGCGTGTGCGGCTTGCCGCCGTTCATGAACGCGGCGATTCGCCGGGTCAGAGCGCGGGGAAGAACCCGTTCCGCGAGCGCGCCCGCCTTGGTGAGCGGACCATGGTAGGCGAGGGTTGAGCCGCGCATCATCCTGCGGTAGGCGTACGTGGCAAGCTGACGTGCGGTGGCCGGTTTGGTCATGGTGAAGAAGTTGCGGCCACTCATATTCGCAGCCTTCTGAAAGCCGGTCGTGGTCGGACCGGGACATACGCAGGTCACCGTCACGCCCGTGCCGCGCAATTCGTGGGCCACGGCCTCGGATAGCGAGCGCACGAATGCCTTCGACGCGAAATACATCGCCATGTATGGGCCTGCCATCATCGAGGCGACGGACGAAATATTCAAAATCCTGCCATGCCCGTTGGCGCGCATGTCTCGGCCATACCGATACGTCAACTCAGCGAGCGCATGCATGTTGAGCTGCATCATCTCGTTTTGCCGGTTCCAGTCGGCGTCGAGAAAATCCGTCCAGTCAGCGAAGCCTGCGTTATTAACGAGATGGTCGACCGCAATACCTTGTGATGTGGTGAAATCATGGAGTTTCTTCGGTGCGTTGGCTTCGCTCAGATCTATGGCGAACGTCACCACATGCACGCCAAAACGCTGCTCGAGCTTGGTTTTTACCATGTCAAGCCGTTCCTGGCTGCGGGCGGTGATCACCAGGTCATGTCCGTCCGCTGCGAACAGCGCCGCCAGTTCGCGTCCGATGCCGCCGGACGCTCCCGTGATGAGTGCGTATCCCATGCCAACTCCTTCGTTTTGGTCCTATCTCGCCTATGAATGGCGGATTTGCGGGTCTGCCTGATGCTATCTCCACTATAGATGGCGGATGTTTTTCGACTTATACCCCCTGAGATAGCGTATGGGGGTAAAAAGCGCGGCTTTTCACTTTGCCGTCCGCCATCTATAAGCGAGATAACATGTGTCGAAAGACGAAATCCGCCATCCATAGGCGAGATAGGTGTTTTGTGGAGGGATGGAGGACAGTGGTGAAAACAAAGTCGCATTACGATTCGCCGCTTGGCGGCATCACGCTGATCACCGACGAAACGGCATTGCTCGGCCTGTGGTTCGATTGGCAGCCAGGCTATGCGGACGATGATTCCGCGGTTTTGGGTGATTCGCCGACGATTGGCGCCGCGAAACGATGGCTGGACGAATACTTTGCAGGTTGCATACCTCGGACCGAAGTGCCGTTGCGGCTGGAAGGCACGCCGTTTCGCAAGGAAGCATGGGCATTGCTGCGGAAAGTGCCATACGGCGAAACGGTTTCATACGGCGGACTCGCACGTCGATTGGAGTTGAAACGTGCGGACGGGCGTAGGGTATCCGCACGCGCCATCGGGGGAGCGGTGCACCGCAATCCGATCGCGCTTATCGTGCCCTGCCATCGGGTCGTCGGCGCTGACGGCAGTCTCACCGGTTATGCGGGAGGCATTGAAACCAAAATCCGTCTGCTCCAACTCGAAGGCGTGCTGAAGCAGACGGAACGGATGGATGTGGATTGCGAATCTATAGACCGGATTTGGCGATCCACCCGCTGACGGCTTCGGCGGCTTTACTTGCGTTGTTCTGTGCGTCGGTCCCCATGACCGCAAGCCCCGGCTTCACCGTCGTCTTGGTGATTGCGGTGATACGTTCCGGAGTCCGTCCAAGCCCGCTGCCGCCGTGCGTGCAGAACGGATAAATGGTTTTGCCGGACCAGTCGCGGCTTTCCAGAAAAGCGTACACGGGCATCGGCATATCGCCGCACCAAATCGGATAGCCAAGGAACACGGTATCGGACGAATCGAGCGCATCGACATCGCCGCTGAGCGTGAACGGCGGACGCGCGTTGACACGCTGCTCCTCCTGCACCATTTCTGAGGTCGCGGCGTACCGTTCCGGATAAGGCTCGGTACGTGTGATTTCAATCATCGGCGAATCGGTCCGCCGGGCCACCTCTTGGGCAAGCTTCGCGGTATTGCCGACCGTCACCTCGCCCACTTCGTAGTTTTCGCCGGCGCGGGAGAAAAACACCACCACCATGTTGCGTCCTTTCATAGTCCTTGAAGAGGCCGTTGCCGCATCCGTCATGCGTCAGTCCAAGGGTTTATCAGTCCATCTTTGGAAACGATTGTGCTCGATACGCGAGCAGACCGTCGATGAACCGTGCAAGACCCTCGATCATGCGTGCACGCGGACAGGCCACGTTGATACGCACGAAATCATGACCGTTGCCACCATATTCGGAACCCTCGGAGAACATCACCTTATGCTCGCGCTTGAGATAATCGCACAACGCATCCGTGTCATGCGTGATGGCCGAACAGTCGACCCACAACAGGTAGGTGGCATGTCCTTCGACCATGATGATGCGCCGGTCGGCCGGCACCGAAGCGTTGTATTTGTCGAACATCGCACGCGCGGTCGCCTTGTTGCCGGCCAGATAGGCTCGTAATTCGTTCAGCCACGGTTCGCCCTCATTGAACGCGGCCAGGGTGGCGTCCATGGCGAAGGCGTTCGGCTCCGCCACCTCATCGGTGTTCAAAGCTCGCCACACCTTATGACGCAGCACCGGATTCGGAATCATCACGGCCGCGGAATTCAGTCCTGCGATGTTGAACGTTTTGGTCGGAGCCATGCAGGTCACCGAATTCATCGCGCAATGCTCACCCACCGAGGCGAACGGCACGTAATCGAAACCTGGATCGGTCAGATCGCAGTGAATCTCATCGCTGACCACCGTCACATGATGCTTCCAGCACAGTTCGCCGATACGTTCCAAAGTCTCACAATCCCAAATACGGTCGATCGGATTATGCGGGTTGCACAGAATCATCAGCGTGGTCTGCGGGTCGGCGAGTTTCGTTTCGAAATCAGCCCAATCGATCTCGTAATGTCCTTCGCCGTCATAGGCGAGCGGCGATTCAAGCACACGGCAGCCATTGTTGAGAATCGAATTGAAGAAGATGTTGTAGACCGGCGTCATGATCACGACGTTCTCGTTCGGCGTGGTGAGTTTCCTGACCATGCTGGAGATCGCCGGCACCACACCGGTGCAGAACACCAGCGAGTCCGGGTCGATGGCAAGCCCATGACGGCGTCCCCACCAATCCACGTACGCCTGATTCCATTCTGGCGGCACGATCGAATAGCCGAAAACGCCATGCTCGACGCGCCGACGCAACGCCTCGCGGATTACGGGCGCGGTCTGGAAATCCATATCCGCCACCCACATGGGCAGCGCGTCGCCAGCCTCCTCCCATTTGAGCGAGTACGTGCCGGAACGGTCGATCGGAGTATCGAAATCGTAAGTCATACCGCCAATCCTACCTACTGTTATGCGGCGTCGGCTGTCACGATCGTCGTGGCCGTCGGATCGATTTTCGCCGGATCGAGCGTCATCTCGTTGATATGGTCGGCGCGAATCGTGCCGGACGAAGGATTGAACACGCTGTCGATCGTGCCGCGCACGTCGGCATCGACGGAGGAATATTCGAACGCGAGCGTCGTATTGACGAGCCGGCAGTCACGCAACACCAGATGGTCCACGTAGCACAGGCCCTGCAGGCTTTCGATCGTGCAATGCTCGAACGTCACGTTACGCGAGTTCCACGCCAGATACTCGCCGGAAATGAACGAATCGCGCACCGTCACGTTCTCGCAGTTCCAGAAACAATCCTTCGAAATCAGACGGGAATTGGAAATCTCCACGTTCCTTGCGCCATCGAACGGATAATTGCCCACCAAACGTAGGTTGTCGGCTTTCACATCCGCGCAATTCATCGCCAGATAGTCGCCATGCGCGCTCACATTGTCCAACGTCACGCCGGAACAGGCCCACAACGTCTCCTCGGCGTTGACGAAATCCACGTTGCGTAACGTCACGTCATGGCAGCGGCGGAAATTCTTCGGCGCCTCGATCGTTGAATCCTCCACCGTGATATGGTCCGTGTACCATACGCCCGCACGTGCCATCTCAAACCACGTGCAGTCCTTCGCATCGATATCCGAGCAATACCACAGCGGATACTTCCATTTGAACGAGCTCGACCTCAGTTCGATGTCATGGGCATGCTTCAACGGCGATTCGCCATCGTCGAAAATCGTATCGACGTACCGGCGGTCATGCGCGAAGAACTCCGCGCGCTCGCCGGTGAGGAACGCCTGGCGGGTTTCGGACATGTCCTGCTCCGCAGCGGATGTAAATGTATCTGGAGTGTTATTCACCGTATGCTCCTTCATGCTCTGTTGGAAGAGAATAGGAACTTCAAGTACTTGAAGTCAAACAGGGAGCCACGTTCGTCTGGAACGAACACGGCTCCCTGCGGAAAATCGGGAAATGCGCGCCGAAACAGGCAGAGGAATCAGCCGATCAGCGCTGCCGGATACTTCGCCACGGCGGCGTCGATCTGCTCATCGGTGGACGTGGCGACGCCTTGGATGAGGAACGGCTTCAGATATGTGGCATGCGTATGACGGAACGTGGTCTCGAACGGGGAAAGCAGCTCCTCCATGGTGCGCACATGGCTGCCTTCACGCGTGTAGGAGTCCGCCGGAGAGCCGGTGGACACGGCCAACATGAACTCCTTGCCTTCGAGCGCCCGCCCGCCGCCGTAGGCCCAGCCGGCCTTGATCACGTCATCCTCCCACTGCTTGAGCAGCGCGGGGGAGCTGTACCAGTAGAACGGGAACTGCAGCACGATGCGGTCATGCGTTTCGATGAGCTCCTGCTCATGTTCGACGTTGATTTTGAAGTCGGGATATGCGGCGTACTCGTCCACCACGGTCACGTCGCCGGTCTCGTTGGCCGCGTCCATGAGCTTGCGGTTGACCTGCGATTTTTCCAGATGCGGGTGGAACACCAGTACCAGTGTCTTCATTCATGCTCCTTGTCCAAAGGTTTTTCGTTACGTTCCAGTATGCAGCATGATAATCTCGTCGCGCATGCTTTGTACGTAATCCGTCGATGTCCACGCGCCGATACGGTTGCGCATGGTTTGTCGGGGTCGGCGATAGTATGTTGGCCGTCGTTGTGGCGCGTCGGGGTATATCAGGGCGCGGCAAGAGAAGGCATGAGAAGAGAAGCATGGGAACGGACGGAAGAAGGGCTGATATTTAATGGTGCGGACGCAGAACAGGAACGCCGTCATGGGCAAGGCGTTCAGAACGGCATTGCCGCGGACGTCGCCGGTCTGCATCAGCTTTTTCCTTCTGGCGTTGTCGTACGGCGTGCTGATGGGCACGCGCGGCTTTTCGTTCCTGTGGCCCATGTGCATGAGCGCGTTCATCTTCACCGGTTCCATGGAATTCGTCACCGTGAATCTGCTGGTGTCCGCGTTCAACCCGTTCGTCACGTTCATGCTGGCCGTCATGCTCGGTACCCGTCATCTGTTCTACGGCATCTCCATGCTCGGCCGGTTCAAGAACATGGGCGCCAAGAAGCCGTATCTCATTTTCTCGTTGTGCGACGAGACCTTCGCCATCGACAACGGCACCATCATTGCGGCCGACGTCGATCGCGGATGGTTCTACTTCTTCGTCGGCCTGCTCAACCAGTCATCATGGGTGGCCGGCGCCACGCTTGGCGGCCTTCTCGGAGAACGCATCACCTTCAACACCTCCGGTCTCGACTTCATCATGACCGCCATGTTCGCCGTCATTTTCGTGGATCAATGGCTGACCACGAAACGCAAAAGCCACATGGCCGCGCTTACCGGCATAGCGGTGCCCGCGATCTGTCTGGGGGTGTTCGGCGCCGACAATTTCATGATCCCATCCCTGGTCGCCATGCTCGTCATGTTCATTCTGCTGCGGCCATACCTGGACGACCTGAAGATCGACAAGACGGACGGGGAGAACGAAACGAACAACGCGGACAAGGAGACGAACGCATGATGATCATGACCACGTGGCAAGGCGTCATCACCATCATCATGGCGATGCTCGGCACCATGCTGACACGTTTCCTGCCGTTCCTGCTGTTCCCCGAATCGAAGGAACCGCCGCGTTTCATCACCTACCTGGGCACCGTCCTGCCGTATGCCATGACAGGCCTGCTTGTCGTGTACTCGCTCAAAGGAGTGCGCCTGACGTCAGGCAGCCACGGCATTCCCGAATTGTTGGCGATTATCGCAATCGCCCTGCTGCACATATGGAAAAGGAACATGCTGCTGTCGATCGCCGGCGGCACCGCCGTCTATATGCTGCTGGTACAGCTGGTTTTCTCGTAAGACGGCTTCCGCCTGTGCTTGGCATTGCGATTACCTGGCGAGCCCCATCTCGTATTTGAGCGTCATCACACGAATGGCGGATTGCTGCACCTTCCGCGCGAACGTCGCATCGCCGGCCGCTTTGGCGTTCAATCCGTCCAACACCGGCTGCACGTAGGAAGAGGCGCCGATACATGCCAAATCGCCGCCGGCTTCGACCAGCCGCACACCCAAATCACTCGGCTGCACGCCACTCAAAGCCGTTGCGGACAGGGAATCGGAAGTGACGACGCCTTGGAAGCCGATTTTCCCGCGCAGATAGCCGGTGACCAGCGTTGATGAGAACACGGCCGGATTATTCGGATCGATCGCCTGATATGTGGCCAAAGACATCATCACCATCGAAGGGCTTGCCTCCAACGTGCTGTTGAACGCGCTGATTTCCGGACCATCCAACGTGGTGGTGGTGTCGAGGATGCCGTTCGCGGTGAAATCGGTATTGCCGGTCACCGATCCCAAACCCGGATAATGTTTGATGGCGCTGCCTACCCCCGAATCGGACATGCCCTGTATGAACGCCTTCGCATGGTCCGCATTGCCGGCCGGATCAAGACCGAAATCACGGTACAGCGCGCCAATCGGGGCGTTCGACGAACGGTCCACGGTCACCGTGCCGACGACGGGTGCCAGATCGACATTGATGCCGGCAGCCTTGAGCTGCGTGCCCCATGCGGATGCCGATTGCCTCAACTGGCTGACATCCATTGCGCCCTGCTGGGTGGCCGAAGGCATGGTATCGAACCCGGCCCCCTTGAGATGCTGGACCAGACCACCCTCCTGATCGGTGGACATCAACAGCTGGTTGTCGCCCGGAGCATACGATTGCAGCGTGGATGTGGCGGCCGCGACCCCGGCGATCCCCGAAGTCCAGTTGCCGATGATCAAAACCGAACCAACATGCCTGTTCGCAATGAGGTCATACAACGATGACGGATCGGAACCAGCGAACAATGGCGCCATAACCAGCTGCCCGACCTGTTCCTCGACACTCATGGACTCCACGGCCCGCACCGCCTTGGCATGCGGCGAATCGTCGCGGACGGACGGCACTTGCGCCTTGTCGAGGGAATCATGCGTGACCGTCGGCCGGCGAGTGGAAAAAGCTGCGGTGGCGGCGTCCGATGGGGAAGCGTCGCCGGAACATGCGGCCAACGTGACCGGCAGCATCGCCACGCAGCAGGCAGCCACCAATCGTGTGAAAAACCCATGAGCCTTCTTCATACCGCCATTATGGCATGCCGGCATTCCCCATATGTTCTCTTCATACGGACATGCCACGGAACAGCCGATTCAGCCCACGGCCAGATCCGTTCGGCTGGCGGCTTAACGGCGTTCCTCGCCTGTCGCTAGGCTATTAGCATGTCTTTCTTTGATATGTTTGGTCCCATGTTCGATCCCGAAGGCGGCTCGAACCGTGCCGGCAGGCAGAATCCGCGCAAACCCAGCAACGACGATCCGATCATCCTCAACGTCGAAACCGACGGAGGGGACGGTCCGCAACCATCGTCGAACGTTCCCCCGAAACGACCTTCGGGCCCCCGCATCACCAGCAAGCCGAACCGTCCGCGCAAACCGTCGAACGGCAGCAAGATCTTCATCGGCGTGGTGCTGGCGCTCGCCATCGTCATCGGACTGTTCTTCGCGCTCGCGCAGTTCGTCACCGATGTCATGTGGTACAGCCAGCTCGGCTTCCAAAGCGTGATTTGGACGCAGCTGGGCACCAGGGTCGGCCTCTGGCTGGCGTACGCGGTGCTCATCGCCGCAGTCGGCTTCATCTCCGCCACGCTGGCGATATGGGCGCGTCCCGATGCTGCGGACGGCTCCACCATCCGCGTGAACGGCGACACCATCGAAATCGGCAAGAGCGTGAGCTCCAAGAGCGCTCGACGCATCGCCGTGGTCATCTCCCTGATTGTCGGACTGGTGTTCGGCTCCCAGTTCAACGCGAACTGGTCCGAAATCCTGCTCATGTTCAACTCGCAAAGCTTCGGCACCAAGGATCCGCAGTTCGGCATCGACAACGGCTTCTACGTGTTCGTGCTGCCCGGACTGAAACTCATCATGTCCGCTGTCTCGCTGTTGCTGCTCGCTGGCATCATCTTCTCCATCGTCACCCACGTGCTTATGGGCGGCATCCGCATCACCATGCCGGTGAACGGCCATGGCCTGTTCCGCATCACCAAACGCGCCCGCCGCCAGATCGGCATCTGGCTGATGCTCAACATGTTCGCCTGGGCCGCCAATCAGGTTCTGGGCGTGTTCTCGCACCTGACCGAGGAAGGCAGCAGAATCACCGGTGCCACCTACACCACGGTGAACGCCACCATCCCCGTCACGTTCATCATGGCCGCCATCACCGCCATCCTTGGCGTGATACTGGGCCTGTGGATTATGAAATCCCATACGTTGGAAGGTTCCGCACCCATCGCGGCACGTGCTTCCGAAGCGCTCAAGGCGTGGAAGGTGCCGACCGTGGCCATCGCCTCCGCCATCGTGGTGAGCCTGGTGCTTACCGTGGCCTGGCCGGTGCTGCTGCAGCGCTTCCGCGTCAATCCGAACGCGCAGGAAATGGAATCCACCTATATCCAGCGCAACATCGACGCCACCCGCGCCGCGTACGGTTTGGACAAGGTGAAGGCCGAACAGTACAAGGCCACCACCGAAGGCGAGGAAGGCGCATTGGCTGATTCCGCGGAATCCACCGCTCAGATCCGCCTGCTCGACCCGCAGATCATCTCCCCGACGTTCAAACAGCTGCAGCAGTCCAAGCAGTACTACACGTTCGCCGACACCGTCGCGGTCGACAAATACGACGTCGACGGCGTCAGCCAGGACACGGTGATCGCCGCGCGCGAACTCGATCTGGACGGTCTCGACAACCGCAACTGGGTCAACGACCACACCGTGTACACGCACGGCTATGGCGTTGTGGCCGCCTACGGCAACAAGGTGACCGCCGACGGCCAGCCGAAGTTCTTCGAAGCGGGCATCCCCACCCAAGGCAAGCTCACCGATTCCGAAAAGTACGAGCCGCGCATCTACTTCTCTCCGAACGCCACCGAATATTCGATCGTAGGCGCTCCGGAAGGCACCAAATCCTGGGAATTCGACTATCCGACCGGTTCGGAAGGCGCCACCAACACCTTCAAGGGCGATGGCGGTCCGAAGATCGGCAACATCTTCTCCAGACTGCTGTACGCCATCCGCTTCGGCTCCGACCAGATCCTGTTCTCCAACCGTGTGAACTCCAATTCGCAGATTCTCTACGACCGTTCCCCGAAGGAACGTGTGGCCAAAGTCGCGCCGTATCTGACGCTTGACGGCCGCGTATACCCGGCCGTGGTGGACGGACGGGTCAAGTGGATCGTGGACGGCTACACCACTTCGGACGCCTACCCATACTCTCAGATGACCGACTTGGGCGAGGCCACCAAGGACTCCACCACGGAATCCTCCGACACGGTAAGCAGCCTGAACTCGAAGAACGCCAACTACATCCGCAATTCCGTGAAAGCCACCGTGGACGCATACGACGGTTCCGTGGACCTGTATGTATGGGACCAGTCCGACCCGGTCATCAAAGCCTGGGAGAAGATCTTCCCCGGCCAGTACCACCAGCTGTCGGAAATCTCCGGCGACCTGATGAGCCACATGCGTTATCCGGAAAGCCTGTTCAAGGTGCAGCGCGAACTGCTGGCCAAATACCACGTGTCCAGCGCCAACCAGTTCTTCTCCGGAGAGGATTTCTGGCAGACCCCCGTCGACCCGACCGAATCGCAGCAGGCGCAACAGCGAGATATCCTGCAGCCGCCGTACTATCTGACGCTGCAGACCGGCGGCTCCAGCGAACCGGTGTTCTCGCTGACCTCGTCGTACATTCCCGCAGGCTCGTCCACCAGGGAAATCCTGACCGGCTTCCTGTCGGTCGATTCCGACGCGGGCCACGAGAAAGGCAAAATCGGCTCGAGCTACGGCACCATACGATTGCAGGAACTGCCGAAGGATTCCAACGTGCCGGGCCCCGGCCAGGCGCAGAACAACTTCAACGCGTCCGCCGACGTGTCGAAGGAACTCAACCTGCTCGAATCCGGCTCGACCAATGTACAGCGCGGCAACCTGCTCACCCTGCCTCTCGGCGGAGGCCTGGTCTACGTGCAGCCGGTGTACGTCAAATCGTCCGGCTCCACCAGCTTCCCGCTGCTGAAGAAGGTGCTCGTCGCATTCGGCGACCAGGTCGGCTTCGCCGACACGCTGGACGAGGCTCTCGACCAAATCGACGAGTCCGATCCGAACACGATCTCCAAATACGACCTCTACTACGGAGGCGACATGACCAAATGGCGCAAACTGGCCAAATCCATCAAGTTGAAGATCTACATGTACCTCTCCAACAAGGAGGATGTAGGTGCCGAGATCAAGGCGCTGATCGAAGAAGGCGATCTGCTCTCTTCATCGGCCGACGACTGCAAATTCCCGTTCTACGACAGCCCGGGCAACCGGAATCCCAACGCCGAATTCGACAATCAGAACCCGGGTCTCCTCGGCTGGATGTATTTCGGCACGCCGGAAATCGTCGATCCGATGAATGCGACCAACGACCCGCGCCGTCCCATCTATTTCTATCCCAACAAGGTGGTGGAAGTAGCCAAGAATATCAAGCCTTCGGC